>Ga0164295_10001788_pt1 | contig 17798 bp, 22 predicted proteins | sample GEODES006metaG_FD_111798 | JGI IMG/M metagenome (GOLD analysis project Ga0164295, IMG submission 111798) | Oligotrophic lake water microbial communities from Sparkling Lake, Wisconsin, USA - GEODES006 metaG | ecosystem: Environmental > Aquatic > Freshwater > Lake | place: USA: Sparkling Lake... | reverse complement strand
ATTCCGCCCCGGGCCGCCAAACTCAAATAATGCCCTGCTTGGTGCGGGGCATTTTCTTTTGGTCTGGCCATTCGAGGGTAATTACTTAGTAACTAAAATTGTTATCTAAATTAGACTGAAATTCTTATTGGAGAATTAAATGAATACCATCATCCGTTTGGCTCTAATCACTTTTTTTGTGACTTTCATAAGTGCGTGTTCCACACCTAAAGTGATTGATATTACAAAAGTTTCAGATCGAGATTTATCCTGCGAGGCTTTAAAAGATGAATACAAGCAGGCCGAGAAAGCTAAAAAAGACGCAGACGATGTAAAAGGCGTTACTGGTACAAATGCGCTGGCCGCAATTTTTTGGCTCCCAGGCATCATTGCTACCTATAGCAATGCCAATGAAGCAATAGCGGCAGCTGATACAAGAATGATAAGGCTCACCGATTTAATGGACAAGAAAAACTGTAAATAGAGTTAAGAACATCTTCAGCCTTGGTCGATTCCGCCCCGGGCCACCAAGAATTCTCAATAGCCCACTTGTTGGGCTATTTTTAATTAGCAGTCTCGTATAGAGTAGATGAAGTATTGGTTAGTATGCCAATTGTGCCCCCTATTTGAGTGCCCTAAATGCTAAAGCTAATTAAATCATTTATTGCCGCAATCATCTTTGTGTACAGCATGATGGTGTCAAGCGCGGCAATGGCAATTGACATTGGCCAAACATTGCCATTTGAAAGAGTCCAAACTTTAGACGGTACTTATTTTGAAATCCCCAAAAACAATACAAAAAATACACTGATTCAAGTATGGGCATCTTGGTGCCCATTTTGTAAGCGCCAGAATAATTATCTAGAGGGGTTCTCTAAGCGCATACCACCTGGATCAATAAATATTGTGACAATTTCCATTGATAAAACGCCGGCCATTGCCAAAGAATATATGCGGCAAAATCACTATAGTTTTCCAGTAGCAATGATGACACCAGAATTGAAACAAACTATCGGGAAAATTCGTGGGGTGCCTGTGCTGCTGATTCTTGATGCTAGAAATAAGCTGATTTATAAAGAAATTGGTGAGGTCTTTGAAGAGGATTATGTGGAATTAATTAAATACGCTAAATAATTTTTGTAATGATATTAAGTATGTGGTGGAATTGCTCTAAACAGCCTAGTAAAAGAGTCAGACATCTTGTGTCGGTGGTTCGATTCCACCCCGTGCCACAAAGAGTCATATACCCTGTTTTTGCAGGATATTTTCTTTCAATCAGGCGTGACTTAATCTTCCAGAATACTTCTAAGCATCCAGGCAGTTTTCTCATGAATATCTAGGCGTTGCGTTAAGAGATCTGCAGTGGGCTGATCATTTGCTTTATCCACCAAGGAGAAAAGTTTGCGTGCAGTTTTGGCTGTAGCTTCTTGAGCCTTTACGAGGTAACGAACCATTTCGAGAGCTTTTGGAGTCCCACTGACTTCCGCAATAGAAGTCAGCTTTGAAAATTCCTTATAAGTGGCAGGCGCTGGCTCCCCGAGCGCCCGAATTCGTTCTGCTATCAAGTCTAGGGCCGCCCATTGTTCTGTGTACTGAGTCATAAACATATTGTGAAGCGTATTAAACATCGGCCCTGTGACGTTCCAATGAAAATTATGTGTCATCAGATAGAGGGAGTAACTATCGGCTAAAAGTTCAGACAAGCCTTTCGCAATAGCTTTGCGATCTTTCTCATTAATTCCGATATCAATTTTTGATGCCAAAGATTTTGTGGCCACTATTTTCTCCATTATTGTGAATAGCTATATGAATGAGTTGAAGTTATTCCTTATAACTATACTAGCTCAAGCATAAGATTATATGAAATCGTTTATCTCCGGTCGTTCGATTTCGCCCCGGGCCTCCAAAAAACACTAAGATCACTTTCGGGTGGTTTTTTCATCTGGAGCAACTAAATTTTATAACTAATTGTTACATTATTAATGTCATAGCAGCTAACATAGCAGGACATAACTCTAATAAGAAAAGTAAAGCTCATGAAAAAAATTATTCTCTCTACACTTTATGGCCTTTTCCTCTGTTTTTCAGCACAAGCGCTAGCCGAAGAGCTGAAGATTTATATTGAGCCGACAACTATTACCCAGACAGACCATGGCGCTAAGGGATATTCAGTTGGAGATGTTGTAACGCGCCATGGAAAAGTTTTCTTTTTAGAGGGAGGGCCAGTTGTGGGAGAGTATTTTACTCAAGCCCAAATTACTCACATTTATAACGACCAAAAAAAAGATGCTAGATTTTTTGTGATGGAGATTGGCTTGCCTGAGGGTGAGATTTTGACGATGAACTTTACACAGATTGACTCTGGGCCTATAGCAGGTGAAGGACATCAGCATCGCGGGGTTATTGTAGGAGGCACTGGAAAATATATTGGTATTAAAGGTTCTTACGAGAAAATTTTTTATTACAATTCAAAAAAGGCTAGGATTGTATTTAATATCATTTGAAGTCTCAATGGGTAGAGTTTGGAATTTTCAGCCTTGGTCGATTCCGCGCCAGAATGCCAAGAATTCTCGAAACTTTAGATGTGGTCCATAGAATTTCTAGTGTTAGTCCTCGGTCTGGCACCATTTCTCATAGGCCTCCCAACTTTTCCTTGACTAGAGGCTGTCCTTTAAAAGGACGCTTCAATGCTGGCCGTGATTGCCAAGGAAAGCAAACAAGAATATCCTTAAATTCTAATGCTATATTTTAAGCATATTTCTCTATATCTATGTAGCCTAGCTATTTAGATTATTAATGATTTAACAGTGTTGCTATACCTAAGGCGCTTATATGAATGAAGGAACTAGAAGTAATTTAAGCTCAACTATATTAATTCTACTAACCATTTGCATTTTAGAAATAATAAGCCACTGGGTGAGTGGCAGCGGAAAGTCGGATAGTAACAATCTCTTTTTTCGATTCGAGCTAGTTAGAACCCTAAGTCCGATCCTCATGTTTTTTATTGTTTCACTTATTTATTATTGGTTTATTTCAGACCCTAAAGATTTCAAAAAGAGCTTACTCATAGCAATACTTGCGTTAGGTATAGTAATCAAGTTGCTTCAAATCTTCTTTTCAGGGGGCTTAGGAGGCGCAGATCTATTCTTTAATAGCTGGGGCCAATTCTTTAATAAGGTATCGTTATATTCAGACATGCTCGCCCAGTTACTGCGAATTTATGTTATTTACAGGATTCTTCAAATTTCTGATCGCTAAATTTAAGGCTTAGTCTTATTCTAATGTCTCAACCGGCGGTTCGTTTCCGCCCCAGGCCAACAAACTCAAATGCTCTGCTTCGTGCGGAGTATTTTTTTAGTTTGGCAGGGTTAGGCGCCATCGGCTAGGATGGCAACACTTAGGCCAACAAAATACCAGCCATGAAAATCATTTCTTTAGCCCTAGCCCTTTTCTCAGTCAACTCGTTTGGATTCGAGATCTTTGCTTTAGGGACCAGTAATACGAACTGTAAAGGCGGGGGTCAAGCATATACAGCAACATTGAATGAGATATTTACTCAAGAAAATATAAATGCTCAGGTTGTTAACGCTGGAATAGATGGCGATAGACCTCAATTTATGATGGTGAGATTGGAGCAAGGGCTAAAGACTTTTTCCAATACCAAGCTTGTTATTTTTGAGCCCGGCCCTAATGAAAAAAATAAAAGATTCAACCTAGAGGCAAGCGAAGAAATCTTGAAATATTTACAAGCAATGAAAATGCCAACAATTTATGTTTCAAATACAACAATTCAAACGGAAGAAGAGGCTTCGCAATTTGCTCAAAAGTTTGATGCCTACTATTATGGAAATTGGACCAAAGGAGTTCCTCGTGATAGGGATCATCGTCAATATGATCAAGGTGGGCCTGGACATATGACTTCTACCGGATGTAAGGTATGGGCCACCAATATGGCACCGTTTATACAGAAGGTTATTAAAGAGGTAAATATTCAGTAAGGATATAAGCATCCTAGACTCTGTCCGGCTCCGCCCAAGGCCACCAAGATTCTATAAAGCACCGGCGGGTGGTTTTTCATTTGCACTTCCGTTAAATAGTACGGCTCAATTAAGACAATCGTCTAGTTATAGGAGGTTTGACCACTTACTTTTTTTGTAATTGATCTTGCAATAAACTGAAGAATGACTTGCATAACTATTGCCACGATAACCGATGATAGGACTGCTATCAAAATAGAGGCCTCTGGCAGTAAAAGCGTTAGGGTTAAAAAGAATGCTACGAAAGAATATAGACCCTTGACCATTCCACGGTAAACCTGTGTGACATGAGTGGGCCCTAAAGTAGTGTGGGTAAATACAGCGAGGACTAGTCCAATAACTGGAAAAACTGCAAGGATTCCACTCCAAACTTCACCTAAAGCCCCAGCCAAAGTGGTCACAGTGAAAGTTAACAAAGCACCAACCAACATGCGCCAAGGAAGATCGTGTAATTTAGTATTTGGTGGGGTAGTCGGTTTTGTGCGAGGTAGAAGAAGCTGCGTAATGATCAGCGAACTAATAGCGATCAGTAATGCAATACCCAGACTTGGTGTAGTCATGGCCAAAGTGAGCGCCAAAATTAGCCATGCTACCAACGCAAAAAGTAGGGCGAAGATCCAACTAAAACGAATACATGCCCAAGAGTAGACTAGTCCAAAAATAAGTAGGCAGGCTGTAGCGGAGATTACAGATATAGAGGTTAAAGCAGCAAATTCAGAGCCTTGTTCAAGCGCAATGAAAATAATAATGGGTCCTGCTACAACTGGAAAAGCACCCACCAATCCCGCAACGCTAGAACCCCATTTACGACCTACTAAGGTAATTAAGCCAATAAAGATAGGAACTATAGTGAGTTTAAGAATTAGCAGCACTGGCTGATTATAGGTAGTTACGCTTTAGATTCAACATTCTCCTTTCGGTAGTTCGATTCCGCCCCGGGCCACCAAGAAGCACAATAGCGAACTTGTCGGGCTGTTTTCTTTTCGGGCTTGGCGGGTTACCCCATCTTCAGCATAATTACACCAAGCAAAATCAAGGCAGCGCCGATCCAGCGAATTGGAATATTGGGGTCTCCAAAAACCAGAACACCAATGGCAAAAGTACCCACTGCGCCAATGGATGTCCATACCGCATACGCTGTGCCAATAGGAATGCCTTTTAATGAATACCAAAGCAAGAATCCGCTCAGCACCATGCTTATTCCAGCCAAAGCAATGCCCCAGATTTTCATGCTGGGATTGTTTGATAGCTTTAATCCAAGCGGCCAACCAATCTCAAAAACACCTGCCATTAATAGAGAAAGCCAGTACATGTTGAGCCTAGAGTTAATCGAAAAATTCACTTTATCAAAGTTTTTCATGCTTTAAAATAGGATTACACGTCCCTGTGTCAATCGATGTCGTTTTAAACGACATATACGCTACTATTAGATTATTCATAGTTAATGTTTCAAATATGAGCCAATCTAAAAAAATCATTGTCTATATCAACATAGCCCATTTCATAGATCATTACGCTATGTTGATCTTTGCGGCCGCAGTGATTATTATTGCCCCTACTTTTAATATGAAGTACGGAGAATTACTTCCGTACGCTACCCCTGGATTTATTGCTTTTGGCGCAGGCTCATTGCTTGCAGGATGGTTAGGCGATAAGTGGAGTCGTCGCAATATGATGGCCATTTTCTTTTTCGGAATGGGGCTAACTCTTTTTGGTGTTTCTTTTATTCAAACACCGCTGCAATTAGGCGTCATGCTTTTATTGATTGGCATGATTGCCTCCATCTACCACCCAGTTGGAACTGCTATGCTTGTTTTCAATGCTGAAAAATTAGGAAAAGAAATGGGCATCAATGGCGTCTGGGGAAATATTGGTGTCGCTTCTTCGGCACTTATCACCGGCATCATCACTGAATACTTTGGATGGCGTATCGCATTTCTAGTACCCGCAGTCGTCTGCTTGGTTGTTGGTTTTTTATATTTACGAAGTATTCCAAGTTCAGTTGATCAGATTGTTAAAAAATCTTCAGCAGGTTCAGCTCGGGTATCAAAGTCGGTAATGATATGGGTCGTGGCATCTCTTGTCATAACAGTCATCGCCAGCTCTACGACTTTTAATGCAATTACAGTCGCTTTGCCAAAATTATTTCAAGAGAGACTTTCAAACTTAACATCCAATACCGCAACTTTGGGAATCATTACTTTTTTTGTTTACTTATCTGGAGCCCTTGCTCAATACATTATTGGAAACCTATTAGATAAGTACTCTCTTAAAAATGTATTCTTGCCTTTAGCCATTGTGATTGTTCCAACACTGTATTTGGCTTCAACAATAAGCGACTATTGGTTAATTATTTTAGCGATTGTTATTATTGTGGCCATCTTTGGGCAAGTGACAGTAAACGATACGATGCTTGGGAAATATACGGCTGATGAGTGGAGAGGTCGTGCCTATGCGGCAAGATACTTTTTAGGGTTTACTGCTGCAGGACTATCAGTGGGCTTGGTCTCTATTCTTTATAACCAAGGCGGTTTTGATTTGATGCTAAAGGCGATTGCTGGACTGAGCTTACTTACGGTTGTGGGAGCGGTTATTTTCCCTAAAGAAGATAGGAAAAGCTAAGTAATTTATGGGCGTGTTACTTTGATAAAAATCAATACGTCATTTCTGCGCTCTGAGAAATTACTCCTCGTAAGATCTTGATTTCAATGAAAAATTGGACCGGCCCACACAATTTTTAGAAAAGTCCAGACGGGCGGCTCAAGCTCTTGAAAGTAAGGCTTTTTAAATAATAAGACCTAACTTTCTAGGCTCTCCTTAAGGCAGTACATATTGCGATAAATTAAGATGGCATTGATTGTTCCAATAAAATATTTTTTGATTTAATATATTTATGCCCATTGTATTCCAATAAGCCCAACAAATTAAACATACCTTTTAGAAAAAGAAATCTTTATGAAAAGTTTTAAAATCTTTGCTGTAATTTTTATTACATTCATTGCTGTGCTAGGTGGTTTAATAGAGCAAGGGATGGGCGGATCAATGATTCGTCTTTACGTATCTCTTTTCTTTATATTTAACTGCATAACCATTGCCAGCTTATTTTTGTACATCTTTACAAATAAGCAACTATTTAAAACTGTTGCTTTAGTATGTCTTGTAATTGAGTTCATTCTTGCCCTCTATTCGTTTTATGCTTACTTTAGTGTGAAGGTAATAGCGATTAATCCCAGCATTTTAGTAACAACTTTCTGTATGGAAATTTTTAGATTAGTTGCCATTTACTTATTAATAAGTCATAGACATGTAGCCAGCTCTTCAGCTTCATCAGGTTCCTAATCCTATTCTCAGGGGTCCGAACAAGGCCAACAAGAACCACCTTCGGGTGGTTTTCATTTAGGGTTTATATGGTCTGTACCATTATTTAGAATGCTTAGGTCGTCAGAATATTACTTATTAGTGCCATCAATCAGAGGCTCAAATTCTATGGCTTGGCCAATGTATTTGGGGTAGAGCAGCCACAAAATTGAGCTAAAGAGAGCAATATTATTAAAAATATTTTTCTTATTTATATCTCATTAGAAGTGCTTAAGCGGATCTTTGTTCTAGAAAGCAACATCAGCATTTGGACTAGCTTGATGGCAAAATACTTTATTAACTATCATTTTGTAATTAGGCACCAACATATTTTGAGATTTTTATGAACCCTGAAAAAGCTGCGGATATAGTTGAAAAAGAAGGCGATTCACAGCCACATCTGAAAAAAGCAATAGTGATCTCTATTTTGGCAATGGTTTTAGCATTTGCAAGCTTGGGAACAGCTAGGACATCAAAATTATTAGCAGTGAGTAATATTCAACTTTCTAATACCAATACAATTTATGAGTTTAGAGCTTTGCGTCAATTAGTATTAAATATAGCCATTGATTCATTCAATTACGATCTAAGCAATATTCTACCCAATAAAAATACTGCAATTAACCAAGAATCCTTAAAGGGCATGCAACAAATTATTCAAGGCTATGAAAAACAAATAATGAGCCTTGAAAGTGACGAAAATCGCGATGATGATAAGCAGCACTTACAAACAAAATTAAATGTTCTTGAAGACCTTATTCAAACTACAAAAGAGAAAAATGAACGTTTTGAATATGCCGAAGTAGCTTTACAAATAGCCATTGTGTTAGTTTCTGCATCGATAATTTCTTCAGCTGCCCTCCTGCTTTGGTGCGGCATTGGCATTGGTTTTATCGGATCAATACTTACATTAAATGGCTACTTGCTATTTTTCTAATAAATATAGTTGCGTGAAGCGCTTTGATTAAAGTTGAATATCCTAGGCCCTAGTCAATTCTGCCTCAGGTCACCAACACACACCAAAACTACCTTCGGGTGATTTTTATTAATAGAGTCTAGAATGACTAATGTTGTATTTTTTACTAAGGCTATTTAGCTCTCTCCCGCTAGTGATGCTTCAAGGTATCGGGGCCGCTATTGGTTTATTAACCTATTTCAGCTCTTCTCGGTATCGAAAGCGGTTAAAGCAGAATCATCTAAGCGCTGCTACTTTTGCTGGATTTAAGCCAGCCCCCTGGAAAGTGGCCGCCGAGTCAGGGATGATGTTTGCCGATACTCTTTGGATTTGGCGACATCCAAAATCTTCTATAGATAAAGTAACAGTAGCTAATTTAGAGCAAATAATTGGTCTTGCCAAGAATGGAAAGGGGCTCATTATCTTGGCCTCACATTTGGGTGGTTTTGAAATAGTGCCGCGATTTTTTGCCGCGCACATCAAAGCTACAGTAATGTATAGGCCAGCGAGAAAGCCCTGGGTTAATGAATTAATGCTTAAATCTCGTCAGCATTCTCAAATAGACTTTGTTGAAGCAAACTTGGGCGGGGTTCGAAAAATGAAGAGAGCATTAAAAAATGGTGAAGTCATTGGCATCTTGGCCGATCAAGTCCCCAGTATGGGCGATGGTGTGTGGGCCAAGTTCTTTAATCAATACGCCTACACAACTACATTGCCAATTAAGCTAACGCATAAAAATGAAGTAGCCACGATGTTTGTGAGCGCAGAAAGATTGAGTTTTGGGCGGGGCTGGGAAATCAAGCATCGTCTGATGTCAGGGGGATATCCGGAGTGTCCAGTAACGGCTGCCACCCTTATGAATCAATTTTTTGAAGCAAGTATTCTTTCCAAGCCAAATCAATATATGTGGTCCTACAATCGATACAAGAAACCGCTTGGCTCAGGACCAGTCCCAGCGGGATAAATCATCCTCTGCCTTGCTTGATTTCGTCCCAGGCCACCAAGAACATCAAAATCACCTTCAGGTGATTTTTTCATTTGAATGCTTGGAGTCGTAGAATGGGTACTTATGATTTTTTATAGAGTTTTCTGAGATGAATATTCTTCGGGTATGTAAATCGGTTATTTGTTTTTCGCTTGCCATTTTCGCTCTTCTAGTCTGCTTGAATAATGTTATGGACTACGGCTCCAATTACGCTTTTGTTCAGCACACCCTTTCTATGGATACAGTTTTTCCAGACAATACTTTGAAGTACCGAGCCATTCTCGACCCCTTGGTTTGGAGTCTTGCCTACGGACTAATCATATTTGCTGAATTTTTAACAGGAATTCTCTTGCTCATAGGTGCTATTAGCCTACTCAAAAATATTCATTCCTCTGTCGCATTTACTAGGGCCAAGAATTGGGTTTATCTTGGCTGTCTAGCTGGCTTTTTACTGTGGTTTTTTGGTTTTATTATTATTGGTGGCGAATGGTTTTGTATGTGGCAATCTGAGAAGTGGAATGGTGTAGAGGCAGCTTTCCGCTTTGTTGTCCTTATTATGTTTACATTGCTATTTACCGCCATGCCTGAATCTGAAAACGATCAGAAATAGAGTCGGGCATCCTAAGCCCTTAGTCATTTCGGCCCCGGGCCACCAAGAAACACTCAAACTACCCTCGGGTGGTTTTTTCTTTAGTTGGGATGACAGCTCAGAATATAATGTGTTCTATTCAAATAAAAAATAATGAAGCATCTTAGAATCTATTAGGTTTTTAATTTTATGACAACAGTAAAACAAGTTATTAAGCAAAAAGCTAACACCCTTTTTTCTGTCCGATCGGGTGATAGCGTAGAAAGAGTCTTGATGCTGATGCGCGATCATCGAGTAAGGGCTATTTTAGTTATTGATGATGGCAATTTAGTGGGGATCGTTTCACAGGGTGATTGCGCTATAAAAGTACTCTTGCCGCACAATAATCCAAAACAAGTTGCCGTTTCAAAAATAATGACATTGAACCCGCTAACTGTGATGCCATCTAACTCATTAGAAGAGTGTATGGCAATAATGGTTCACAAACATATTAGACATTTGCCTGTAGTAGAAAACAATAAGGTGGTTGGAGTGATTTCTGTCGGAGATCTAGTAAAAAGTATTATTGAGCTTCAAGGTAGTCAGATCAAGTTTTTAGAAACTTATATTAATGGCCATGGTGCTTAGCCTCCATAAGAGATAGATTCTTACTCCCAGTCAATTTTGCCCTGGGCCACCAAGAAATACTAAAACCACCTTCGGGTGGTTTTTTCATTTGAACTTTTATGTATAAGATGCTCTTTTCATATAATGATCTTTTAAACGATACTGAGTGGAGTAGCCATGTTCAACTTTTCTAAGTTAAGCATCCCGATTATTCAGGCGCCCATGGCTGGCGGCATCAACAACCCAAGATTTGCTTCGCAGGTTTCTAATGCTGGTGGTGTAGGTAGTTTCGGTTTCTCATACAGCACTCCACAAAAAATCAGTGAAGATTTAGCTGCCACAAGAGCTTTAACAAATGGCCCCATTAACGCCAACTTTTTTGTGTTCAGTCCAGTTGATTTACCAGAACAAGCCCTTCAAGAAAAAGCCATTGAAGCAATACAAAGTTTACCGATTGAAGCTGAGTATTTAGTTTTGATACCAGAGGCCCCCTTTTATCCTGATATTGAGGGGCAACTGAATCCTGTGTGGGAACATTGCCCAGAAATTCTCACTTTCCATTTTGGAATTCCATCACTGAGTATTATTGAAAAGGCGCATTCATTAGGAATTGCTGTTGGCATTACTGCGACAAGTCTTAAAGAGGCAAAGGTGGGTGAAAAAGCTGGCGCTGATTTTATTGTGGCGCAAGGTATTGAGGCGGGTGGACATCGGGGTATGTTTAATCCTGATGAGGAGGACGAAAAATTAAGCGCGATTGATTTGACAAAGCTATTAGTAGGGAATTGTTCAGTTCCTATTGTTGCAGCAGGCGCAATAATGAATGGGGTAGATATAGCTAATGCTTTGAAGTCTGGTGCTGTAGCCACTCAACTAGGAACAGCCTTTTTATGTTGTGAGGAGTCAGGCGCCTCGCCCGCCCATAAAGAGTTTTTATTGAATCACCATAGTAGAGGCTCAGTATTTACGACAGGATTTTCAGGAAGACCTGCCCGAGGTATAAACAACGAATTTATTCGAATGATGGAGGGCAAAATGGTTTTGCCTTTTCCAATACAAAATACGATGACAACATCGCTAAGACAATTAGCAGGCAGAACCAACAATGGTGAATATCAAAGCTTATGGGCTGGAGAAGACTATTCCAGAACGAGAGAGCTCAACGCCCAGAATCTGATGTTAGCCTTAAAAGAGGAGCTTTTTATTGCTCTTAGCTGAAATACGATCAGACATGCTTGCGCCTAGCCGATTCTGCCCAGACCCATCAAGAAACGTTAAAACCTAGTGGTTACAGAAAAAGCTACCGCAAGGCCTGTTTGATAATTTGTGTTGTAGGGCGTGGCACCATTCACATCTGTCACAGATAGTCTTCCGCCGACATTAGCTGCCAGGTATAAATTAGCATTAGTACTTCGATCTATTGAGTAGCTCAAGCGAGTGAAGACTGGAATAAAAGTGTTTTGACCAATGCCGTTGGGCGTGTAATTAGAATTACTTAATCTAAAGCGATAGGATCTATAAGCGGCGCCTCCAGCAATGCTCCATTTATTTGCCAATGCATAAGAGAGCTCAAGGCCAGCGCCACCGGATGGACCTGCTGGCAGAGGATTATTTAGGGTCCACTTATCAGTGATCTTCCAGTTGATTAAAAGGAAAGGAAATACCCTTGTTTTATCAACTTGACGAAATACGCCCGTACCAAGACCAATGGTCAAATTATCGGAGTATCTCTTGGCAGCACTAGCAATGGCACCATAGGTAGCAGAGCCTGCCGTTCCAACACCATTTTCAGCAACCCAATCAACAGTCGGAGCAAATCCAGCGCTCCAACCTGCATCAAGCTTTTGAAAATAGCTTAGTCCTATGCCAGGGCTTTGAATCCCCTTCCATGGCGTTTTATTTCCATAGCCACTAGGATTGCTCCAAGACCAATCTTGATAGCCATCTCGTAAATTTAGTCCAATGCTTGAATTTGCATCAAGTTGGTAGCGATTATTGAGATTTACATTAGCATCTTGCCAATTAAAGCTGCCACCCGAACTAATGTTGGTATTAAATTGGTTAATCGCATTGACATTTAAAGAGGTAACTACTGAACCAACAGGAAGATTTTGTGGCCCAAAGTTTTGAGCAAGTGCCATGGGTGTAATTAAGATTGCCGCGACAAAAAATAGTTTGTGGTGAATTGAGATTTTCATGCCTTTGAACTTTCGGGGGAGCGAATTTGTTCAATATTAATGGAAATTCAAAAGAGGATTTACCCCTCAATTTGCCTTGGGTATACCCACAAGAAGCACCCCTTAAAAGGGCCCATCTGAAGGTTTAGTTCTTGTGATGTAGTTTAAAACGACATTGTTAATGATTTTTAGTACTATCTAGATCATGGAAACAGCCAATCAAATCTTTTTTATTGTTTTTTCGCTAATTGGTTTGGGATTATTTTTAAGCGCCCTGTATCAATATCACGCCAATAGAGTGAGAGAATTCAGCATCTATTGGCCATTAAGCTTAGGGCTTTTTTCCCTATCCTCTTTTAGTTTTGGTATTGCCTTGTGGACGCATAAGTTTTTTCTCACAATAGCCAATACCTCATTTGTTATTTCAGTTTTTCTTCTCATATTTTTATATCGCTCTTGGAATCAGCGCCCATTTACGAAGATTCAAGCTTTTCTTCTGTGGCTCATTCCAGTATTCATTTTCTTTTTCTATGACTACTTAAGAGTAACGCCAGAGACCTTTAAACAGCGTGTGGCTTTAATAACCATTGCACAAGAGTTATTTTTGATATGGCAAATATGGGAATTACTAAAGTATTACAAGACAGACCGATCGATATTGGTAAGGTGGCTAATTTTTTTATCAGCATTTACTTTGCTTGGAGAAACTTGTAGAACCGTTTGGGTATTGTTTGGAAGTACTCAAACTAATTTCTTTCTATATGCTCAAGACGCTGTAGCCTTAACCCTTTTATGGATTGGCTATGGCAGTACGATATTAATTTATGTGGCCTTAGGCAGTTTTTATTTAGAAAAACAGATTAAAAAAGAAAATCAAATTGCCAATGCCTTAAAGAGCACTAAAGAAGAGAATGAAAAAATTACCGAGCTCTTAAAAGAAAAAGAGCGACTGATCTACGGCCTACTAAAAGCCAATAAGACTGCGGCGACTGGCGCTTTATCGGCATCGATTGCTCATGAACTCAATCAACCGCTTGGGGCATCCAATCTCAATATTCAATTTCTCAAAATGAAATTAGAAAAAGGGGTGCTCAATCCTGAATTAGGTAAAGAGATTTTAGATTCTCTAGAAGAGGATAATAAGAGGGCCGCTACGATTGTTAAATCTTTAAGATCCATCTTTACAGAAGGTGAATCCAATACTCAAGCAGTTCAATTGGGTGATTTGATTGCAAGCGTTCTAGAGATTGTGAAGCCTGAACTCAAGGGCAAGAACATTCAAATTCAGCTTCGAGTTGATGATGATCTGGTGATCATGGTCAATCCATCTGAAATCGAGCAAGTCATATTAAATCTACTGAATAACGCAATTCAGGCTTTGGCCAATTCAGGAACACTCCAGCGTCGTATTGCTATAGAGGCCATTAAAAAAGGCAAGTCAGTGCAACTCAGTGTTGCAGATAATGGCGCAGGCGTTTCTCCTGAGTTCAAACCACATCTCTTTGAGCTCTTGAGTACAACCAAGCAGACGGGAATGGGCCTAGGTTTATGGCTTTGTAAGCATATTGTCACTAGATATCGTGGTTCGATCGATTACGAGGATGCGCTTGGTGGCGGTGCTAAGTTTGTCATTGAATTGCCGTTTAGTTAGCCCCTCAGCTAATTGACTAGTACTTCATCGAATCAGACTATCGGAGCTCATGCACGTTTAGGCTCCTATGAACTTAGCAGAAATACAATCTTTTAGACAAGTCGGCAAGCGTCTTCGTAATGCTCGAGAGGCCCATGGTCTGACCTTGCCAGCGGTTGCCGGTACTTGTGGCTTAGCAATTTCAGAGTTGGTTCGCATTGAAAATGGTGAATTACTTGGATTCAAACAAGTACCACAAAATACTTTAAGTAATGCCGAGGTTTACGCAAAAGCATTAGATGTTGAATTGGGTAATGCGGGGAGACAGTATTCTGGGAACACAATAATAAACGCGCAAAGCGATGAGGTCTTTATCCCAGTCTTTTTAAGAAAAAAATAATTATTTCGGCTTACCCGCTCCTACGGGTTTGACCACTTTGGGTGAAAACTTAAAGTGGTTTTTTTATTACCCAAAAGCCATTCCTACTATTTGCTAAAAAATCCCGACTGGTTTGGAATATTCTTCAAGAATGAGGTAGAGTTTGTTGTCTTCTAAATCTATCTATATAAACTAGGGGCACTTAAATGAAATGGCTATTAAGCGTCTGTATCTTGGTATGCTTTAATCAAGTTGCTGCCCAAACAATGACCCCTATTCTGATAGAGGTTGATGTTGGTAGAGAGTCCGGAATTTTTTCAAAATCCCCAGTTGTTCAAAGGGCAATTCTTTTGAAGCCCTCAACTTCATCAGACACAGCATTAATGTTTTATCGCGGCTGGTCTGGTATTGCTAATATCAAGACAGAAAACGATTGGAAAAGAAACTTAAACTACTTACAAAATAATACCGATCTGTTTGCTCAGGCAGGCATAGCTTTAGTTGTGATGGATTGCCCAAGCGATGAAAATCGAATTGCTCCAGGAAATACTCCGCTAGCTTGTAATGATGACTATCGCTCTTCTGTGAAACATGCTGATGATGTCAAAAAGATCATGGCGGTGTTAAAAGAAAAGTATGGAATAACGAAGTTTTATATCATGGGTCATAGCTACGGAACAATCTCATCAAAATGGCTCGCTAAAAATCTAGGAAATGAAATCATGGGTAGTATTCATTCAGCTGCTCAGACGGTAGCAAGTCCACGCATGCGGGCCTATGGCTACTCTGCTGAGTCATTTGATATGGGTTCATTAAAGGCCCCAGCTCTAAATATTCATCATGGCGATGATCAATGTGTCTACACCCCATACTCAACCGTCTTGGCATACTCAAAAAATAATTTAATAACAGTAAAAGGGGGTATTCCCAATGGCGATGTATGCGGCGGCGGACACTATCATTCTTTTGAGGGTCGGGAGGAGGCTTCTTCAAAAGCCCTTATTCAGTGGATTAAAACGGGCCAAGTTCAATCTAGTGTTGGGGAGTAGCCTCCTCAAGGATCAGGCATTCTGGGGCCCTCTTAGATTCCGCGCCAAGCCACCAAAAATCGCTAAAAATACCTGTGGGTGGTTTTTTTATTTGAGGTTGGGTATTATGGGTGAGCTGGTTCTTGCTAAATTGGCAATGTAGGCTGAATAAAAAATCCCTAGGAGAAAAGAATGAATAAATCAGAATTAGTAGAAAAGATTGCCAACGATGCAGAAATTTCTAAAGCATCCGCAGATCGCGTCCTTAACGCAGCAATTGAAACAATTATCAAGGCCGTTACTAAAGGTGACGATGTTCAGTTAATTGGCTTTGGTACTTTTAAATCTGGCAAGCGTGCAGCTCGTATCGGCCGCAATCCACAGACTGGTGCCGAGCTTAAGATTCCAGCGGCTAAGACTGTTAAGTTTGGTGCTGGTAAAGCATTTAAGGATGCAGTTAATAAGCGTAAGTAATTACTAGATTAGAGATCCTTGGCTCAGCACGGTTTCGCTCTGGGTCATTAAGAATCATCAAAACCACCTTCGGGTGGTTTTTTTATTTATAGGTTAACAGGCAAGACTTTTGCCAATAATAATTAATTAAAGCAAAATCGTTGAAATGATTCGACTAATTTTTTGCCTCCTGGCGGCACTCTTTCCCCTTCATTTATTGGCGGCAACGCAATTAAATGAAGAGGTAATCTTTGTCCCAAAAAAAATGTTGATTGGTTCAATTTCTCTTGAAACAACAATATTTAAACCGAATGGGGATGGGCCATTCCCACTGGTGATTATTAATCATGGGAAAAGCTTTGGAAATTCACACTTTCAGAATCGCTATAGACCTCTATCGCCAATTAGGTATTTCTTAGAGCGGAACTATGTAGTTTTTGTTCCAATGCGCCAAGGATTTTCAAAATCGGGTGGAAATTATTCTGATGGATCTTGTTCAATGAAAGCAAATGGCTTACTTCAAGCTGAAGATATTCAGCCTGTAATTGAATATGCTCATGGACTTCCTTATGTAGATAAAGTCCAGACATTAATAGTTGGCCAATCGCATGGTGGTTGGACAACCCTAGCTTATGGCGCCAGTAAGCCAGACCAATCTGTTAAAGGCCTAGTAAATTTTGCAGGTGGCTTAAAAAATGAAAGTTGTGGCGGTTGGCAGTCAGATCTATATCGTACGGCTGAGGATTTTGGCAAGGCAACTAAAGTCCCAACAATATGGTTCTACGGGGACAACGACTCCTTTTTTTCTAGGCAAACCTCAGACGCTATGTTTGAGAGTTACAGGGCAGGAAATCCTCAGTCTCAATTTGTAGCTTATGGAACTTTTGGCAGTGACTCACATCTATTATTTACAAGCAATGATGGGAGAGCCATTTGGGAGCCCTACCTTACAAAGTTTCTTGAGTCTATTGGCATGTCTTCTAAGGTTGTTAACCCTCAATTTCAGCCTTTACCGCGGACGGAAGTCCCATCTAAAACCCAATTTGCTGAAATTGGGGAGCTTGAAAAAATTCCCTATTCAACAGATTCGATGAGAAAAGCATATAGCCTATTTTTAGAAAAACCCTTTCCAAAGGCATTTGCTATTAGTGAAACTAAGAATTATGGGTGGGAGTATGGCGGTGATGATCCCTTAGCGAGCGCCTTAAGTAGGTGTGAAAAGAAAGCAAGCGCTAAATGTAAGTTATATGCCGTTGATGACTATGTGGTTTGGTAGTCAATGAGCTAGAAATACCAGTTAAGCTCTTCAAACCGCGCAATGGTATGTAAGGATCCCTTTCGGGGGATATTTTTTCATAACCATTTTTCTAAAATGGCTGTTGTTGAGGTATCTTATTAGAAATCATTGCTCATGTTTTACTTAGACAGATTAAGCGGTTAGCGTAGTCGAATTCCAAATTAAAAAAGGTCAGCGTATGAATGTAAAAAATATTATTGGCTTAGTCGAAAAATTATTTTTAATTATTATTGCAATTTTTACTGTTGCTGCAATGGGCCAAGAAATTTTTTCTCTTATTGAAAATCGTCGTGTTGAGCTGCAGGACCTCTTGCTCATGTTTATTT
>Ga0164295_10001785_pt1 | contig 17819 bp, 10 predicted proteins | sample GEODES006metaG_FD_111798 | JGI IMG/M metagenome (GOLD analysis project Ga0164295, IMG submission 111798) | Oligotrophic lake water microbial communities from Sparkling Lake, Wisconsin, USA - GEODES006 metaG | ecosystem: Environmental > Aquatic > Freshwater > Lake | place: USA: Sparkling Lake... | reverse complement strand
CCCGGCAGATGCGGCCCCCGGGCAGCAGAGGGCCAAGCCCGCCAGGCGTACCTCCCAGGGCGGCGGTTCGGTTCCCGCTGCGGTCGCTGGACGTGATCGGTTCGGAATTCCGGGCATCACCTCTAATTCCAGACCAGCGAATGCCCAGCCTCGGCCAGCAGTAAATCCGGCAGCCGCGGCGGTAGGCCCTGGCGTTGGCGCCGGAATTCTCCCGGCCATATTCGCCACTCCCGGATCGGCCACGACCCCATCTGCTGCTGCTGTGGCGATTCCTCACCTCCGGACGGCCAGGGCCGTGCGCACCGCCAGGGTGCGGCCCTCGGTGCCGGCCGTCTCGGCCGTGACGATGAACGCGATGGTCACCGGCTTCCTCGACTCGGCCTCGAATTGGTTCTCCGGGCTGCCTGATAACCCGGCGACCGAATTTCTGCAGGGTGCCATGCTCTTGGTCGGCCGCGCACTGATCAACCTGGTGCGAACGCTGAGCCCGGGCCAGACGACGGGACAGACCTCGGGTGCCGGTGCGGCGTACTACACCGAGCAGGAGCTGCGCGACTACCTGCTGGAGTTGGCCCAGCAGCAGTACGGAAACCTCTTCGGCCAGACCGTTGCGGTGTACGGCAACGGGGGACCATGGCTGGACTACTACGTCAAAGTGGGTGGTGCGGTCACTGGTCCCGGGATCACCTCGGATACCAATACCCAGGTAAACGGTGTCGACGAGGCGGACTTCGTCGAGACCGATGGTCACTATATCTACGTCGCCCATAACGACCAGTTGTCGATTGTCGGCACCGACCTGACGGTTGCGTCCCAGTCATCGCTATCCGGCAACGTGGTCGGTGAGTTCCTGGCCGGTGACCGACTGACGGTGATCACCCAAACCGGGACCGGTTGGTACGGACCGATGGTGCGGATGGCGTACCTGCCCTGGCAGTGGAACCCGCAGACCACAGTCACCGTCTACGACGTAACCGACCGGACTGCCCCCGCGGTGGTGACACAGACGTCATTCGACGGTGGGTTCCAGGATGCACGCGCCGTCGACGGGGTGGTGTACGTCGTACTGCAGCGTGGCTTGAATCTGCCCGCGCCGCAGTACACGGACACCCCGGTGGACAACGGCGTCGTCGCGCCTTTCGATGGTGTGCTCAGTGCCGATCCATTGTCGGCTCGTTGGGCATGGGACCCGACCGTCACTGCCAATCGGACCTATGAGACCTGGGACGAGTACGTAGCTCGCGTCGGCGACCAGATCGTGGATTTATCCTTGCCGCACGCCTACAGCGTTGACCCAGAAGGAAATACGGTCGATCTCGGCCTGATCGCCGGTGCCGGGGACATCGTCCACCCACACAGCGGCGACGCGCAGTCGGTGCTGACGCTGATCTCTGTCGACTCAGCGAATACCGCGGCTGGTTCGGCCTTCTCCGACAGCGTCGGCACCATGGTGTCGCAGGGTGGCAACACCATCTACATGGGCCACGACGCCATGTATGTGGGCACGACGGAGTATCAGTACTCCGATACGGGATCATCTGTTGACACCCGAATCGACCGCTTCGCCATCGGAGGAACGAACGTCGCGTGGCAGGCCAGCGGTGTTGTCTCCGGTGCATTGATCAACCAGTTCGCCATGGATGAGCAGGGCGGCTATCTGCACGTCGCCACCCACACCGACGAATACGACTACGTCAACGACATCTGGAGCACCCGCAACGACAACGGCGTGTACGTACTGGACACCGCCGGCGACACACTCGACTTGGTAGGTAGCCTGACCGGGTTAGCACCGGGCGAGCAGTTGTACGCGGCGCGCTTCGTCGGCAACAGCGCGTACCTGGTCACGTTCGTGCAAACAGATCCTCTCTTCGCGATCGACTTGAGCGATCCGGCCGCGCCCACCCTGCAGGGCGAACTGGTTATCCCGGGCTTTTCCAACTATCTCCAACCCGTCGGCGACGGATTGCTGCTGGGTATCGGTCAGGAACGCGAGACAGGCAACTGGAACACCCACGTACATGCAACGCTGTTTGATGTCAGCGATCGCACAAACCCAACTCAGATCATCCGCCAGTACCTGACTGACGACACCCAGTGGTCGTGGTCCGACGCGCAGTTCGACCATCACGCGCTGCTCTACTCCGCTGAGGACGGACTGCTGGTGGTGCCGGTATATGGCAGTGGGTACGACCCGGACTCGGACACCTATTTCTCCGAGCAGCTTCTGAAGGTGATGCGGGTGAGCGCCAGCGGCATCGAGGTTCTCGGCGATATTCACACTGACCAGTCGGTCTTCCGGACCGTACGCGTCGGCGATGTGCTCTATGCGGTCTCCGACTCCTCGGTGACGGCCTACAGTCTGAGTGACCTCACCCAGATCACGCCCGCAGCTACGGTGGCCACCGAAGCCTGACACGGCCTTCGGGTGCCCCGTCAGGGACCGTTGCGGTTTCCATGTTGGGCCAATTGGTGCAAAGGTCGGATCACGCGTCGGAAAAACCGCTCTAATGAGGCGCGTGGGGGAACACCGGGGGGGTCATGGAACTGATATCGCCGCTTGATGCGATGTTCCTGCTCGGTGAATCGCGGGAGCACCCCATGCACGTCGCCGGGTTGCAGGTATTCGAGCCGCCCGAGGGGGCTGGACCGGATTACATCCGCGACATCTATCAGGACTTAGTCGTACGTGACGATGTCAGCAGGACCTTCCGCAAACATCCCGCTGAACTGATGGGCGGTATTGCCAACCTGACCTGGGCAATCGACCGCGATCTCGACCTCGAATACCATCTGCGCCGCTCAGCACTACCCGCGCCGGGACGGGTACGCGAGCTGTTGGAACTGACCTCGCGATTACATGGCACTCTGCTTGACCGCCATCGTCCGCTCTGGGAAAGCCACCTGGTCGAAGGTCTCAACGATGGCCGGTTCGCCGTCTATACCAAGATCCACCACGCACTCGTTGACGGCGTGAGTGCCATGCGGATGATGCGTCGTGCGCTGTCCATCGACCCGCAGGATCATGAGTTGCGGGTGCCCTGGGGCACCAATGACCGGCCTTCGAGCAAGAGCAAGCCCGGCGCATCGTGGTTAAGTGAGCTACCGAAAGTCGTTGAATCCATTGTTGGACTTGGCCCCTCGGCCGTGAACCTTGTCCGTGACGGTCTCCTGGAACAGCAGTTGACCCTTCCATTTGGGGCACCGAGGACGATATTCAATGTTCCGATCGGCGGTGCGCGACGATGCGCCGCACAGTCCTGGCCGATGCAGCGGGTGATGGCGATCAAGCAGGCTGCGGGGGTCACCGTTAATGACGTTGTGCTTGCCATGTGTGCTGGGGCACTTCGGGCCTATCTGATCGAGCAGAACGCACTGCCGGACAAGCCGCTCATCGCGATGGTGCCGGTGAGCCTGCGTGACGATGTCAACTCCAGTGGCGGTAACCAGGTAGGGGCGCTACTGGCGAGCTTGGCGACCGACCTAAGCGATCCGGAAAAACGCCTTGCGAACGTGAGCGCGTCGATGCGCAGAAACAAAGAGGTATTCGCGCAGTTGCCCAAGCTTCAACAAATGGCGCTGTCCGCTTTCAATGTCTCACCATTGCTGCTCAGCGCACTGTCGCCAGCTCTGGGCTCTGCCGTGCCTCCATTCAACCTCGCGATCTCGAACGTGCCTGGTTCGCGGGAACCGTTGTACTGGAATGGCGCCCGGCTCGATGGCAACTATCCCTTCTCGATCGCACTCGATGGCCAGGCGCTCAACATCACGCTGTCCAACAACGCCGAGAACCTTGACTTCGGCTTGGTCGGCTGCCGACGTAGCGTGCCGAGCCTGCAACGACTGCTCGTCCACCTCGACGAGTCACTTGCTGATCTCGAGCGTGCGATGGGAACGGCGGTAAAGAAACCGGCAGCGGTCAAGAAAGCGGCCGTAAAGAAGGTGGCGGCACCCCGTCGGGGTACCACCGCTGTGACTAAGCGATCCGGGCGTGGGTGACGTCGACTCGTCCGCTGAGACCCGACCACAAGAATTGTGCCCTGTTCTTGGTTAGATACTCTGCGTGACCGGATCGTTCTTCACCATCGAGGCCGACATGCCGGGCGATCGCGGACGCAGTGGCATCATCCACACCGCCCATGGTGACATTCACACCCCGGCGTTCGTCGCAGTCGGCACTAAGGCGTCGGTGAAAGCTGTCCTGCCGGAGACGATGCGCGAACTGGGCGCGCAGGCAGTGCTGGCCAATGCCTATCACCTCTACCTTCAACCGGGCGCCGATATCGTCGCCGAGGCCGGCGGTCTGGGCACCTTTATGAACTGGCCGGGTCCAACGTTCACCGACAGTGGTGGATTCCAGGTCATGTCGCTAGGCGCCGGGTTCCGCAAGGTGCTCATGGAGGACGTCGACCGCGTTCAGGCAGATGACCTCATCGCTAAAGGTAAGCAACGGCTGTCGCACGTCGACGACGACGGCGTCACCTTCATCTCCCACCTGGACGGATCCACCCACCGGTTCACCCCCGAGGTATCCATCGGAATCCAGCACCAATTGGGCGCGGACATCATCTTCGCGTTCGACGAACTGACGACGCTGTTGAATACCCGCTCCTATCAAGAAGAATCGCTGGCGCGCACACACGCGTGGGCCGTGCGTTGCCTGGCCGAGCACCGGCGGCTCGCAACGGGAGAGGCGCGCCCGCACCAGGCACTGTTCGGTGTGGTTCAGGGCGCGAACTACGAGGACCTGCGTCGGCAGGCCTGCCGCGGCCTGGAGAGCATCGTCGACGATGAAGGCCGCGGATTCGACGGCTATGGCATCGGGGGAGCGCTGGAGAAGCAGAATCTGGCTACCATCGTCGGCTGGTGCACCGACGAACTGCCCGACTCGAAACCGCGGCACCTGCTGGGCATCAGCGAGCCTGACGACCTGTTCGCCGCCATCGCAGCCGGGGCCGACACCTTCGACTGCGTGTCGCCGTCACGGGTGGCGCGCAATGCCGCGGTGTATTCACCCGACGGCCGGTACAACATCACCGGTGCCCGCTATCGGCGGGACTTCACCCCGATAGACGCCGACTGTGATTGCTACACCTGCGCTCACTACACCCGCGCGTATCTGCACCACCTGTTCAAGGCCAAGGAGATTCTGTCCGCGACGCTGTGCACGATCCACAACGAACGATTCATCATCTCCCTCGTCGACCGGATCCGGGCTGCGATCGGAACCGGTGATTTCGGTGAGCTGCGCGATGAGTTTCTCGGTCGCTACTACGGCTCGCCATGAAGCGCGGCAGGGTAGGAGCCTTTTTCGGGTATGCCGCAGTAGCGGCGATCGTGCTTGCCGCTATCGTCGCCCTCCTGATCTTCCGGGATCGCAGTCCCAGTCGGCCGACGAACGCGGCCGCGGCCAGCACCTCCAGCCTGCTGGTCATGACCTGGGGGCCCAGTTTGTGCAAGGTTGAGCCCTTTAACAGCGGATGTCGGTCCGGGCATGTCGGCAGGCTGGGGCAGAGCTTCGTGCTGCACGGGCTGTGGCCGCAGCCGTCCACCGAACAGTACTGCGAGGTCCCGAAAGGGACTCCCGACCGCAACCGCAAACCCGTGTCGTTGCCGCCTGATCTTCAGTCGAGTCTGAAGTCAATGATGTCGGACTCCGCAGTCATGACGAATCATGAGTGGTACGCCCACGGAACCTGCTCCGGTATCGCGCCGCCGGAGTATTTCGGTATCGCCGCGGCCCTGGCTGATCAGGCCGGCAGGGTGCTCGACCCGCTGTTCAAAAAGGCTGTTGGCCAGCGGATTTCGGCACGTTCGGTGCGGGAGACCGTCGATGAACAGCTTGGCGTCGGCGCGGGTAAGCGAGTGGGGCTCACCTGCCGCGATGCGTCGGGGGCGGGCAGCATCGCCTACGAGGTGCGGTTCTCCCTTCCGGCGGTCGCCCAACTTCGGCGGGATGCGCCCTCGCTGGCCGATGCGCTCGCCGGGGGCCCGACGGTTGCTCCGGGATGCGGCCAAGCCGGCGTTCCCTGACAGCGTGCAGACTGAACAGGTGACCGCTTCCACCCAGACACTGCTGACGCAGCTCCTTGATCCCGCCCACCGTGCTGATCCGTACCCGGTGTACCGGCAGTTGCGGGAAAGCGGTCCTGCGCTGCTGCCGGAGTCAAACCTGAGCGTGTTCGCCGGTTTCGTCGACTGCGACGAGGTGTTGCGGCATCCCGCGTCGTGCAGTGACCGGTTGAAGTCGACGGTCGCTCAGCGGGCCATCGCCGCCGGCCAGGAGGCGCGGCCGTTCGGCACCCCCGGCTTTTTGTTCCTGGATCCGCCGGACCACACCCGGCTGCGCAAACTTGTCAGTAAAGCGTTCTCGCCCAAGGTCGTTCGGGGCCTCGAGCCCGACATCGCCGCGCTCGTCGATGGGTTGCTGGATAAGGTCGCCGACGCGGGCCGGTTGGAGGTGATCGGCGATCTGGCTTATCCGCTGCCGGTCGCGGTGATCTGCCGGCTGCTCGGGGTGCCTGTCGAGGACGAGGCTCAGTTCAGTTGGGCCTCGGCTCTGCTGGCGCAGGGTCTGGACCCGTTCATCGCGTTCACCGGTCAGCCTCAGGGGTTCGAGGAGAGGATGGAAGCCGGCCTGTGGCTGCGGGGATATCTGCGCGACCTGTTGGGACAACGCCGGGCGCATCCCGGCGAGGATCTGATGTCGGCGCTGATCGCGGTTGAGGAGGCCGGCGATCAGCTCACCGAGGATGAAATCGTCGCCACCTGCAATCTGCTGCTCATTGCCGGCCACGAGACGACGGTGAACCTGATCGCCAACGGGGTACTTGCGATGCTGCGCCATCCGGAGCACTGGGCGGCACTCGGACAGGACTCCAGCCGCGCCTCGGCGATCGTCGAGGAGACGTTGCGTTATGACCCGCCGGTGCAACTGGTAGGCCGGATCGCGGGCGATGACATGACCATCGGCGATGTTCGAGTCCCTAAGGGCGATACCATGTTGCTGCTGCTGGCCGCCGCTCATCGCGACCCCGCGGTCACCGAGCGGCCGGATGAGTTCGACCCCACTCGAGAGTCTGTTCGCCACCTCGCGTTCGGTCTCGGCCCGCATTTCTGCCTTGGCGCGCCGCTGGCCCGGTTAGAGGCGGCGGTGGCGCTCTCGGCGGTCACCCGGCGGTTCCCGAAAGCGCGGCTCGATACAGATCCGGCCTACAAGCCCAACGTCACGTTGCGGGGTATGACCGGCCTGCACGTCCCGGTGTGAGCCGGCCAGAGCCCGGCAAACCGGCCAGAGCCCGGCAGGATTGAGTACCGTGCTGCCATGAGGATTCTCCTGGTGGGTGCGGGCGGCGTCGGGTCGGCATTCTGTTCGATCGCGGTGCGGCGCGACTTCTTTGAGCAGATCGTGGTTGCCGATTACGACGAGGCCAAGGCTCAGGGGGCGGCCGGCGCAGTCCACGACCCCCGGTTCAGTGCCACCCGCATCGACGCCAGTTCGGCTGGTGCGGTCGCGGCATTGGTGCGCGAGAAGGGCATCACGCACGTCGTCAACGCGGTCGACCCCCGGTTCGTGATGCCGATCTTCGACGGTGCCCTGGCCGGTGGTGCCGACTATCTCGATATGGCTATGAGCTTGTCGCAGCGCCACCCGGACAAGCCATACGAGTTGACCGGGGTCAAACTCGGTGACGAGCAGTTCGCCGCCGAACCGAAGTGGACGGCGGCGGGCCGGCTGGCATTGGTTGGTTTTGGCGTCGAACCCGGACTGGCCAACGTGTTCGCGCGCTATGCCGCCGATGAGATGTTCAGCGATATCGACGAACTCGGCGTTCGCGACGGCGCCAATCTGACCGTGGCGGGATTCGACTTCGCTCCGTCGTTCTCCATCTGGACCACTATCGAGGAATGCCTCAACCCACCGGTGATATGGGAGAAGGACCGCGGCTGGTTCGTCACCGAACCGTTCAGCGAGCCGGAGGTCTTCAATTTTCCCGAAGGCATCGGCCCGGTGGAATGCGTCAACGTCGAGCACGAGGAAGTGCTAATGATGCCGCGCTGGATCGACTGCAAGCGCGTGACGTTCAAATACGGCCTGGGCGAGGAGTTCATCGACGTGCTCAAGGTGTTGCACAAACTTGGCCTCGACAGCACCGAGAAGGTGAAAGTCGGTTCCGAAAAAGGCCCCGTGGAGGTCAGTCCGCGCGATGTCGTGGCGGCCTGCCTGCCCAACCCGGCAACCCTGGGGCCGAATATGAAAGGCAAAACCTGCGCCGGGCTGTGGGTGACCGGCACCGGAAAGGACGGCAAGCCACGCTCGACCTACCTCTACCACGTCGTCGACAACGAGTGGTCGATGGCCGAGTACGGCCACCAGTGTGTGGTATGGCAGACCGCCGTCAATCCTGTTGTGGCGCTGGAACTTCTGGCTAAGGGCACCTGGAGTGGTACCGGGATTCTGGGTCCGGAGTGCTTCGAGCCGTTGCCGTTCCTGGACTTGCTGACCGCCTACGGGTCGCCGTGGGGGGAGATGGAGCTACCGGTCTGAGTTCAGCGGTAGATCCACGGTTCTCGCGGCAGTCGTGCCGGGTCGAACCGGTTCAGCAATTCCGTCGTGTCAGCCGCGGGCCAACCGAGTGACTCGGTGATCACCGCAAAGGCTTGAGCCGCGCCGAGTTCGGCGAGGGTCACCGCACCGTCGCGCTTGGCCAGTCGCTTACCGGCCGCATTGAGCGCCAGCGGAACGTGTGCGTATTCCAGCGCGCGGTAGCCGAGCAGCTCGGCGAGGTAGGCCTGTCGCGGCGAGGACGACAGCAGATCGTCGCCCCGCACCACCTGGTCCACACCGGAGTGCGCGTCGTCCACCACGACGGCGAGGTTGTAGGCCGCCACCCCGTCACCGCGTCGCAGCACGAAGTCGTCGACCAGTCCGGTGTACGGCCCGTACAGCAGATCGGTGACGGTGTACTCGGTTGCCCCGGCGCGCAGCCGCAGAGCCGGCGGGCGCCCGGCGTCCCGCGCGGCCGTACGTTGCGACTCGGTGAGTGTTCTGCACGTCCCGGGGTAGGCGCCCTCAGGTGCGTGTGGGGCTCGGGGAGCGTTGAGGATGTCTTTTCTACTGCAGTAGCACTCGTACACCAGACTGCGGTCGATGAGCTCGCCGACCACCGTGTCGTAGCGCCCCCGATGCCCCGACTGCCACTGTGGCTCCTCGTCCCACATCACACCGATTGCTGCCAGATCATGCAGTTGACGTTGGGCCACGTCCGCGTGGGCGCGGTCGTCGAGATCCTCTATTCGGACCAGGAACCGGCGCCCGGTGGAGCGGGCGAACAGCCATGCCAGCACTGCCGTGCGCAGATTGCCGATGTGTAGATCGGCCGATGGGCTGGGCGCGAACCGGCCGGCTCCAGACGTGGTGGACATCGGGAGAAATGTACGACGGCTACTCGCACGCGCCCGGGGTGACTAGTACCACCGGCGGAGAACGTCCAGCTAGTCGACCTGAGACTGATTGTGCGACCGAGCGGCGCGTATGGTCGCTTCTCAGGAAAGTGTGCAAAAATCTCAGGAAATATTAAGGTAGAAGGCTGACGACCCGAGGGAGCTGTTCTGTGGCCAAGCACCGCCGTATCCCGCCGTATGCCTGGCTCGGCGCCGGTGCGGTGACGCTCGGCATGGGAGCCGCGATGGTCGCGGGGACCGCAGTGGCGGGTGCCGACACCGGCACGGGCGCCCCTGACGGTTCCGCCAGTTCCGCCAGCGCCGCGAGTGGCCCCTCAAACCAAGCGGCTGCACCCGTCCACACAGGGCCGGCGAGCCGGGCCTCACGCGCGCCGCATCCGGACAGCGGTGCGCCGTCGGCGTCGACGCGGAAGAACCGTGTGTTGGCACCATTCGGGTTCGCCGACGCCGTTGCAGCCCTGCCTGCCGCATCCGCCGCGATTTCAACCGCCCCGGTATCAGCCCCAGCATCAATCCCCCCGCAATCGGCAACGCGTCGCAGTGCCGCCCGGGTCCACTCGACCGGCAGCCAGCAGGCCGCGGCGGTCAACTCGGCGTCCGCATTGCCCGCCGCAGCCCCGCCCGGGCCGGGCGTGAACCCGTCCTACAACATGCAGTCGTATCTGCCGACGGAGCCGATTGTTCCGGGCGCGCACGTCACGTTGGCGCTAGGGGAGATCTCTGACGCGCGGACGCTGCTGAACCAGGAGACCTGGGGTTCGGGCAACATCGCCGCCGGAGTGGCGTCGATCGTGCCGCAACTGTTTCTCGCCCAGGCGGCGTGGTCGCTGTCGGCCTGGCAAAGCAACATGCCGGACGCTTCGCAGGCAGTCGCCGAGACGGTCGGTATCCCGATCATCCATCAGCTGATCCAGGTCAACCTGCTGGCAACGATGGCACTGCCGACATTGGCCGAGGTCGGCCTGTCCGGCGCGGTGCTGTTACTACCGCTGGTCAACCTCTTCGGCGCTACCACCGCTGCGGCGCAGTCACAATTGGCCCAGGCCCGCAGCAACGGCAAGGTCTACGCGGTCGTCCCGGTGCAGATGAGATCCATCACCGAGCCGGTGGTACTCGTCTCGGTGGACAACGGCCCCGGCACGGCGGTGCTCGTCGACACCGGCTCCTCCGGTCTACTCGTCACGCGCGACTCCGCGACTGGCGATCTGGGTCCGGCCGTCGCTACCGGGCAGGTCACCTTCAGCGGCAGCCCGAAGACGTTCCACTACACCACCTACCTGACCACGGTCGACTTCGGCGGGGGCGCCGTCAGCGCGCCCACCGCCGTGAATGTCGTGGATGAGGCGGACGCCGCAGCTTTCCGGACTTTCGTTGCCGGCAACGGCGTGTCCGGCATCCTCGGTGTCGGCGCGAACACCTACGGCCCGGGCCCGACCGGCTACACAATCCCGACCGCCTCGCTGCCGGGCGAGCTCAGCGACGGGTTCCTGCTCTACCAGGGTGCCCTACTCGGACTGTTCGGCGTCATGATCCTGGGCCCCAACCCGCTGGCAACCAGGGTATCGGTGCCGGGCGCGCCTGATGCCTACGTTCAGGTCAGTGTCGACGATGCACCGCCGCAGATCGCGTACTCGATCATCGACTCCGGAGGCGTCTACGGGACTCTGCCGGGGTACTTGATCAACGGCGCTTCGTCAGTGCCGGTGGGCACCAGGATTTCGGTATACACCGCCGATGGGCAGACGCTGCTCTACAGCTACACCACCAGCGGGGCGAACACTCCCCAGGTGGTCGGTGACGGCTCCCTGATGAATAGCGGCTACACCCCGTTCCAACAGGGACCGATCTATATCAACTATTCCGCACCGGACCGCATCGGGTCGACGGACTTCGCGATCTGGTGACCCTCCGGCGTTTGCCGGTGGCGCTGCAAGAGCGGCCAAGCCGATAGTTCGTTTGGGCTGTTTAGCGTGCCCTAATTCGCCCGGTGGCGGTCTTTCGGCGACGTGCCGTTGGCGATTTCAGAGATTTGCCCGTGGCCGACCGTAGGCGGGGCTACTGTGCGGATCAGGTTCTGCACTATTCTTGGAGGAAATCATGGGCGCAGCGCGGTTTGTTGGTCGAGTTGGCGGATTGGCGGTGGCCCTCGGCGTGGGCGCGGCCGTGTTCTACGCGGGTGGGGAGGCCTCGGCTGACACCGCAGGCCCGGCTGCCGGGAGCTCCGATACCGCAGGCGCGTCAAGTGCTGCTGGCCCACGGTCGACCGCGGCGTCGCGCCGTAGCGCTTCGGGCAATGCGATTCCGAAGAGCAGTAGCCGCCAACGCGGCGCCGCCACCCGCGGCGCAGCGGTTGTTGCGGCCGGCGCGGAGTCGAGCGTCCCGTCCGTAGCCAGCGCTGCCCGTCGGCTGTCATTGAGCACAGCGACTACCAAAGCCGCTGCCGCACAGGTCACTTCGTCGGCGACGGCGTCGGCGACAAGTGGCAGCCTTACCGTCGACCCGACAGTGGAGTTCGTCGACGGCATCATTCAGGGCAACCTGAATGCCGTCAGCTCGCGAGCGCTGACCCTGACCTACACGATCCTCGGTGACTCCTGCGGCAGCAACTGCGGGCTGGGCGATATCGGCGGCAAGATCAGCGTCGGCACCGTTCCAGTCAGCCCTCCGACGGTCCCGTCGACAACTGATCCCCAGAGCTTCACGATCCTCCCGTACGCCAACTGGCTGGATGGCGGGTCCAAGGGCACCCAGACATTCGGCGTCCGAGTCAGCGAGGTCACCCAACTCGACCAGTTCCTGATCGGTATCCCGCTGGTGGGCACGTTGGCCGCACCGATCATCAACCTGCTCCAGACCCTGCCGTTAATCGGTGATCTGCTCGCCCCGATCATTGGGTCGTCGATAGTCGCCGCCATCGCCGCCGACGTCAATTCGTTGGCGCCCGGCTCCACCCCGGTGGCCTACACCTACGCGGTCACTTCGTTCGACGGCGTCGAGATCAGCACCAACTACTTCCCGGCCGCCGGCATCGCGGACGGTGATACCGCGCCGACGGCGATCAATATGCCGGGTCTGGGCAGTGCGGGTAGCTCGAACCCCTACTCGACGTACGGCATTGGCGGCGAGACACTGGGTGTCGCGCCGTTGCGCGATGAAGGCTACAACGTGGTCACCATTACCCCGCGCGGCGAATTCAATTCCGGTGGCATCCTGCAGCTGGACAACCCATTCTACGAAGGCCGCGACGTCTCTTCAGTAGTCGACTGGATCGCCGACAACCCGCTGTCGGAGCTGAACGGCACCGGCGACCCAGCGGTGGGCATGGTAGGCGGCTCCTACGGCGGCGGTATCCAGCTGACCGTCGCCGGCACCGACCCACGCATCGACGCCATCGTGCCCGACATCGCGTGGAATTCACTCAACTCCTCGCTGTATCCGGACAACATCTTCAAGACGGCCTACGCATCCCTGCTATACCTGTCGTTGTTCACCACCGGCGCCCGGGTCAACAGCCTGATCCCGCGGGCCATCCTCACCGGTGATCTGCTCGGCTGGATCAGCGAGACGGCACAGGCAGTGCTGGCCAGCAGCGGCCCGACCTCGCTGCTCAACCAGAGCATTGCCCCGACCCTGCTGACCCAGGGAATCGTCGACGTTCTGTTCCCGCTGCAGCAGTCGCTCGACAATGCGCAGACCATCCTTGGCAATGGTTTCGGCGTGCCGGTCAAGCTGATCTGGTTCTGCGGTGGGCACGGCGTCTGCCTTGATCCGACCTCTACCGAGCAACCCTTCGTCCTTCTGGCCAGTGGTCTGGATTGGCTGAACCAGTACGTCGCCGGCACCGGCTCACTCGCCGACGCCATTCCGAACTTCCAGTGGTTCGACCAGCTCGGCGACCGCTACTCGTCGGACCTGCTGCCGTACGAGTCCGGGTTCAATGACCTGGCGGATATCGACGGCATCTCCGATGGCGGTTTCCTTCCCATCGTTCCGATCCTGGGTGGGTCGAATGGAACCGGCGGGCTCTACGGGCTTGGCGGGGGTGCCGTGGCGAGCAACGCGATCAACGTGCCGATCACGGTGGAGGCAGGCACCCAGGTGGTCGGCGCTCCGACGTTGACATTCGACTATCAGGGTCTGGGCACCAGCCGGGCGGTGTTCGCACAGGTCGTCAACAACAGCACCGGGCAGGTGCTCGGCAATATCGTCACCCCCGTACCGGTGACTCTGGATGGCCAGCAGCGCACGGTGACCATGGACCTCTCGAACATCGTGTACACCTATGGCGGCGTTACCACTCCGGGCTCGCTGACCGTCCAGATCACCAGTTCAGCCACAGCGTTCGAGAACCTCACCTCGTTCGGGCTGATGACAATTTCGAATGTCAGCGTGACGATGCCGAACCGCACGACGCCGTTGGTGCCCTAGTCGGGTTGACCAACCATGGTCTGACCGTGGTGGATCAGCGAGGTAAGCGGTGACGACGCTTACCGGTGGGGCGCTTATTGCGTAGGCCGCCGGCAGGTGCCTCGTCGGCATCGGTTAACGCGGTGGTCACGGTCTCGTCAGCCTCGGTCTCGTCAGCTTCGACCTCGTCAGCTACAACCACATCGGTCGGGGCCTCGACGACCACAGTTTCGACTTCGGATGCGTCGCTATTGTCGGCGACGGTCTCTGATGTCGCGATCGCCGCGTCGGCCGTCTCGGCTGGAGTCACCGAGTCATCAGGGGTGGCGGTGTCGGTGATTGTTTCATCGCGCTTGTCGGCGCGCCTCTTTTTTCTCTCCCTCTTCTGTTTCGGAGGTTTCGAGGCTTTCGGGGGCTTTGGCGCAGCCGGCGGCTTCTCGGCAACGTCGGAAAGATAGAAGGCGGCAATTCCCAGTACCGCGATCGAGGCGGCCGCCCCGTACACGGCGAATAGCCACGGTCCGGCGGTATCGAGTCCGACCCAGGTCTCCGCCAGTGCGGTCAGGATGATCAGCACACCGGCCAGCACCTGCAGCACCGCCGACCACGCCCGCAGTCGCAATGCCAGCTCGGGCGTGCTGGCGCCGGTATTGAGCGACTGCCGAAGATTAAGCGCGACCGGCACGGCAGCCAGAGCGATCGGCACGCCCGCGGCGATCCGGCCGACGGTAGCCAGCGTGGTCGGAATATCTCCTGTCAGCACCCACCACCTGGGCAGCACGAACAGCAGATACAGGATGGTGCCCAACAGGGCGAGCGCGAGGTGGGTTGCTATCGCGGCGCGGCGCTGCATACCACTCCTCGATTGCCGTGGTCCGAGGTGCGGCCACGTGGTGTTCGCGGTCGCACCCCGGACGGGTGCGGAGGATAGGGGATTTGAACCCCTGAGGGCTATTAACCCAACCCGCGTTCCAGGCGAGCGCCATAGGCCACTAGGCGAATCCTCCGTCGGCCATGGTAGCCGACTGGACCGGCCTGCTGTTTCGGTTGGCTGTCCTGCCGGCGAAGTCGGGTACTACACTCGCGATGGACCCCGCGCGGCGTCCAACCTGTGAACTCCCCCAGGGCTGGAAGGCAGCAAGGGTCAACGGGCTCTGGCGGGTGCGCGGGGTCCCCTTCTCGCCGGGTGCGGCGAATTCACGGCAATGACGAAAGGCGCACGGTGTCGTTTCAGTCTATGGGCCGCAACGAACTACAGATGCAGCATGAACTGCAGCTGCACAACTACGCCGATCTGCAGGCCAAGAAGTTGTCCCTGGACCTCACCCGCGGCAAGCCTTCCGGCGAACAGTTGGACCTGTCTAACGCGCTGCTGGAGTTACCCGGCAGCGGCGACTACCGCGACGACGAGGGCACCGACACCCGCAACTACGGGGGCTTGCACGGACTGCCCGGACTGCGCGCCATCTTCAGCGAACTACTGGGGATCGCTGTTCCCAATCTGATCGCCGCAAACAATTCCAGCCTTGAACTGATGCACGACATGGTGGTGTTCTCGATGCTGCACGGCGGTGTGGATTCGCCACGGCCGTGGATTCAGGAGCAGCTCGCCGGATCCGCCGTCAAGTTCCTGTGTCCGTCACCGGGCTACGACCGTCATTTCGCGATCACCGAAAGCCTGGGCATCGAGATGATCGCCGTGCCGATGCGGGAGGACGGCCCCGACGTTGACATGGTCGAGGAGCTCGTGGCAGAAGACCCTGCGATCAAGGGAATGTGGTCGGTGCCGCTGTTCTCCAATCCCACGGGCACCGTCTACTCATGGGACGTGGTCCGTCGCCTGGTCCAGATGCGCACCGCCGCGCCGGATTTCCGGATCTTCTGGGACAACGCCTACGCGGTTCACACCCTCACAATGGACCTTCCCCGACAGGTCGATGTGCTGGGTCTGGCCGATACTGCGGGTCACCCGAATCGGCCGTACGTTTTCGCCTCGACCTCCAAGATTACCTTCGCCGGTGCGGGCGTGAGCTTCTTCGGCGGCTCGCTGGGAAACATCGCCTGGTATCTGCAACATGCCGGCAAGAAGTCGATCGGCCCCGACAAGGTGAATCAATTGCGGCATCTGCGGTTCTTCCGAGACGCCGACGGGGTGCGGCTGCATATGATGCGTCACCAGCAGGTGCTCGCTCCGAAGTTCACACTCGTCGCAGATATCCTCGATAAGCGACTGACCGAATCCAAGATCGCGTCGTGGACCGAGCCCAAGGGCGGGTATTTCATCAGCCTGGATGTCCTGCCCGGCACCGCCAAACGCACGGTGGCACTGGCCAAGGATGCCGGTATCGCCGTGACCGAGGCCGGCGCGTCCTTCCCGTACCGTAATGATCCGGACGACAAGAACATTCGGATCGCGCCAAGTTTCCCGACAGCCACTGAACTCGCTGCGGCCATCGACGGCCTGGCCACCTGTGCCCTATTGGCGGCAATCGAATCGCTGCTGCGATGAGACCCTGTCCGACGTTGTCGGTAACCTGCTGACGTGGCGCTGTACCGGAAATACCGACCGGCGACTTTCGCCGAGGTAGTGGGTCAGGAGCACGTCACCGAACCCCTGTCGACCGCATTGGCGGCCGGGCGAATCAACCACGCGTATCTGTTCTCCGGGCCACGAGGCTGTGGTAAGACGTCTTCTGCACGGATCCTGGCCAGATCGCTGAACTGCGAACAAGGTCCGACTCCGACGCCGTGCGGAGTGTGCGACTCCTGTCTGGCGCTGGCGCCCAACGGCGTTGGCTCGGTCGACGTCGTCGAACTCGACGCCGCCAGCCACGGCAGTGTGAACGACACCCGGGAACTGCGGGATCACGCGTTCTATACCCCCGCGCAGTCGCGCTACCGCATCTTCATCATCGATGAAGCGCACATGGTCAGTAAGGAGGGGTTCAACGCGCTCCTCAAGATCGTCGAGGAGCCGCCCGAGCACCTGATCTTCGTGTTCGCCACCACCGAGCCGGAGAAGGTGCTGGCCACCATCCGCTCGCGCACACACCACTATCCCTTCCGGTTGCTGGCACCCCGCACGATGCGCGGCTTGATCGAAGGGATCCTGGCGGCCGAGGATGTCGAGATCGATGACGCGGTGTTCCCGCTGGTCATTCGGGCGGGTGGGGGTTCGCCGCGCGACACACTCAGCGTGCTCGACCAGCTGCTGGCGGGCGCCGACGGCAATCGGGTGCGCTACCCGCTGGCGTTGGCGTTGCTCGGGGCCACCGATGTCGCCCTGATCGATGACGCGGTCGACGCACTGGCCGCCGCAGACGCAGCCGCACTGTTCGGCGCGGTCGAATCGGTGATCGACGCCGGGCATGACCCCCGACGGTTCGCTATCGATCTCCTCGAACGTTTCCGTGATCTCATTGTGCTGCAGGCGGTTCCGGATGCCGCAAGTCGCGGTGTGGTGGACGCACCCGGTGATGTACTCGACCGGATGCGCGAGCAGGCGGGCCGCGTCGGTCCCGCCACACTGGCCCGCTATGCGGAGGTGGTGCACAACGGATTGGGGGAGATGCGCGGTGCGACCGCTCCGCGACTGTTGCTGGAGGTGGTGTGCGCCCGGCTACTGTTGCCGTCAGCCAGCGACACCGAGTCCGCACTGCTGCAACGTATCGAGCGCATCGAGACCCGGTTGGACATCTCGATCCCGGCCGGCGAAGCCACCATCAGTGCCGCCGCAAGCACATCAGATAGGCAGTACGTCCGCAAGACGCAGGCCCCCGTGTCGGATCTGGCCAAATCCCCTGCACAGCAAGCGAAATCGACCCCGGCGCCGCCCGCTCCGAAAACCGAATCTGATCCGGTCTCTGCATCGGTACCCGAAGCTCAACCCGAACCCGTCGCTGAACCCGAGCCTGTCATGGCGCCCGAACCTGCTCCCGAACCGACTG
>Ga0164295_10001783_pt1 | contig 17838 bp, 17 predicted proteins | sample GEODES006metaG_FD_111798 | JGI IMG/M metagenome (GOLD analysis project Ga0164295, IMG submission 111798) | Oligotrophic lake water microbial communities from Sparkling Lake, Wisconsin, USA - GEODES006 metaG | ecosystem: Environmental > Aquatic > Freshwater > Lake | place: USA: Sparkling Lake... | reverse complement strand
GGAAAAAAAACCCAGCGTGAAAACGGTTATGTTTTGCTTCAAGGAGAAGGCAGATATCACATTACCACGGTGAACCGCGATTTTTTTCTGACCGTTCAGATCAAGTGACTTCAGCAAGTTAAAGTTGATTTTGCAAAGGTCATGCAGTTATTGCACATAGCATCCCTATGGTTTGTAGCTGCAGTGATGGCAGCCGCGGAATACCCTGTGAACATGCCCAGCAGCAGCTCGCTCGACAACTGCTTGGGACTGCTCCGTGCGCTGCTGACAGACTACCAGACCCAGCAAGTGCCCCTGGAGCAGCGCAGCTTAGTTCTGTTCCACATTGGAGACATCGGTATCGCTCAGAACAGTATAGACATAGCGGGCAACAACATAAAGATATTCGTGTCGTCGGTGCTGCACCACTCTGCGACTGCTCAGCAGAAGGCCTTCTACGTGTTCAACGTCGTGAAGGGGATGAGAAATCCTCTCGCAATACACTTACCCTCGTTTGAAAATCGTCCTAATATGGTAATGCTGGAGTGGAAGCAGGCGTCCAGCGATTTAGGGACCCATCTACAAACGGTGGGGCTGATTGGCAGAGACATGGTATCTCAGTTCTACTCAGTGGTGTTCCTCAACCAGGGCGTGCGTGGACCACTCACCAGCCGCACCGAGGGGCAGTGGCTGATTGAGCTCAACAAGCTGATGTACTCCAACAACGTCGCACTCGCGGGTCCCACCATTTCTTGCGAGGTGTCCCCGCACGTGCAGACCCACGCGTTCTCTCTGCGCTCCGACATTCTGCCTCACGTGCTTTCGGAGATGAAGCAGAACATGAGCACCAAATTTGTGTCGTGGCAGGAGATGATAGCATCTCTGGAGGTGGGGTTGACTGGGGTGGTGATGCGTGCCGGCTACAACGTGTCTGCTCTGCTGTATGACCGCAGGGGCTACTCATACTTCCAGGAGGGTAAGTGCTTGCTGAAGAACGGGCCGAAGAGCAGATTCGCACTGAATCCGGCCAGCTGGTGCGACGTAACCCCCGAGGAAGTTATCTTCATCAAATATGGGGGGGAGCCCATGAGGACGCCTGGCTTCATGTGCAACTCCACCATCGCGGCCATGGACGACTACCTCTACGCGCTTGCCAACAAGGAACCCGAGCTCAAGCTGATCTATCCGGAAACATTGATGGGCGGCCACTACTACGAGTTGTACAGCGAATACAACGCGGAGATCGTGCGGGACCGGTCTCCCCTGCCTGCACCCAAGCAGAGCAATCAGCCCAAAGTGTGCTTTCTGGTGAGAGTGACTTCTCTGAATGAGGTGCCACCACAGGAGAATGCATATTCCAAGCTGATCAACAAAGACGTCGAGCTGCTGGTCACATGTAAGCACTATCTCGACACCCGATGACAGTTCGCTGCTCTTTATCGACCACCTCACTCTTTCCCTGTCTCTCTCTCTCTGTATGTATGTGTATGTGTTTACCCGCAGCGCTGCGTCGACAAACTAACCCGAACTGGGCGGCCTTCTTCTTCCTGGTGCACCAGCGGCCTCTGGTGTTCGAGCTGCAGCAGCTGCTGACAAGCTTCGACGACAGCAGATTGTTCTACGTGCCATTGTCTGCCGAGCAGCGTCCCGCGGTGAGCACTCCATGCCTCTAAGTTTATTACGCGCTGTTCCTTCTTTCCTACTTTCCTCACTCTGTCGTCCTTTGCTACCATGGACTACTAGTATTCTCCCGCAGATGCCGGATACACCGCCACAGACCTCGTACTCAACTCCGTCCTCGGCCGCTCCGACTGCGAGTGGATATCGCTGACCACAGGGGACAACTCGTACGGCTCGGAGGTGAAGTAGTGAACAACCTACTGTATAGTGCCCTCGTGCTCTTTCCTTTGCAACCTGTTTGTCCCATCTCACGATCAAGCAACGACTCGCCTACAGGTTGTGCACCGAGTCTTGCACGCTTCCCCGGTCGATATGATCATCAGCCCCATGGATAGCAGGCGCTTCCTACAGCTAGGTATATTCAATATAGGATAGGTCATGCTACTCTGTAGACGTTAGAAGTCACCGTTGGCTGATTTCCGCTTCTGCTGTCTGTTGTGTTCTATTTCCATCAATCACTACAGACCAATCGTTCCGCACCCGGAAGCTGCCCATCGCACAGAGGAAGAAGGCGCAGTGGTCGGAGTACTGCGTTGGCATGGACGCACACCTCCGCTACAACTCGATGGCCTACGCGCTGCGGCCGGTGCCCAGGGTGGGGCGCATAGACTCCTCGGCGGTGTTCCTCTCGAGGGAGAAGCTGCAGAAGGAGTCGCTGTTCTTCAGTGAGTATCGTAGCTACTCACCCATGTCATGTCATGTCTTTGCGTATATATGCTAACGCAATGATGCCTTGATTTTATGGGATTGATGTGTATGATGCAGGCGACTTCACCAGTACGAGGAAAGTGAAAAGTTGCGGAAACAATGTGACCGACCCCGCAGGATACCCCTGTCTGGGCAGCCAAGCAGCGCACCTCATCGCATACCTCTGCTCCCACCGACACTGGGTGTACAAGCGACTGCCGATGGACGGCTTGAAGTCCGTCGTATTCCATGGCAACTCCCCTACGCAGTGCATAGCCAGCGGTCATGTGTGGCTGGACCATCCGGATCCCAAAGTCGCCAAGTGCATCTCCCACACCGAGACGCTGATCATCGCGGACATCGGAGAGCACCTTAAGTACGACTTCCCCCTCTTCGACTGCCATGGTGACCCCCTCGGACAGGAGAGGACCTGCCTGCGATTGAGTGAGAAGCATTTCGAGGCCAAGTATTCTCACCTGATCTGATCTGAGAGACCCCTAACCAAACCCACCCAGCATGCAGGAGCGACGTGTTAAGATAGATATATCGGCTGCTTAAGTTACTTATTGTCCGTCCAGTGGTATTCATGCCATAGATGAGTACCTTATCATTATTGTACGAGCTATGATGTCAAAGACTGTGTATGCCTCATTTAAAAATAAGCAGCTATCGTAGATCAGATTTCATATCGAACAAACTACTGTAGCTTTGCATGCGATCAAACAGTTAAGGGTACAAGCAGACATAGAACTTTCGCTGAGTAGCATCTGACAGCTCAGCCCAGGTGCGACAGACCCTCAGCAGTTGCGATTATTAAGTAGGTGTGTCGACGCCCCCATCGATCACTGTAGCATCGCATAACACCGTCGTAAACACCTAACTTACTTGGCACGATACTCCTCCTGTACCTGTCAGTTCAGTAAAGTAACTTAAAGGTAACGTTAGCTCAGAAAGAAAGAACATGCAGCGATGGATGGATCAATCGATCTGAATACACGAACTACGGCACCGCACTCACCCTAAGCAGTTTGGGCGTCTTTTTCCTCTCGAAAGCTTCCATGCAGGTGAGGTAATGCTTCATCTCCTTGTGACACTTCTCCAATCCCACGATACCAGCGGTCACGTCATCATTGCTGGCTTTCACTGAGAACTGAGACAAGCATTTGAAAAACGGACTCGCTACCGCCTCGCATTCCTTCGGTGCATGGGGAAAGCACGGTGGGAATAGCCTGCTGGCATTGCTCATCATCAACAACTTAAAGTTAGTTAAATACTGGCTTACGAGTGTCAAGTTGAATCTTCGACAGTATTTTGTATTTGCGTTGATCGCGTTGCATTTCATTCAGAACATGCATTTTAAAAAGTTACAGTTGCCAGCCACAAAGGCTTGAATTCTTAAGACTTGAGAATTTCACTTCAAAATCAACACTGCAGAGAGAGATGAACAGACTACTGCAACGCACAGTGCGCGCCACATCAACTGCTGGCAATCGCAATGGATACACTCGTTGCGCAGGGTTGAGCGCTAGCACAGCCATTGCGCGATACTCAACCGCCAGTGGAGTCCACCCGAGCTGCTATGCAACGAGGACCAGTGCTACTGGTGCACTGACCTTCAATCGCCGCAATAAAACCACTCGTAAGGCAAGCCTTCCAGAGCTACTGGCTAAGGAGATTGCTGAGGAGAAGTCCATCGCGGCGGAGGAGGAGGATGTCGACGAGGACTTGGAGACGGTCCGCTCAAATGTGTTGAAGAGTTTCGAGCTAGTCGAGGAGGAGGGATTAACCACGATCAAGCTGACGAGAGCCTTCAATGGAGAGACCATCGAGGTAGTGTTCGACTGTGAGGACGAAGAGGAGATGGAGGAGCCCCCTCTTGAGAACGAGGAGCAGACAGAGGAGGAGGACGAGGAGCAGAGCTACGAGAGTACCGGCAGCGGCATCAACTTCTCAGTTCGCGTCCAGAAAGATGACTCTGCTATTCTGTTCAAATGCGTGGCCACTTCAAATGAGATTGCCATCAAGAATGTGAATTTCAGCGAGAAACCCAGCTTGTCAGTGCACGAGACATACAGCGGCCCTCAATTCTATCAGCTTGATGACGACCTGCAGGCGGCATTCTACGAGTACTTGAAAGCTCGCAAGGTTGATGACGACCTGAGCTACTTCATCGTCGAGCACTCCCAGAGGAAGGAGCAGAAAGAGTATGTACGGTGGTTGGAGTTGTTACATTCCTTCACCTCAAAGAAGTAGCTGCATGCATGCATTGTTGATAGGTACTGCATGAGTGAGTGAAGTATTCATCAAGCATGTCGTAGATGATGTCGTTCGGCATGTTTGCTGCCTCGCTTAACTTAGTTAAGTAGTTAGTTGATCAGTCGCTTCAGCTCTGAGGTTCTTCCTTTGCAGCCTCAGCTGATAATCACGATGATCGATCCATCTATTAGTTGGTCATCACGATGGAGGAAACATCTACCAGTTGATGATCATCTAGCAAACCGCGGATTGCTGAAGGGCCTGTTGTTGTTGGTGGTGGTGATCGAGGAGAAAAAGCGGTTCTTATGCCGCCATTGAGTGCCCATCCTTAGGGCGCAGCAGACCAAGAGGATGATGAGCACCAGGGCGCCAGTCAGGACTTTGAAAGCTTCTGTCCAGGAGTCTCGCATGAATATGGGGCGATGAAAAACATTGGTGGGAGGAGTCGACGAATCTGTAGGGTTGCGTTCTGGAATCGTAGAGGAAGCAGTATGGATAGGGAGCGCCCTCGATGATTCTTGAAACAAAAGTGTCTGGGCGTCATCAGAGGACTGGTCTCTATCCCACCAAGCGCAGTCCACAGTGACTGACCGCACCACGTATCCACCTTCCGAGACGATCACTTCGATGGGGTCGCTGGGCCAGAAGAGGGTACCCCTGGCCACGCGGCTGTTGACTTGCTTGTACCAGTGAACATTTGTCCGGACATTGGCCAGATGCGATTGTGGACTCCGATCGACTGGATAACCTTGATGGGGCGCCCCATAATGCTGATCGGTCATTGCCCACGCCACCAACCAGTACCTCCCTGGGGGAAAAAGCTTGGAATTGTAGATGGGAAGCACAGGAGAGCTCGTAAATAGTTGCGATGGATTATCTATCGGAGCCGATGAGTTCGAAGAGAGAAGAGTCGCGTTGTTACTCCACCTACTCGCACCACGTTGAGGAGCTGTGGTCGCGAGTAATGGGAAGGTAAGTGGGTCTGCATCTTTACTGTCGTTTCTACTGCAGAACGCTCTGAAGGCCTCCATTGCATGCGGAGATTGCAAGTGCAGAGAGTCGAGGTAGGCCGTCCAGTCTATAGTGGTGGGGGCTTGTGCATCGTCAAGCACGTGCCAGGAGAGGAAGGTACAGTCGACTGTGCTCGATCCACCCGCGTACCACACCACTTCGATGGGAGACATGACTGCTGCAGCAGATGGCGACTCAGACAACATGCGACGCTCCTCATATGTGGACCCGTTGGAGTGCGTGGATGCAAGCCTGCAAGCAACATCTTGCTCCAGCTGATGAGTCGTAGCATTGCCTGTCTGCCCACAGTCTGTGTCACTACGACGACGGGACAGTGCCACTTGCTTGATGCACACATACGGCTGAACCATGTCGATGGACATCAAACTCAAACGAACGTTCCTCGGAATGTGTCCATTGTGCTTGGAGCTAACATTCAGCAGCTGCATGAATGATCATGATGATGATAGAGATGATCATGAGATCAATCAGTAGCGAGATGCACGGAACAGTTACCTCTTTAGACCCACCCAGAGATGATGCAACCGGGACCTTGAGGTCCGACGTCTCCACCAGGAAGACGACAGCTCTGTTCTCGGATGGATCATCATAGGATGGATCATCATAGGCAGCAGAAGACGCGTTGCTGCTGCGACCAGCCAAGGCCCTACCTCTGATTGATGATGATGATTCATCTATGTCTGGGGGGACTAACTTCGTATTTCTTCCAGCATACGCCTTGCTCGACTTCTTTTTACCCCGTGTGGATGATGAGGTCCGATGAGACTTGTGTGAAGCAGCTGCCAGGGGTCTTTTCCGAGAAGTAGTGGGGTCCTCTGCACGCCGCAGGTGGGTCGTGCGCGCATCTCCTCCATCACAGGTAGACAGCTCGCTGCGATCCCATCCGGCCGCATACAGCCAGTCTTCCATGCCCCCAGAGACTGGATACACCACGGAATTGATTGGCGCGACTGCCATAAAAAAATCGGAGATGGATGGTCACAACGATTGGGTCATGAGCATGAAGTTCGAGGAGAGAGCTTACTGGGATAGAGCTTCTTCTTCTTCTTCTCCGAATCACTATCAGCGAAGGTCCCCGCGATTCCAGCAAGCTTGTCGGCGATATCCCGGTGAGCGACATCATCCGGACATGCGTCCCTGGGCTTCAGATGATTCAGAGACCCCCACTCGTACCCGATAGCCACCATGCCTCCGTGGAAGGTCACCACCAACTGGATAATGTTCTCTCGCATCAGCGCCTGTACCACTCGAGCTGTTGAGGAGAGCATGCACTTGCGATCGCCCCTGCGGTAGGGGAAATCCCTGTTGGGGTCTACGCCCGCGTCGCTCCTCACCCTCTGAATGTATCCGAGACAGTTGGTGGTGGGCACGATAAAGGTATCTCTTCGAGTAGCGAGGAAGGCCAGCCATCGCCTCATCGGCATAGAGAGGCCGGATAAGCTGTCTAATTTAGCACAGCTCGAGTTGACTTTATTGACGAGGCAGTCCGCGCTCCACCCCAGCAGCTCTGCAGTGACCAGCGATGCTCCTGGTCCCTGTTGGAGAGCAACGAACTGCACATGACCGACAGTAAAGCAAGCAGCGCGGGTATACAATGCTCACAACTCGTTCATCGCCATGGATCTCCCCGCTTATGAATACTTGAGGTCGTGCGAAGTCGGCCAATACGGACCCCACGTCAGTTATCCTCGCGATGAGCGGAGAGCAGGTCAAGATAGTCCTGTCTTTGGACACCTTCGACGCATTCCGAACGTGGTACAAGTCGCTGGCAGTCTCCACCGCTGCGAAGGCTCCCCTCAAGGCTGCGAGTCGGCTGTTGACCTCTTCGAACGACAGGTCACGGTAAGGCTCATGCGACATGCTTCCCACATCGGAGGCACAACCTATGCTCAATGCGTGGATCAAGGCAATCACCAATGCACCAATGCAAGAGGAAGTCATGCTTCATTTGATAATTACAACACCGTAACTTTACTCTGTGACGAGCTGACGTTGTTGGAAAATCTTGAAACTCAAGTCGTCTCCTGCTAAGCTTACTTTATCAGCTATTTGCTTCCGAACTGTTTGTCTGCTATCGCTCAGAATGAAAGCAGTCTTCGTATGTCTGGTTGCATTTCTGGCCTTGATAGTCCGGCATGCAACAGCGGTGTTGCCTTCTGTAGGCCGACGGTCCATCGTGCTGCGGCAACGCATGTTCATGGCTGCACCTATCGCAGAGTATAGCGAGTTGGAAAGTAAGCTCCTGAAGAAGAAAGAAGCAACTTCATCAGTTGGGACGAAGAATGAACCTACCATCGAGAAATCCCCGAAAGTTGCAGCTCCAGCAAAGCCAGTGGTTGCAGCTCCAGCGAAGTCAGTGGTTGCAGCTCCAGCGAAGCCAGTGGTTGCAGCTCCAGCGAAGCCAGTGGTTGCAGCTCCAGCGAAGCCAGTGGTTGCAGCTCCAGCGAAGCCAGTGGTTGTAGCTCCAGCGAAGCCAGTGGTTGCAGCAAAGACAAAGGATGCAGCTATCGCATCTAGTTCAGTTGCGGTACCGGTTAAAGAAGCTGTTCCGACCAAACCAGCAGTAGTCGCCTCCCCTCCGCCCGTCATCGCCGTCCCTCCGACATCAGCGTCGTCTCTACCGTCTTTCGAATTCATCGCTGGCCTAGGCCTGGGCCTAGCTCCCTACATTGTCGTTCCAGTGCTGGCTTTCAACGCCTTGAAGGGTCTTGTTAAGGAACCCAAGCCCCTTCCGGTAGTTGAAGTGAAGCCGCCTAAAGTCAATCCCTACAGTAAACCTATCGCCGAGGGACTGAAGGAAGGCGTGGAGGAGCTGATCTCAGGGAAACAGTCTCGCAGGGGCATTCTATTCAGCTTAGCTGGCTTTGGCTCAGCGGCAGTATTAGCTGGTGCTCTTATCGCAACAGCACCAGCTCCGGAGGTTCCAAAAGTTGCACAGACTGTGACTTCTACTGCCCCTGTGAAAGCAGCTCCAGCTAGTAAAGCTCCAGCTCCCGTTGTGGTCCCAGCTCCAGCTAGTAAAGCTCCAGCTCCCGTTGTGGTCCCAGCTCCAGCACCCGTTGTGATCCCAGCTCCAGCCCCCGTCGTGGTCCCAGCTCCAGCTCCCGTTGTCCCAGCTCCAGCTCCCGTCGTGGTCCCAGCTCCAATTCCAGCTCCCGTTGTGACCCCAGCTCCAGCTCCCGTTGTCCCAGCTCCAGCTCCCGTTATCCCAGCTCCATCTCCCGTCGTGGTCCCAGCTCCAATTCCAGCTCCCGTTGTCCCAGCTCCAGCACCCGTTGTGGTCCCAGCTCCAGCTCCCGTTGTGGTCCCAGCTCCAGCGTCTCTTGAAAAGAAGATACCGAAAGGACTGGAAGCCGATACCGTTGATGTGGAGGCTTTGAAAGCTCTGAGGGTAAGTGACACTTACATTCCATGAACATACACAAGTATAACCTTCCTTTCCGTCTATCGTATTCGTAGAAACCGCGGAAGAACTAGAAGTACAGTAGACTGGATCAACCTGCCTGGATATGCAGCGACTTGTGATTAAATATAATGAGTTTTGTGCCTTAATCTGCTGTTGCAACGTAAATTAAGTTGAAGTTAAGTTTAAATGATAACAACTCAGCCGTTTCGCTCGACAGTTCGTAAGTTTACACGTGTAGTACCGATCGTCAGTTATTGAGTTATGCGGCTACCTTAATTTAAAGCGATGAGGAAGAGCAAAGTCAGAGATGACATCGCCTCTGCAAAGAGACCTCTACGAGCCGAGAGACCGTGGAACAGCACTGTTTCGGTGGACGTGCAACCGAAGAGACACACTCAGATGTCAAAGGACATACAAAAGTTCCTGCTGCGATCGATCGATATCGACCCCGACCATAAGGATCGACAGAGGATCGTACAATCCCGAAGGATGGAGGCAATTAACATGTTTAGCTGCATCTCGTCCACGCTGGACTTCATCCACCACGAGGGTACTGACCATGACCTGGAGCTGAAGGTAGTGAAGATAGTTCTTGTGCGGGAGAACCTGCTGATGGGCCTGCAGTATCTGAATGAGAAGACGAAGTCCAGTACGAATGTGGACAATACCTGCATGAATATCTTGGAGTCGCTGGCCCAAATACGCGGATCCACCTTGAACTACTTGGAGGCGCTGTGCCTGTGGAGACAGTCCGCGCACAACGCGAGCATCTTATCCCCGAGGATATTCTTCTGGGGCGGCAACAACTACACAATAAAGATCGTGCGGGATCTGGACTTCCTGTCCCGCAACCACCTCATCATCGACGCGTTGCACCTGAATGCAGAACAGTTCCAATCGAATCCGCTGATGCTGACGAACAACTTATATGATCCTGATACATGGATGGACCCAGTGGAGAGGGCCACTCTGGATGCGGACGGATGCCCACAGGGTCCTTTGTTCGAGTCCCGCCTCCGACTCCGGTTCGCCGAGCGGATCTTGCTGCAGGAGATCGAACTCACCGGCATCAACAGCGAGACCGCAGAGAACCCGGCGTCGAACGTGTTCCTCACCCAGCCTCCGCCTGAGACCCGCCTCCCGCCCACATTGCAGATGCCGATCCTTCCGCCACTGGACCAGGACCGCAGTCAGCCGCTGGCCCAACACAAGCAACAAGTGCAGGCGCAGAGGCTGCTGAAGGGATCGTCCGCACTGGAACACGATGACGATGGGAGCTACGGTACGGCTGACGATGGTAGAGTACTTCGCTCAGTTATCCCTCTCCATCTAATTCCCCCCCTCTCTTTCAGATGATATGAACGAGATGGCATTCAACGACCTGTCGGGGAAGTCCGTGTGGGAGGAGGAAGAGGAGGAGCGCGCTGTCTACCGGGTCGACAGTGACAGCAACGTCGCGATCTCCAGAGCTAGCACCTTATCCAAGTCCGCGGGTCCCGGCTCTTCTCGCCTGCAGACGGGCAGCCTCCCCAGCAGCAGAGGCACCACCGATGGACTCCCGATCGATAGACCCGCGGACGGGCTCGAGTACGGACATGACTTCTTCAGCGGCCACTGGGCGGAGTCTCGAGTAGAGGGGCTGGACCCGCTGCTGTCGCGCGAAGAAGGCTTCTATTCGGAAGAGCTGCTGAATGACGACATCTTCTTCGTAGACGACGGCACCCCGGTGCATCCCGATCGCCTGCTGCAAGGTGAGGTGGGGTAGATGAAAAGAGGTGCATTGAGTGGCCTGTGACCTGACATGTTGTGACCCTGCTGCATGTCTGTTACGTAGGACCGTTGGGAGTCAAAGAGGAGGAATCCAGCTCGGACTCGGTTGTTGTTGTCCACGCTGTGAAGCCCATCGAGTGCCTCAGCAATGCCGACCTCCATATCATCAGCAACATCCGCCAGCCAAAGAGGAACCTGCTGATGGCCGGGTCTATCTGCGTGATCCTCTTGGCGAGAGGCAACAAGGTGAGTGAGTGAATGGTATAAGTAGTGCTTCGACTGCTCGCTGATGATGCCGTGCTGTCTATATGCCTGCTGTTGCTGTTGCTCAGATCCCTCAAGACGTGTCGTGGGCTGCGTTCGTGAAGCTGTGCAATCTCGTGGACGTCTCGCAGGCCATGCGGGCGCTGGATCTGCTGCGAGTGAAGAAGGTGAAGATGGTGGCCATCAAGCCGTACCTGCAGAAGGTCTCTGACGACGTGAACCTGGCGGGACTGGAGAGTACCGACCTACCCTTCCCGGAGTTCATCGTGGGCAACAAGCTGGTGGCCTGGGTCAAGCAGTTCACAACTGTGGAAGTGACGAAGCAGCAGAAGTCCATCCAGAAGCCGCTAGTATCCAAGTCTTTGTCCCCGACGTCGCTGAGTCCAGTTGCTCAGAAGACCCCCCTCCCCCTCCTCCAGCAGCAGCCACCCCCTGTCGCTGCGGGCCCTAAGGATGACTCTAAGCAGCAGCAGCAACAACAGCAGGGGGCTCAAGGACGCTACAAAGTGAAGGGCATGGAGAATATCGTCTCGAAGGGCAAGAGCAAGGCCAAGGCCAATGCAGATGGCGACAAGAGGGTCGTCGCACTGACCCACCTGCCCGCCACCCGCAACAAGATCCCGAAGGTGGACCTGCAGATCGTTCCCTTTTACTCTGAAGTGGTCGACAACATACACGCGAACCCAGTCATGATAGCACTGCTGTCCACCAACCCAGTGAAGCCGAATCTGGACCGACTGAGCATCAAGGTCTACGACATCATCACCTCCGTCGAGTGCATCGTCAACGTCAACATGCGGGAGTACACCCTCTTCCAGAAAGAGCTCGACCAGCAGCTGCACGATGAGGCGTGTCAGTTCTTCGAGCCCACGGATCCGCAGTGGTGGGTGCGCAACGTGTCCAAGATCCTCATCGTGCAGGGCAGAGTGCACAACAAGCTGTACGTGATCATCAGCAAGAAGTCCATCGAGTCGTTGGTCGTGGAGGCTATTAAGGACAGGGAGGCACAAGAGTCCGTCAGGCCTGGTCCCAGCGAGCTACAGGAATCATTGCCATCGTCGGTGAATATCCAGCCGAGAGATGGGTCTGTTCGCTCCGATAACTATGAGGAACCCTTCGATGCCGACAGCATTCAGAGCGAGATAGGCAAAGCGACTCTGGTTAGTGCAGATGCCCATAGAGACATAGACATGAAGAGGGCGTCCAGTGAGGGGGACAAGGGGCTCCTGTGCAGATCATCGACGAGTGCAGTGGACACAACTTCCGATGAGCAGGAGCTCAATGCTGCCGCATCAGTTCCATCGACCAGTGTAGTGGAGGATCGCGAGCAGGGTCCCAAACAGCTGGCATCGACTTATGTCGCAGTGGACGAGATGCTCACTGACCCATATCTTGCTTCTGCTGCTGCAGATGATGATGATGAGGAGGATGATCTGTATGGCCATGACTTCGTCTCTGACGAGATTATTGATGAGCCCTTGCCAGTTAATTATACCCCGGCAGTCGAGGATGTTCGAGGAAACACCGACGAGTTAGTGGGAGTTGAGCCGACTCCAGTGTTCGCAAGGGAAGAAGAGGAGGAGGAGGAAGCCCAAGTAGCGACAGCAGCCGCAGCAGCGATGGTCCACTCACTAGGTATAGAGCAGCAACAGCAGCCACCAGAGGAACACACTACTTCGTCCCAGCAGCTGTACTCCGACACCATCAACTGTGACCCGGACATCGAGGACTCTCACAGGGAGGAGTACTATGAGGAGATCACCAGCAGCGTCATGCTCGATGCGATGGGCTCCCTGTTGAACAACGAGGAGTCGGGCTCCTCCTCTCACAACGACAGTGGCAGTGGCTTCGAGGAGTCCAGCAGCTATGATCTGGACCTCGAGAAGATGATCCTTCGCACCAAGGACAAGGACAAGGGGGTCGCAGCAGAGCAGAAGCAGCAGAAGGAGGAGGAGAAGAAGGATGTAGCGCAACAGGAGGACGAAGAGGAGGGGGAAGACCCTGCAGTGGACCACGTGGCTGCGACTGAAGAAGAGGATGAGGGGGAGAACGATTATGACGATGATGACGATGCGGCCAGCAACTATGACAGTGACGACTTCGACAACATCACCATCAAGAACGAGAGTCCGGGCGACAAGTACGAGCCTGCCAGCAACTATGCGGGCATAGAGTACGATCACCATAGCATGGACAGCGACAACCAGTACGCGGATCCGGTATGTGACGACGACGAGGAGGAGGAGCATCGGCCGCCACCACACAACAACAACCAGCACGAGAGCGATGAGTACGACCGGAACCGCGAAAGGAGCGACGATGATGATTACGACTTCGATGATGACCTGGATAATGATAGACGCTACGGAGACGATGAGGATGACGATTTCGACATTCACAGTGGTCAAGATGATGATGATGCTTACGCGCTGAGAGTTGTGCAGAATGTGTTGACCGAAGAGTATGGCGAGGAGTTCTATGACAGGGACGGATACGAGGGCCATAATAACAACAACCATCATGACCAAGATGACTTCGACGGCAGCATCATCGCCCAACCCAACAACTATGATCTGCTCAGCTATGGGGACGACTATGACAGCAGCAACGCCTATCCCAACAATCAGCTCAGCAATGCCGATGACTTCGACACGAACATCGCGCAACCACACAATCAACTGAGCTATGCGGAGGACTTCGACAGCAGCATCGCCCAACCTAACGACGAGACCCACTACACCGACGAGTTCGACAGCAGCACTCTCCAGCTGCAGCATAACGACCGCAGCAGCTACGCCAGTGACGACTTCGACAACTTGTCTTCTAAGTCCAAGGAGGGTCTAGATAAGGGCTTAGAGGATGACGTGTCCGGCACTGTTGCTGCTGGTGGGAGGCGCAGGAGGTACCAAGATGAAGAGGAGGGTGTGTACGTCGCATCCAGTAGCGACGGCGAAGCAGACAACTTGAAGGCCGACAACATCAGCACGGACGGCGAGGTGGGCATGGACGATGTGGGGATGGGTCTGTCCAGTGAGGGCGAAGAGGACGCGGTGCCCGGCCAGCTGCGGCCCGGGGACGGCTTGTCTGCCCTGGAGCGGGTACAGAAGGAGTTCGAGGAGGGCGGCGAGGACGATGACGACACCGAGTACCTCATCGACTTCGACTAGGTCGTCTACTGTATGTGGCTGCTGCTGCTGCTACACTGCTACCGCAGAGTGGTAGTGGTAGTATTTGTTAATAAACAGCCTACAATGTAGCTTGGTCGTACCGTACATCAAGAACAGTGCAGACGATTTTCAGTGCTGTGGTCGGAAAGTATTATTAAGTAGCGATATCATCGTCATCGATGCTATCATGTGTGTCTGAGGCTAATACTGCTGCGCCCAAGACGAGTATGAGTATATCTTCATCGCAAAGTTGGTTGCTATCAGCAGTCCGAGCATCAGCGCCAGCACCACGGGACCGTATCTATCTTCGTCTACTCCATTCATCCATAGCACCGCAACGAGGAGCACGCAGAAAGGAAGCGCATCAGTCGGTCACATTAGTGTGATGGATGATGACATGCATGCAAGCAAAACTTCACTTACAGGGTCCGGGGTCCTTCCTCCGGATCATAGCCGACCGGCGGATGTACATCACCAGCGAGTAGGCAGCGAAGAGGACAGACACGGGCAGCAGCATCAGCCCATAGACCTGGGACCACTCGTTGGCGTCTGCAAAGCTGCAATGCGTGATGTACAGTGTACAGTAACTTACATCAGCTCAGTTCAGCAGAACAGTATGGTGGATGGTACTACTCACGCCACGATAGCCATGGAGATGGATGCCAAGGTCACGGACATGTTCATCCACGACAGGAAGGTGCGCTCGTTGGCGAAGTAGACCTTAGGTTCGACCTTGACTGGGATCTGCAAAGGAGAGAGGGACGTCACTTCTGTGTTGCATTTCATTGACAACAGTGTTGAGAGTAGGAAGAGAATTGAAAGGTAGATTACCTGCCTAGGCCGAGATCTGACACCCTCGACTGCATGATACTGATGGGAGGATGATCTGTGGAACAGGTTGGCCCACCAGGAATTTGATGGCGCTGAAAGGGCGATGGGAGCAGGAGCTTCGGAGTTAATGGAGTTGTAGTCCGCAGATACAGTACCACCACCGGTATCTAACAGCTTGGGATGGGAGGCTCTGTTCTGATAGAAGAAGTTAACTTAGTTTAGTCAGCAGACAGCATACAACACATTGGAGGAAGAGCTGTCACTAGTCTGCTAGCTCATCTATCCGCCTATCACAGCACAGCTCTCTCACCTTCAGGAAGTAGAAGTTAGGTTGGCTGGATGTGGAGGAGGAGGAGGAGCCCTTGTTGTCTGCGCTCATCTTGCGATAATATATTATTGTACGTACAGTCCAGTCCAGTACATACAGTACAGTACATAAAGTCCTGTGGACGTAACTTAACTCAACTTACAGTAACTGTGCACAGTGCACAGTCTGCTGTGAGCGATGAGCTTTAACGTTAAGCTTGACAACTCTGCTGTACCTACAACAGTATGTTCGACCGCTGTATCGATGTTCCCCATGTGGTCGCTACAGTCGAGGCAGCGCAGCTACTGGTCCGCTCGACCTCTCTCCTGTTACAAGGGGGAGTCGTGTCGTGTCCATCGACTGTAGCTGTAGATGTAGGGGTAGGGGGCGGCTCCTCTGGCAATGTCCTGTGCTACTCTGTCGAGGAGGTGGTCCGACAGCTGCAGACTGGGAGACCCTTCGAGAACAGTCCGACTATGAATGGAAGCTTCCAGCGAATAATGAAGCTCGTGTACATGTCCACCTGCGCTGTGGGCTTAGGACGAAACGAGGTCGGCTTCTGCGTCCTGTTTCTGAGCAAGCTGCTCCTCTGCAGCGTCTATGAGCCCTCAATTCCAGTGCAGTTGTTGGTCTCGGGATTCTGCACTGCCTTGAGGGTTGTGACCTGCTCTCTTTCTAGCGATCGTTGTCCAGCGAAGATATCCTTTCAGTGGAGCAATCGCCAGCACATGCTCAGCCTCATCGAGTCCCATCTCCGCACCAGTTGTTCAATCGGATGGTTCAATGTGCGCGAAGTGGCTGTCGATGTGCTGGATATATTCGTGACAACGATTCGTCCATCACTGACTCGTCAGTCAAGTCCGAGCGATCCATCGCTGGCTGATGATGACATGTCCGCATTGATCGTGTACTACCCCATCGGCGGTCCGTCGTTCACGAGGTCTGAGTTGCGGTACAACCAGCTGCTGATGGACGTCCCCGTGTCACTGGAGTGCACTCTAGCTCTGCAGAGTCGGTTGTGGTGCGATGGGGGCTGCCTGGTCGTCGCGCTGTTCGATTGCTCGTTGGAGCTCGATGTGCTGAACACAAATGAGATGGTCCAGGTGGTGGATACAGCTGTCTGTGAGGCGGACTATTCACTGGAGCACCGTCTGCTTGATAGCTTCGCCCTTTTTCTGCAGCGGCACCGCGTCGACGTGGTGGGCTGCCAGCGGAGAGTACACCCCTTCCTGGAGCGTCGGCTGTCGTCTCTCGGCATCGTGTGTCTGCAGCGGCTGTCAGTCCGCTTCATGGGACCTCTGCAGAGGCTGGCTGGGGCCCGGCTACTCGGCTCCATTCCATCAATGCAGACTCTTTCCCATCACCAAGTCCAAGGGACGTTGAGTCCTGATTGGTTAGCAAGCCTCGGGCATCTGTCATCTGTGCGACAAGAGACCATCCACGGCCGCTCATACATCACTGCAGTCGGTGGCTACAGCGGCAGCGATGAGCACAGTATGAGGTCTGTCTTGAGGCAAAGGTTGGCGGGTCGGTACGACGAGGCGTCACTAGACAGATATGTGGATGGAGTGGCGCTGCGGCATCGTCCCTGTGTATCGGTCGTCCTTGCCGCTCCATCGGAGTCCCTGGCTGAGCAGCTGCGGTCTGCTTACGAAGAGTGTGTGCTGCGGATAGTCAGGCTCATGCAAGACTCACTTGAGTGCAGGGGGGACAGCAGGGGATCACAGAATGAATGCCTTCTCCCCGGGGCGGGATGCTGGCAGGCCTACGCTGCGAGCATCTTGGAGCACGCGCTGCGAGACGACCCTCTACTCTCTCATACCCACGATAGTGCTCGTAAGCTCTCGTGTCAGCAAGCAAGCACTCGTCGCGCGATCGACATGTTCAGGCTCTGTCTGCGGGATTCTGCAGCTACGATCGCTGGTCGGGTTAGCAGTCGTCAGCATCAGTCGGCCTTTGCAGTGCCAGCACTGGGAGAGACCACTTGTGACCCGCAAGATGCAGCTGTGTTCAGGAGCATATCCGGAGAAGAAGTCTCCTGCCGACTCACAGTGGCGAAGGGGGGTGCTGCTGGGCTCTGCTATCAGCTGGTGGAGGGCACCGCACTGGAGGTACATCGATCGCAACTCAAGGCGTTGGCTATAGCAACGGAGGTGTGCTGCAGTGTTCTGCAAGTGGATGGATGACGAGGAGCCTGAGTGCTATCTGTCAACTGCTCGCTTGAGAGCATGTGCTAGAGATGGCTTCGGAGAATTACTTGAAGTTCAATACACGCATTATATGTGCTCAAGTAGTTACGCAAAGTGGTCATATCTAATTATATTGTGGAACGACATGAAGGTGGGTGACAAACAGCATGAAAGCAGATGTAGTAAAGCACTATTGATACGAACTCATATCCGCACAGATCTTCTCCCATTTGTGTAGTAGAGATGCCAAACCTAATCTCAACATCCATG
>Ga0164295_10001782_pt1 | contig 17840 bp, 14 predicted proteins | sample GEODES006metaG_FD_111798 | JGI IMG/M metagenome (GOLD analysis project Ga0164295, IMG submission 111798) | Oligotrophic lake water microbial communities from Sparkling Lake, Wisconsin, USA - GEODES006 metaG | ecosystem: Environmental > Aquatic > Freshwater > Lake | place: USA: Sparkling Lake... | reverse complement strand
GCAAAATACTCTCATGCGTCTTGACCATGTTTCCTATGTTGCTTCCCACGATCAGATCTCTGATGTTGTTAATCGAATAGGTTCACAGATTGGAACCGCATTCATTGATGGCGGAATTCATCCAAAATTCGGCACAAGAAATTTCACAGCACCATTACTAAATGGACAATATATTGAAATTGTTTGTCCACTTGATCATCCAGCGACAGATGCGACTCCTTTTGGACAGGCAGTAAAGAAAAAAGCAGATGCCGGTGGCGGTTGGCTAACTTGGGTATTTAGTTTAGAAGATCTTGGAGAGATAGAAAAAAAATTTGGGCGAACTGCAGCCCACGGCGATAGAACCAAACCTGATGGCGATAAGATTGAGTGGAAACAAATAGGAGTTAGCGAAATAAGTAAGCAGAGAGATCTACCTTTCTTTATCAAGTGGTTAAAAGGAACACACCCTTCTTTAGATGGATCACCCACAGCTAAAATGATTCAAATAAATATATCTGGTAAAGATTCATTGAATAAATCAAGACTTAAAAATGAAATCTTAAATTCAATGGGCTCAGTAAAACTGCAATTTACTGATTCTCAAGATGAATTAGGTATTTCACGAATAGATTTTGAATACAACAATAAAATTGTAGAAATAAGTTGACTAACCAAAATTCTTAAAGTGCGCTTCAACCAAAGCATTAATTCGCGAGTTACGTTTTTCCCAAGAGAATTTTAAAAGCTTGTTTGATTCAGGCATTCTAAAAAACTTCTCTTTCAGTAAAAATGATATGGTATTTTTAAGTGAATCTGAATTATTAGCCTCATAAGCATAGAACTCTTCCGGTTTTAAAATATCAAGAATTGAGGCAAGATTTGGCGCTAGAATTGGCCTCTCAGCGGCAATGTATTCAAAAATTTTCATCGTACTTGTATATTTAGCACTTTGAATATTTTGACCATCAAGGGTTACTAAAAGTGCGTCAGCGCTTGCCTGAATTTTGGGTACCACAGAATTAGGAACGGGGCCGGTTAATATTAAATTAGAAGGTAACATCTCTTGGTCCCAAATCGATGGCGGGTTTCCGATAATGACAAAATCAACCATTGGAAGATCCCGCGCAACATCAAAAATTATTGACGGATTTTTTTCTTCCCCTAAGGAGCCGGTATAAACAATCATAAAACTGGTGCGGTTCGACAAATTTCTTCTATTATTTTGCCATTCAGCAACGCTATATGCATCTAGATCTACACAGTTTTGTTCAAGTGACACTTTTTCAGGATAGTGAAACTTTAATTCAAAGAACTTTATTGAATTAGTTGCAATAAATCGGTCCACTCGTCCGAAAGCACCAAGTTTAATTAATAGATTTGGCAAATGTCGGTGAACCTCAAGAATGACCATAACCCTTTTAGTGCGCAAAAAAATCATAGGTAAGAGTGGCCACCAATCATGAAATAGAATTACAAAATTTTCATTTTTTTGCTTCAGCAATTTTTTTAAGAATAACACAGTATGAAGTCCGAAAACTATTTGATGGAAAATCGATGAAATCAAGGTTTTGGGATCAAAAGGCTTAGAGAGTTGAATAATTTCAAATTCTTCAGTTATTTCGGTAGGGATTGAATGTCCTTTTCGTCGCGATACTAAAAGGATAGTTTTAGCTAATTTACGAAAAAATTTAGTATTTTTTAAAACAAAAATGCTGTCAGCTCGACCACTCCCTAATCGACCTTCATATACTATTAAATAAACAGGTTTATTTTGGTCTTTAGCTACCACATGATTAGTATATTCAAATTAAAAGAAACTTAAGCTTCTATAATGCTATTTTAGAGATTATGTCTATTACTTTATCAAGAAACAAACTAAACTTAATGGACTAACGATAAACTAGCGTTACCTAATGTATTCTAAATCCATGAAAATTCATTCCCAAACTCCGTTGCGAATAAGTTTGGCTGGCGGTGGCACAGATGTTCCTCCATATTCAACAGAATTTGGCTCAAGAATCGTGAATTTCACTGCCAATATATATGTTACTGGAGTACTTTATCAGCTCAAAAAAATACATAAATTTAAAAAAAGAGAAATAAATGTGATGATTAATGATATCTCAAGTGCCGGACAAGACAATTTTATCTTCGATTTAGAAAAAGTTTTAAACTCTAAATACGGAAATCTGGTCAGAGGAAATATTCAAATTAAGCTATATTCACCTGTAATGCCAGGCTCAGGCTTAGGCGCGAGCTCAGCATTAGTTGTGACAAGTCTTTCAATGATTAATAAATATTTAAATATCAATATGGAAAGTAAAATCCTAGCAGTTCTAGCTTATAAAATAGAGCGTGAATTAATGAAAATTCCTGGCGGGTTTCAAGACCAGTTATCTGCTGTATTTGGGGGTTTAAATCTCTATGAAAAATCAAAAGGTGAATCGCTCGATTCACTTAGAATTTCGAAAGTAACTACTACGCAAGAATTTCTTCAAGAATTAGAAGAAAGTATAATATTGATAGATTTGCATCTTCCTCGAACTAATAATAATATAATTACAGACCAACAAAGCAACGTGGCTGAACGAAAGAATAATGCTTTAGAGTCAACTCATACTCAAATGGATTTAGCTATTTTGATGAACAATGCTTTGTCAGAAGGCAAAATTGATTTAGTGGGAAAAATTGTAAATAGTGCTTGGGAATCGAAAAAGAAATTTTCTGATTTAATTAGCAGTATCTTTATCGATGAAGTTATCTCAAAAATTTTTATCAAATCGGTTTACGGGGTTAAGTTACTAGGCGCCGGTGGTGGAGGTTATTTGTTAATTGTTTATAAGAAGGATGAAAAAGAGGAAGTTATCTCCAAAATTAATGAGTTAGGGTTAAAAGCGGTAAAAGTCAGAATTGTATCAAAGGGTTGCGAAACTTGGGTCGTTGAGTAAATTACTTCAAAGATAATAAAAAAATTACAGATAAATCTTTGTTAATTATGCTTGAACCTAACAATTCAGACTATCAATATTTTGAATTTAAGATGTATGCATTAAACATTATCTATATGAATTAGATATTAGTGCTGCTAAATTATTGAAGTTTAGGTTTCTGACTTTCATTCTATCGGTATAAATATTGTTAGATCTCTCTAGTCGAATTTTTTCTATTAGCTTACGTACGTCATTGGTATCCTTATAAATATATTCTTTTGAGATTTTGAAATATTCGAAAAGATCTTGGGCAAAACCAACGTCAGTTGTTATGGGATTTAATCCAGCTGCGATCGACTCTAGAAGTGGCATGGGTCCACCCTCAATACTGCTTGTACATAAGTAAATGTCGCAGTTATCAAAATCAGAAGATGACAACGGTCCTGAAATTTCTAAATATTCTAGATTCTTGATTTTCATTTTAGATCTCACATCCAATGGCCAATCTTTACCAATGATTCTAAAATTTAAATCTAAATTTTCAGATACGAATTTTAAGAAATAATCAGGATTTTTTCTAGGACTGTATGTACCCACCCAAACAATTTTGTCTCCATTTTTAGACGGGATCGAGAAACGGTCAAATTCTATTGCTGCCAACATAACTATCGTTTCACCTGTGTAAAACTCTTGTAGATTTTTTTTAGCTTTACTCGAATGAACTAATACTGCTCCACATCTATTAACGGCTTTTAATTGACGTTCATTCAAGACATATTCATTATGTGTAAACCACAAAGTTTTTTGCTGGAAATAACCAATGAAAAAGAAAACTTTGGAGTAATTTTCTAGTGGAGTTAAGGATGAAAATAGTATTCTTCTAGAAAATACTATTCGTATAACTGACCAAGCCCAACGAAAGGCACCCTGAGTTTTAAATGGAGACCCTAGGTATACTGGTGTTCTGCGGAAAACCTTCGATGAATTTCTTAAATCTTTAAATACTCCACCTTGCACCCAGGATTCATGAGATGGATCTAATACTTGGAGAATTTTAGGTGTGAACATTAGTGATCTAATTTTGCTATTTAAGTTTGGTTGTTGGAGGCCATTTACTTATAGCCAATGCTGCAATATACCCAGCCCTACCGTCGCCATAGATTGTAGATTTTTCAAATTTTTTTCCAACCATTTGTTCTACAGCTTTCAATAAATTAGCCATTTCAGGATCCAAAACATCAATCACGTTCTTAGATTTTTGCCTACCCGCCTGTCTTTTACCTAAATTTAAAACCGGAAGTCCTAGGTAGGAGGCTTCTCTAATGCCGAAGCTTGAATTTCCTATCAAAACTTTTGCTTTTTTCATAACATTTATAAATACATCAGGTTCAACATTTATAACAAATTTTACATTAGTCAGCAATGAAGTTTCTCTCGCATGACGAATCATTTTCGATATTGCACTAGTACCATGATCCGGATTTGGCCAAAACCAAAACCATTTCATTTTTGAAGCATGAGCCATTTCTATTAAGTTCTTAATCCAGGCAATATTCTCTTGATAGTTTGCGGTATCTGGGTGAAACATTATTACACCAAATGAATCTAACAAAGAAAAGTTTTCTCCAACGCCAATAATCTCATTTGAATTAACAATTTTTAAATTTGGCGTGTTAGTGGCTTGTAAAATGAGATCGATTGAAGGACAACCAGCAATCACTATTTTCGTTTCACTTTCTCCCATACTTATCAAATTAGTTGCGGTCTCAGCATTTGTTGTTATATGCAAATCTGCTAATTTAGAATTTGCATTTCGCACCTTGTCATCTATAGACCCTGAAATCTCGCCACCCTGTAAATGAATTAACGGTATCTGCATTAAAGAAGCAGCTACTGCAACTCCGAGCGTTTCAGTTCTATCCGCAATAATTAGTACAGCAGAAGGCCGATTTTTACTCCAATGTCTAATTAATGCATTGGCTCCTTCCAGAGCTGAAATTGCAATTGCATCTAAATTGTCTGACTCATGAAGGGAAAGAAATGAGTGGTATTCAAGCCAGCTTGGTAACTGTTGTGTTAGGTCACCATACCTATGACTTAAGGCCGGTCCAACCAGAGAAAGCCTGATACTTTGAGGTCCATTCAATTTTCTGTATTCCTCGATAAGGTTTTTTACCCTTGCCCAACTAGGGCGAGCTGTTATAACAACTTCAAGAACATTCGTTTGACTCTCACTCGGTTTAATCAATTTAAATCGTCTGCTTTCACTGGGCTGTTCTCAAAAGTGTCTTTTTTAGTTTTTTTACCAATTATTGATTCAAAATCCACTACATCAAAATCATTTACGGGCTTTAAGAATTTTAAATCTGAAACCTTTACAGATTGACCAGACTTAACATTATTAGCCCAATAAATACCCTTACGAAAAATTTTTCTTAACTCTTTAACTTCTTCAAAATGAATTTCTTTAGTCCTACTTTTATTTGACATTCGTTCAAGCAGATAACTAAAACTGATTAATTCGGAAACCTCTGTCGGCAGTAAACTTGAAGACACGTCTGGGCCAAAAAACATTTTGTGGGGCGTCATATGAACTTCTACGATGCTTGCTCCACGAGATAACGCTAAAAGTCCAACTTGAATGTTACCAGAGTGGTCAGAATACCCGACCCTACATCCCAACTCCAGCAAACTTTCCATTAAGTGTAAATCAATCTGTTCAATACTCACAGGGTATTTGCTAACACAATGGAGCAAAGTTGTCTGCCCCCAGATCTCAGCATTTATTAACCTATTTTTGAGTGTAATAATTTCTTCTGATGAGATTAAGCCGGTTGAAATAATAAGTGGTAATTTTGTCGAAGTTAGATAATCAATTAATGGCCAATCAGTGGCATTACCTGATCCAACTTTCCAGCGCTTAACTAAATCATTATCAAATAAAATTTTTGCGGATTCTACACTGAACGGTGTACAGAGAAATTCGATTTTATTCTGCTTACAATAGTTTGCAATAATAGTCCATTGATCAGTAGTAAAATTTACGCGTTTCCAATATTCTTGACGATTTAAATCTTGATCACTGAATTTAACTCTAAACGGTTCGGAAGGAATTCCCTCAGCTTCAGGTATATGCATCTGAAATTTGACTACTGTTGCACCAGCGCTTACTGCCATGTCAATCAAACTTTTCGCAATTCCCAAACTACCTTCATGAGAGTTACCAATTTCCACGATTACTTCTTGCATAGATACTCCATAACTAAATATTCAAGTTGATTACAATAAGTCTAGTAATTCCTTGGCGAAACTAGTCCAAACTTAACCAGAAGTTCAGCACATTTGTTCCAGGTACGCTCGAGTATTTTATTGTATATAACACGTCCATCATTTAATTCTACTCCCCATCTTTCAACGCGTTTGAACAACTTTAATTCAGTTCCACCTGAAGAGAAATAACGGCTGTACGCCTCTAATATATCTGGAGAACCAACTTTTGGTTGGTTGATTGCGTTTCTAATTTGATCAAGATCCCAAGCCCTAACATCATTAATCCACGCCCACTTTGCTGTACCAAGAGCATATGTAGGAATCCCGAGGCTTAGGGTTTCTATACCCACACTAGAACGCCAAGCGAAAACCACTCTTGAATTTTTACTTAAGTTTAAAGTATTCACCTTATCTTTTGGTCCAATAATAAGCGTATTGGAGTCTGAAAACTTTTGCCAGTGCCTATCATCATAATCTTTTCCATTGAACGGGCTAAGCGAATTGGGGTGCCTCCTAATTACAAGTGGGTAATTTAATTCCCTACAAATAGTTTTAAGGGCTACCACTGCCTCATCTTGAGAAGCATAACCAAGAGTAGAATTGTATTCAGAAATTGGGCTGAACTCGAAACTGCTGGTGGAAAGAAAAACCACATATGGCTTATCCGGCATACTCAAAAAGTTGTCTTGGCTATAATAAAATTCTTCCCACTTATTATTTGTAAAACTATCAAAACCTTTTAGTTTGTTCTCAATGTATTTATCTGCTTTATCACGGATAACTGAATTATTCGGGTGAGTAGTTCTCGAATAATTTGTGATTTTCTCCCACCATTCCGGATGAAAGTGAGGGGACGTGTTGTATATTTCAAATTTACCAGGGCTAGATGCCCTTTCCGTGATTTTAACTTGAACTCCACTATTTAGTGCCTGTTGAATACAAACGGATTCAATTATCTTTCGACCATTAAAAACATAAAGTAAATCTTGCTTTTTGAATGTAACGGATTCGATTACCTGTTCACTCAAATAAGATCTAAAGGAATATCTAACCAAAATCCATAAGGGAATTTCAGATTTTGAATAATTTGCGGTACCAAAAAATTGCGACAAGGCACAGTGAACAATTGCGTTATGGTTGATTTTTCCTTCAATATTTCTGTTCAGCTCAAGAATTTTACTATGCTTATATTTAAAAGTGGCTTCAAGGGCTCGTCGGAAAGCAGTGACTCGGTGAATTGAAAAAAATGAAGACTTGAAATAATTAATGTTGCGCTTTTTAACAAAAATTCTGCTAAATGATTTTTTCCTTAAACTGGAGGCTCTAAATGACATAATGTTAGATAAATCAAGTATTTTGATATCAGTAGAGGTCTTTGTGTATATATACGCGATCTCCAATCCAAAAGCCCAAGATTTGCAATTACCATTTACCAAAATATAGATTGTCATTGATTTAATTTTTTTACTAATTTTAAAAATTCTTCAGAACTGTTTAATTCCGCACACATCCAATTAGCCGAAAACCTACTTTTTTTAGTTTCAGCTTCTAGTGATTTTTTCAGATCTTCGGAGAATTCTTCGCTAGATTTAGAGACGTACACATTTGGAATCATGACTAAACCAACAAAATGAGGCCACTCATTTATTGCATTTGAATAATTGTATTTTACAGGCCTATTTACAAAAGTAGGGAGCAAGACTTTTTTGTTAGACATTATAGCTTCTAACAACATAGTTGAAAATTGATTAATGATTAAATCTGCGTTCATAATCAAGCCACAATGGTGGAATACAGATTTTGACTTACTACCATGATCAATAACAACGTTTTGGGAAACAAAAAATTTTAGATCTTGGTCATTGACTTGGTTTCTTGTAAACGGATGTGGTCGATAAACCAAAGAATACTCTTTATTCGAAGATAGAACACTCAAAGTTTCTTTTAGTATAAATGCATCATCAACTCCATCGCCAGTGCCCGTGAACAATACATACGGAAGTTTTATCTGGTCAACTAAATCTTTAGGAATAGTTTTATACGACAAGAATTTTTCAGATTCTGAAAAATACGGTTGAAACCTAGGGGATCCAACTACTATTGGAATAGTTCGTGAAAGTCTATGAACTGTAACTAGGTGACCTAATGATTGCTCTCCCCAAACGCAAAAATATTTTGGACTCGAGGCAATAAAAGTTTTCGAGCTTAAGTTGTCCCAATTTTCTTGTATTGCAATAGTACAAATCCCGTTAAAGTTAAAAAAATCTACGTAATCGTCAAATTCATGCGTAAGTAAACCTGAATATGGGATAAATACATTTTTATACTCTGTAATATCTAAACCACTTGCCCTAAATGATTCGTCCAAGAATTTCAACATAAACTTATGCCTTGCACGATAAAGAATTTGAGTTATTAAAGTATTGGAGATTAAACGGATCATGCTGCGCTTATAATTACTCCAACCCTCCATGTTATAAAGGATCATTGAACTATACTTAGCTCTATCCTTTTTTTTGCTAAAACTTAATTCAGCTCGCAATAAATGCGCAGGGGTACGAAAACGATTTTTCCAGAGTCTTGCCGTTGCGATTAAGGTTCCGGACTTCTGTAAAATACTAGGAAATTTAGGAACGTATTTCACATGTAAATTCTGATTATTGATAAAAAGCTTTAAATTATTTGTAAATACAAAAACTACATCTCCACTATGTCTTAATTCTTCGAAAGCATCGGATTCGATAAAGGTTCTAAACTGTTTATCAGTGTAAATTAACACAATAGTAGATTTCTTCATCGCTCAAGTATACTTCAACAATGACTCCAAGAATTATTCTAGTTGGCGGCACTTACGCAATAAAATCTGAGCCTTGGAGAAATCAGGCCACCGACAACTTACAATTCATCGACTATTCTAGTTATGTCGCTGATCCAAAATCAGATTTTCAAGAAGTAATTGGGTTATGGGTTGAGTTACTTCCCCAAATAACTAATGAAATCATTGAAAAGTTTCCATCATTGAAATTTGTTGCAACATCTACCACGGGTGTAACACACTTAGACTTGAATGCCTTGACAGTGAGAAGTGTTCAAGTTTTAAGCTTAGACAGTTCAACTGACTTTATGGATGAAATAACTTCTACGGCAGAGTTAACATGGCTTTTAACAATGGCGGTTTGGAGAAAATTACTTCATAATTTAGCAAGAGACCACGTTTTGGACATTAATGCTGTCAGATATAGAAATCTAGCTCGTGAACTAAGAGGTAAAACTCTTGGAATAATTGGATTTGGCAGAGTCGGAAAGCAAATTTCCAAATACTCTAAGGCATTCCAAATGAATGTTCAAGCTTTCGATCCGTATGTTTCAAAAGATATTTTTATCAAACATATTGTTAAAGAGTCAGATTCGATAGAAAAACTAGTAGCTTCATCGGATATAATTGTGCTTTCAGCAAAAAAGAACTTTGATAATTCTGTGCTATTAGGTCAAAAACAAATTTCATTTGTGAAAAAAGATGCAATTGTTATTAACACGTCTCGAGGAAGTTTGTGGGATGAAAGAATTATTGCGAATTACTTACTTGATGGCTTGATCGGAGGGGTCGGTGTAGATGTTTATAGCGAAGAAGAATTAATAAACTCTAGCGGCATGTCATCTGCGCTCCTGAGTTTAGATGAGAATAAATACAATATCGTCAGGACGCCCCACATAGCAGGAGCGACATCTGATGCTCTAGATTCCGTGACTAACTTCATGTATAGAAAAATTGTAAATTTCATTGGAACTACATGAAACTAAATAATGTTGCCTTGGTTCCATCGAATAATGGATATGGTCATCTCAGGAGATTAAGTTCACTAATTCCAGCTTTAACAGAATACAACTTCAAAGTTTCTCTCTTATGGGATGAACGCATAACTTTTCCAAGACATATTTTTGGGACAAGTTTACCGTTTGAACTTGAACTAATCAAAACTCCATTGTATTTGGATGGCCCTTTTGTAAGATCTAACGCTGAATATAGTTTTAAACTACTTGAAGAAGTTATGAGTAAATACTTATTCGTGATTTCTGATACGGTAACTTGGCCCGCAAAAGTTCACAAGAGAACAATTTTTCTAGCTCAATTCTTTTGGGAAATGTATTATTCAGAAATTGATTCTCAATCTGAATATTGGCGCAAAGCAATATTGGGCATACCCAATACAAATTTGATCTATACGATGGAACACTTTTCTTGGCTGGAATCATCAAACTATATAAATCTAAGGCAAATACCAATTCTTGATTACTGGAATCTAAGGCAAAGAGAAGAAGTAAATGGTGGGGATCTAGTGAAATTATCAAGCGGTACAAATCAGAGCAATGCTGTTAATAGTATTGTAAAAGAATTAAATTTTGAGGATGATATTAAACATATACCTGGAATGGAAAATTATGTTGAGGGCGCTAGAAAAAAACCACTCGGGGTATTGTGTCGAGCTGGACTTGGCGCAATAAGTGAAAGTATTAGTGCGCGTTCATACTGCATATTTCTTCCGGACGACGATTATGAAATTAAAAAAAATTCAACTGTAGCCATTGAACTAGGAGTTGGATTTAGTTACTCTGCATATTTAGATAAAAAACAGGATTTTAAAAATTATTTATTTGAAAAACGTAAAAAAACGAATTGGCCAGATGTGTTATCATCAGGCCATCTTGTAGATAAAATCATTGGAGAGTTGTGAGTAATAATATTTCTACATCAAATAATAAATTTTTTGTCTTATCAGAAGAATCATCAGTAGAAGAGATTCAAAATGCCTTACGAGCAGATCTAACAGCAGGCAGGGTTGGGGGGTTTGTACCGGTCGGGGATGAAACAGGAGTTGTAACTGGAGTAATAACTGATAGCGACCTTCGCAAAATGACCAATAAATTTAACAAAGATTCTTTGGTAGCGAGGGATATCATGAATAGAGATTTTATATATGCACGTTCTGGCGCGTCTCCGCTTGAAATTGCAAACTCGATCTTATCTGATTTAAATCGAAGAGAAATTACAAATAATTTTCCAATAACTTATATTCCTGTGTTATTTGAGAACAATGTACTCAAAAGTATTGCCCACATTTCAGAAGTATTACCTATTTTAGAAAATCTAAATCGTGAAATTATAATTATAGGACAAGGATTTGTAGGACTAACTTTTTCTATGGCTTTAGTTAATTCAGGAATTAAAATCTATGCCATAGAAAAGTCCACAGAAACTTATAATAAAATAGTTGCAGGTACACCATCAGTTTATGAACCGCAATTAAGTGAAATTCTAGAGAGAAATTTACACAAAAACTATCGAATTACAAATAAGGATTTGAGTGAATTTAAACGCAAACCTATGTTTTGTAAGAGAATTTATGTTATCGCTGTTGGAACGCCTCACGAAGACACAAAGACTGATTTATCGCAGATAAAATCTGCAGTCGAAATATTGTCAAAAAATATCGAATTTGGAGATTTAATAGTATTACGTTCAACCGTACCAGTTGGCACAACTAGAAATTTAGTTAGCAAAGCGATATTTACAGAAACGGGCCTTCAGGCTGGGATAGATTATCATCTAGCATATGCTCCTGAACGAACTATTGAAGGAAATGCAATATTTGAAACTCGAAAACTTCCACAACTTATCAGCGGGTTAACACCCGAGTGCACTAAAGCAGCGATCAATTTCTTTTCTGAATTTGTAGGATCAGTTGTTCCATGTGAAAGTCTAGAAGCTTGCGAACTTGCAAAGCTGATCTCTAATGCGTATCGAGACGTTGTATTTGGTTTTGCCAATGAAGTTGCTCAAATAGCATCAGGACATAACATAGACGTAAATAAATTAATTTCGGATGCGAACACCGGTTATTCAAGAAACGCTATCCCTCAACCTTCACCTGGGGTAGGTGGTCCATGTTTAACTAAAGACACGTATATGATCGAAGGTTTAAAGGAACCATCTGTAATGTTAAGCGCAAGGTCTTTGAATAGGGGAATGGAGGAATATTCTGCTGATTTAATCAAACGCGCTGCCGAAATTTATGGGAATAAGATTCTCGTAATAGGCTTGGCTTTCAAGGGTAAACCTACAACAAATGATTTAAGGAATAGTCCGTCAGTTGAGATTGTAAAAAAACTGGTTAAAGCAGGATTTGAAGTGCAAGTAATCGATGCGGTTGCTTCAAATTTAGAAATTGTAAGAAATGGAATAACACCTTACGAATCTGAAAAAGAGCCAAGGTTTAATCCAAGATTAATTGCTGTACTGAACGATAATGATCTCAACCCAGATATATTTCGTAACTTCATAAAAAATTTAGATGACCATATCGATCGGTCCCTATTTGATCCGTGGTGCATGATAAACGATTCCGACCTTCCCATAAGCTTTACTCTAAAATTTAATCTCTCAAAACATTTTTTATTTCCGAGACATAAGTGAAAACTTACGCTTTTATTCCCGCTAGGGGAGGGTCTACCGGTGTAATCAGGAAGAACATAAAGAATTTGGGAGGCAAACCTCTCATATTTCACACAATTGATTTTGCGAGATCTATAGATATTTTTGAGCAAATAATTATTTCTACTGACGATAGTGAAATAGCAGATATTTCTACCAACGGAAAAATTAATGCAAAAATTTTTAAAACTTTAATTGAAGATCAAGTGATTGAAATATCAAATAATTTTATCTTGCATAAAAGGAAATCCATCCAAGCCGATACTCTAAGTCCGATAAGAGAAACTTTATTTGATATTGCCAAAGAGGAGCATCCATTATCTGATTTCGATTATGTTTGTATGCTTCAGCCTACTTCACCGTTTAGACACAGAAATGACATCGAAGGCATACAGAGTTTGATTAAAAATGAAAACGCTTGGACAAGCATTGCAAGTGTAACCGAAGTTGGAGGAATGCACCCCGATAGAATGTATAGAGTTGTTACTAATAAATATTTACAAGCCTTTCAGTCTCAAGCTACTGGTGATAACAAGCCGCGTCAACTATTGGAAAAGCTCTTTATCAAGGATGGCGCATACTATATGCTGAAAAAAACTACTTTAAGAGCCAACAAAATGTTGGGTGACAATATGTTACCTCTTTTTCGAAATGGTTTTCATACAATAAATATTGACACAGAATTAGATTTTAAGATAGCAGAGCTTGTTGCCGACAGTCTTATGAATTAAACTTGTATGTGAAAATTAATTGTGAGAGACATGCTTTCTTTAATTGGCTCATTGTTTTGTGCCCAACAAATTAACTTTCTAAATAAATATTTTGTATTTTCTGAACCATCGTGCTTGGGTCATAGATATTCTTTCTATTAAATAGTTGGTTTACTAACAAAATAGAAAAATCTTTTTCTCGCAGTTTTTTTAACAACCCACCTAATTGCTCATAATTAGAAATTTCAAATAATCCTAAGTAATTTCGACCGAGTACTTCTATAACCGCAGGGCTATTAGCTGCTAAAATTGGAATGTTAGCCTGAATTGCCTCTAAAAGTACCAATCCAAAACCTTCATAAATACTTGATAAAACTAATACGTCGCTTTCTAGCAAAACTTTTCTAATGTTATTAGTTCTACCATGCCATTTAACGTTTTCGGTAATTTTCAGTCTCGAAGTTAAATCCATAAGTTCTTCTCTCAAAATGCCTTCACCATAAACATGCAGTTCAGTATTCATTCCTTCCATAATGCATAATTGAATCGCTTTTAAAGTTGTTGGGTGATCTTTTTGCCTCACAAGGCGACCAACAGTTGCTATTTTCAATAAATTCTTAGACGTGAGCGGTTTAGAACTCGATTTATCTTGATAGATATCATCATCAAATCCATAATAAACGACATTAATCTCTTGCTTTTTTGAAATTTCTTTTGAATCAATTAAAAATTTCTTAACAGCTTCAGAAATTGCAATGATGCTATCGGATTTATAAGCAACAAACCTAGAAAGTAACAAAGATAGAATTTTACTACGTTTAGGTGCAAAATTTTCTGCATTATGTTTGGAAATAATTAAACGATAATTTCGCATCTTAATTGCAGAGAAAATTTCTGCTTGTGGTAAATGAGCATGCAATATTTCTGGTTTATAACTGCGAACCACCGATTTGTAATTTAGAAATTTCCCAATTAGAAATCGGGATGTTAAAGCGGACATATTTACGTCGACACCATTGTCGATAAATTCTTGTTGTAATTCAAAATCACCCTTGAGGGGCAAAACGCAGACTTTATGACCCATCTGTGCCTGTTTTTTTGCCAGAACCAACAATTGATTCTCGGCGCCACCACGGTCAATAGTAGTTATTACATGCAGTATTTTCATCTAACTATTAACTTGAAATAATCAATTGTTTTTTTCAATCCATCTTCGATAACAATTTCTGGGTACCAATTCAAAAGAGTTTTAGCTTTTTCAATATCTGGTTTGCGCTGTTTAGGATCATCCAACGGTAAGTCCATGTATTGAATTTTTGACTCTGAATTAGTTAAGCATAGAATTAGCTCAGCGATTTCTAACATTGAATATTCATCAGGGTTTCCAATATTAATAGGGGTTTCAAATGGACCAGAATACGAAATTATTTTATTTACAGCTTTAACCAGGTCGCTTACATAACAAAAGGATCGTGTTTGTTTGCCGTTACCATATAGGGTGAGATCAGATCCAACTAACGCCTGGCAAATTAAGTTACTGATTACTCGCCCATCGCCCTTTGACATGTTGGGACCGTATGTATTGAATATGCGAATAACTCTGGCGTCTACATCGTACTGCCGTCGGTAATCAAAACATAAGGTCTCCGCCGCTCTTTTCCCCTCGTCATAACAAGATCTAATTCCTATCGGATTCACGTTTCCCCAGTAGCTTTCAGATTGAGGTGAAATCAATGGATCACCATAAATCTCACTCGTAGAAGCTTGAATTATTGGAACACTTAATTTCTTGGCAAGTGAGAGTGCATTCTTCATCCCATAAAAACTTGTCTCAATCGTTTTTACTGGATTTGATTGGTAGTGAATTGGCGAAGCTGGGCAAGCAAAATTTAGAATATAGTCCACATCAAAGTGGTACTCATTTCTTACGTCATGTTCAAAAAAATGAAAATTACTAAACTTAGTCAAATTTGTGATATTCGAATGATTGCCGGTAGATAGATCATCAACCCCAAAAACCTTGTGTCCTGCTTCGAGCAGATTAAGTGAAAGGTGCGAACCAAGAAACCCTATTGCGCCAGTAATTAGAATTCTCATACTCATATACTCTCATGAGTTTAGATAAAACTAAAGATTCTTAATTAAAAATTTGCCTCTAATCCGATGAATTACCTATTAAGTAATTTTCTCAAATGCCCATTATTAGGCATTTGCAACACGAGATTATCAAATATTTCATCGACTTTTGGATTCACGAAATATCTACTTAAAGTTGTTGGTATAGTGGCCTATACTAAAGTTAAGCTATTTTCCAGTATTGAGGTGCAGATTTGAGAAATCCATTTATTCAGATTAGTCAGAATAAAAATATAAAAAGGCTTCAGCGGATGCTATCAAAGCGCGAGAAACGTTTAATTCTTTTTATTATATTAATTCAGGTGGCTTTAGGACTTTTGGATTTAGCAGGCGTTATGATGATCGGTTTATTGACTGCAGTTTCCGTGGCAGGAATTGGAGCTGGAAGCCTTGGTGAAAGGACTAGCTACGCACTTAGTATTCTAAATTTGGATGGAAGAACTTTACAGTCTCAGGCGATTATTTTAGGATTGATTGCGGCTTTTTTCCTGACATCAAAAACTCTAATTTCTCTTTTTTTTACTCGCAAATCCTTGTTTTTTTTAAGTAGAAGAAGCGCCACAATTTCTGCCGATTTAATTATGAGGTTACTGAATCAATCACTTTTAAAAGTCCAAGAAAAGTCAAGGCAACAAACGATATATTCTCTTACAAACGGTGTGAATATACTTACTGTCAATATTATTGGCTCGGCAGTTAACTTAATCTCAGACATCTCTTTGTTGTTGATACTAAGTATTGGATTGTTTCTTATTGACACTACTATTGCTGTATCAGCGCTTGTACTTTACGGCCTAGTTGGGTACCTACTTTATTATCTAATGCAAGTAAAAGTGAAAAGTCTAGGCAAAGAACAGAGCCTGCTGTTGATTGAAAGTAATGAGAAAATGTATGAAGTTTTGACTTCATATAGAGAACTAGTTGTAAGAAATAGGAGGCACTACTATGCAAATATAATTGGGAATATTCGACATAATTTAGCAAACGCAGTAGCCCAGTCTGCTTTTTTAGTAAATATCAGTAAATATGTAATAGAACTTACGGTTGTCATAGGCGGTTTATTAATCACTGGTATACAGTTTGCCATTAATTCAGCAGCATATTCCGTGGCACTGATTTCAATTTTCTTGGCAGCAAGCACCAGAATTGCGCCGGCAGTTCTAAGAATTCAACAAGGCCTTCTTTCAATTAAATCTAACATAGGGGTAGCTGAGCCAACGTTAAATATGATTGAGAATTTAGCAGGAGAAGTAAAAGTGACAAAAGCTTCAAACTATGTAGATGTAGAACATAAAGGATTTACAGGAATAGCGGAAATTAAAGATGCTTATTTCAAGTATCCAAATCAAATAGATTATGCTGTAGCAGATATCAACCTTACGATTGATCCTGGTACTGTAGTCGCATTAGTTGGACCTTCCGGAGCCGGAAAGACAACCTTAATTGACTTGTTGATTGGTGTTTTAGAACCAGACTCCGGTTATATAAAGATAAGCGATGTAAGTCCAGAAATTGCCATTACCAATTGGACGGGGGCAATTTCCTATGTCCCTCAAGATATTGTAATAACAAATGGTTCAATTAAAGAAAATATTTTACTTGGATACCCTTCAAGTCCAGAGAATGACGATTTGGTGATCGCAGCTTTAAAGAGTGCTCATCTGGATAAATTCATTCAAGGATTGCCGACCGGAATTGATTTTGAAGTCGGAGATAGAGGAGCTAAATTAAGTGGCGGTCAAAGGCAAAGACTTGGTATTGCTAGAGCACTTTTTACAAAACCGCTTTTGTTGATATTGGATGAAGCGACAAGTTCCTTGGATGCAGAGTCCGAAGCAAACATTTCAGAGTCAATTTCTCAACTAAAGGATCGTACAACCGTAGTATTGATTGCGCACAGACTTTCAACTGTAAAAAACGCAGATAAAGTTATATATATGGAAAATGGCAGGATTCGAGCGACAGGAACTTTTGACCAAGTTAGAGCCGAAGTTCCTAATTTTGATAAACAAGCAAAATTAATGGGTCTTTAATATTTTTCTAATAAGTACGAATTTGAGTTTTGCAAGATGTAACTGTGATATCCTCAATAAGGATTAAAGTGCTAATTTCACATAATTTAAAGAATGGCAATAAATGACCTTTATCTCGTTAGGGGTAAACCCGAATTTAGTTAAACTCATGTCTGTTAACTCTATTGAAAAACCATTCCCAATTCAAAAAGCAACACTGCCTGATGCAATTGCTGGAAAAGATATTTTAGGTCGAGGTCAGACTGGCTCTGGTAAAACTCTTGCTTTCGGTTTGGCATTGATGACAAGG
>Ga0164295_10001780_pt1 | contig 17846 bp, 15 predicted proteins | sample GEODES006metaG_FD_111798 | JGI IMG/M metagenome (GOLD analysis project Ga0164295, IMG submission 111798) | Oligotrophic lake water microbial communities from Sparkling Lake, Wisconsin, USA - GEODES006 metaG | ecosystem: Environmental > Aquatic > Freshwater > Lake | place: USA: Sparkling Lake... | reverse complement strand
TCGCGCTGCTGGCCCTGATCACCCTGTTACTGAAGACTCTGACCACCACCCAACGAGGAGCCGCATGAGCATACGCATCCAAGACATCAGCAAGACCTTTGGCAAATTTGAAGCCCTGAAGAAGGTGAACCTCGACGTCCGCACGGGCGAGATGGTCGCGCTGCTCGGCCCCAGCGGCAGCGGCAAGACCACGCTGCTGCGCATCATTGCCGGCCTGGAGTTCGCCGACGAAGGCGATGGCCACATTCAGTTCCATGGCGAGGAAGTCACCGACCGCACCGCGTATGAGCGCCGCGCAGGCTTCGTGTTCCAGCACTACGCGCTCTTCAATCACATGAGCGTGGCTGACAACATCGCCTTCGGCTTGAACGTGCAGAAGCGCGCCCAGAAGCCATCGCGGGATGAGATCCAGCAGCGCGTGCAGCACCTGCTGGAGCGCATTCAACTCCAGGACTTCGGCCATCGCTTCCCCGCGCAGCTCTCCGGCGGTCAAAGGCAACGCGTGGCCCTGGCTCGAGCGCTTGCTGTGGAGCCACGCGTTCTGTTGCTAGACGAACCCTTCGGCGCACTGGATGCGAAGGTGCGCAAGGAACTGCGCAAATGGCTCCGCCAGTTTCACGAGCAGAACCGCATCACCAGCGTCTTCGTCACCCACGATCAAGACGAAGCCTTCGAACTCGCCGACCGCGTCGTCATCCTCCACGAAGGCCACATCCAGCAAGTCGGCTCGCCGACTCAACTCCGCGAGAACCCGAAAAACGAGTTCGTCGCCGACTTCCTCGACTGCGTGATGATTTGAACCTCATCCTAGGCCGATCCGAACGACGGAAGGCCGTCCTGCCGATCCCAACAGGAAGGTTTTCACTCTCGAACTCTCCGACACCTACCCGGCCACGGGTGGCGCGGCTCCCCCCACGTCACCCTCATGAAAAAAGCCCTCTTCGGAGGCCTCGGCATCGTCGTCGCGGCCTTCAGCACCCCTCTTCTTGCTCAAACCAACGGCACCTGGACCAATGCCACCTCCAACTCCGCCTGGAGCACCACCACGAACTGGTCCGGCGGCCTCGTCGCCGATGGCATGGATGCCATCGCGGACTTCAGCACGCTCGACATTGCCGCCAACCGCACGGTGAACCTCGGCGCGAGCCGCAGCATCGGCACGCTGATCTTTGGCGATGCCACCACAGCCTCGAATAACTGGGCGCTCGCGAACGGCACGGGCGGTCCGTGGACGCTCACGCTCGCCACGAGCAGCGGAGCGCCCATGATCCAAGTCGTTAATCAAACCGCCACGATCACCGCCTTGCTCGGCGGCACACAAGGCTTCACGAAAAGCGGTGCAGGCGCTCTCACGCTCAACAACGCATCGAACACCCTCAGCGGCGGCATTTCACTCGCCGCAGGCACGCTGAACTTCACCAGCGGATCACTCGGCACGAACCTCGTGACCTTCACCGCGAACGCCACGCTCGGCTGGAGCGCAGGCAACACGCAGGACATCTCCGCGCAGGTGAAGGTGGAAGACGGCGTCACCGCCGTGCTCGCCACTGGAGCGAACAGCGTCATCTTTGGCAGCGCCATCCAAACCGGCACGACGGGCAATGCCTCGATCACGAAGACCGGCGCGGGCACGCTGACTTTCACTGCCGTGCAAAGCTACATGGGCACCACACGCATCAACGGCGGTCGAATCGTGCTCAGCGGCAATGACCGGCTTGCGGCGACCAATTCGCTGATTTTGGGCCAGGCCGCAGGAAGCGGCGTTTTGCAGCTCGGCGATGCCTCAGTGGCTTCTGCGCAGACTTTGGACTCCATCGCCATCGCAGGCAGCGGCACCGCGAATGCCATCGTGGGCGGAAATGCCGCGAATTCAGCGCTCACGATCAACAACAGCGCCGCCGTCGTTTTCGCCGGGCAGCTCGGTGGAGCCGCAGCGAATGAAAACAACCTCACCCTGACCAAAAGCGGTGCCGCGGCGCTCACGTTGAGCAATGCCGCGAACAGCTTTACCGGCGATGTGAGCATCACCGGCGGTGCTTTGATCATCACGAGATCCACCGCACTCGGCACCGGCCCGAAAACGATCACCATCAGCGGCACAGTGAATGCGCCCACCTTGCGCCTCGATGGCAGCAGCGGCGATCTGAGCTTCGCCGCCGATCACAGCCTCGTGACGAGCAACGACAACGTGAACAACCCCGCGCTGCTCAACGTGGCCGGCAACAACAGCATCGCTGGAAGCATCTCGCTCACGACGGGCGGCTTTGGCGCTGGCAACACACGCATCAAGGTCAATGCGGGCACTTTGAGCCTCAACGGAGCCATCTCGCCCTCCGCGAGTGCTTCAGGACCTGTCACGGTCATTTTCGATGCCGCCAGCGGCACCAGCGGCAGCACCACCGGCCTCCTCAGTGACAATGGCAGCCTCGCGCTCAGCGTCACGAAGGCCAGCGCGGGCGTTTGGAGCCTTTCCGGCACGAACACCTACACTGGAGCCACCACGATCAATGCAGGCACGCTACGCATCGACAGCCTCGCGGCTCTCGGCAGTGCCACCAGTGCCTTGCTCGTCGGCTCCACCACAGCGGGCACGCTCGAATTCACCGGCAACACTGCCGCCACACTCACTCGCGGCATCACCGTGAATGGCGCTGGTGGCGCGACGATTTCCAACACCGGCGGTGCCACGCTTACGCTCTCCGGCACGCAAGCACGCGGCGCACGGCCGCTGACCTACTCGGGCGGCAGTTTTGTCGTCAGCGGACGCATCACCGGCACCTCCACCACGAGCCCGCTCACCATCGACAACGCCACCGTGCGCCTCACGCACAACAACAACAGCTACGTCAGCCCCACCATCCTGCAAAACGGCGGCACGCTCATCGCGGCGAACACGAATGCGGCCAGTTCCGCTACCGGCACCGGCAGCGTCACCATCGACGCCACCAGCACGCTCACCGGCACTGGCTTCATCAACGCCGGCACCGACAACTCGATCTTCATCAACGGCCAGCTCATTGTTGGTGATCCCGCTCTCTCCGCCGCTGCGAACCTCGATCTCACCACCTCCGGCACCGGCAGCACGATTCTCGGCAGCACCAGCATCCTGCGTCTCGATCTTTTCAGCGGCGCAGGCCTCGGCGACAACTCCGCCAACGCCAGCGTGGCGGATCAGCTGCGTGTATTTGGGGTTCTCGACATTCAACCTGGTGCAGTGCTGCGTCTCGGCAATCCGAACCACCTGACCGCTTGGGCCGAGGGCGATACCTTCAAGTTGCTCGATTGGGCGGGTCTTATGGGCGTGAGCGGGAGTTTCAGCATCGACGCCACTGACTTGGACTTGCCAACTGGGGCGACCCTGAACACCACGGATCTCTACACGCTGGGCACGATCACCATCGCGGTGCCAGAACCGAGCCGTGTGGCATTGCTCATGCTTAGTGTGATGGTATTGCTGCTGCGTCGCCAGCGAACCTCATAACCCATGCTGCTCATCCTTCTCTTTATCTGTGCCACGGTGTTGGCGATGTCATTTCTGTGCTCGCTGACGGAGGCCGTGCTACTGAGCTTGAATCCACTGTCGCTGCGGGTGCAGCAGTCGAAGGGCGGTGGCGATGGCACGGCGGGGAAGTGGCTGGCGATGAAGAACCACATCGAGCGACCGGTGTCGGCGATCCTGGTCTTCAGCACACTGGCGAACACGGGTCTGGCCACGCTGGCAGGCGCGGTCTTCGTGCAGGTGTTTGGCGAGGGCTGGTTGTGGTTGTTCTCAGTGATCATCAGCGTGGCGGTGCTGTTTGCGGGAGAGCTGACGCCGAAGATCTTGGGCGTGCATCATGCAGAGCGCCTGGCTCCACGCTTGATCGGGCCGCTGACCTGGGTGGTGAGCCTCTGCGCGCCAGCGGTCTGGGTGATGGACAAGTTCTGCGAGCGGCTGAAGACCAAGACAGTGCAGAAGGCGCAGAGCGAGCAGATCATGGACATCATCACGCTGGTGCAGTCGGCGCGTGCCGAGCAGTTGCTGCACAACCGCGAGGAGATCATCATGATCCACGCGGCCACCTTGAGCGCCCGTCGCATCAAGACCGCGATGGTGCCACGCGAGGCGATCAACGTCTTCGACCAGCGCAAGACTTTGCTCGAGAATGTGCAAGCCCTGGGCCCGAAGCTGCACCGCAGCTATCCCGTCAGCGCTGATGGCACGCTGGAGCACCTCAGCGGCTATGTGCGGGTGCGGGAGCTGTTCGTGCAGAACCTTACGCACCCTGATCAATCGGACTGGAAGCAGCTCATCCGACCCGTGCTGCACATTGGGGAAAAGGCATCCCTGACGCAGCTGCTGACCCTGTTCCTGGAGAAGCAGGAGATCGCCTGCTTGGTGGACAATGCCGGTGGCTTGATCACCGGCTGGATCACCATGGACGATGTGATGAAGGTGCTGATGGGGGCCAGGGTGTGAGTCGCAAATCTTGATGCAAGAAGCCTCCAACCACTGATGGATAAAAACAAACACTGATACAGGCCTGGTCTTCGGGCCTCAGTATCAGTGTTTATTCGTGCTGATCAGTGGTTCAAACAGCGACTCCTTGTCCCACTAGGGCAGCGTGTCGGTGCTCGCCGTTTTGAAAGGTAGCCACTCTACCCCGTAGTCGGTGACGGGGAGCCACACGCCTGACTGGTCGCTGCTAAGGATGGCGCGCTCGGGGATGGCGGCGTAATACATCGACGACCAAGGCCGGGATGAGGTGCCGAGCGGTGTCAGAGTGGCGTCCGCATTGATCCGCCAAGCGGCCAGGGAGTTGTAGCTGTTGGAGATGAGGCAGTCGCCGGTGATTTGAATCGAGTTGTAGTAGTCACCCGTGGCTTCTGACCCGAGCAGCTCTAACTTGCCGCTCGTCTGCTGCTGGCGATACCGACGCATGACGTAGCGGCTGTTGTAGTAGCCAGTCACGCTGTCGTAGCTGTATTCATAGCCTGAGGCGAAGAGTAAGCCGTTTTTGGCGGCAGTGTGGTAGCTGTAGCTATAGAGGATCGTGGACTCGTTGATCGCGTCTACCTCATGGGCATTCACGCCATCATAGGCGAGGGAGCGGAAGGAGAAGCTGCCTGATCCGGTGGTCAGGGAACTGCTGGTGATCAGCCACGCACCATTTTCGTCAATCGAGGAGGCGCTGAGCAAGGTGCCGGGGATGGATACCGAGTCGCGCACAACGGGGGCAATACCACTGGTGAAGTCCAGCACACGCAGGTCAGCGACGGCATGCTTGACTTTGGCACCTGCAGAGCCGCTGCTGGTAAGGGGCTGCGTGGCGTTTGCGTCACGGGCGATGACGAGGGGGAAGTAGTTCCATTGCTGCCGCTGGATCGTGCTGAAGAAGAGGTAGCCCGCGTCGGCAAAGGGGGCGCTGACTTCAGCCAGGGGCAGGTCGGAATCGTCACGGCGCAGGGTGACGGCGCTTGCCGCTTTGACGGTCGTGGAGGTCACACTGATGGGGAAGGCGACAGCGACAGGGAGCTGTGTGCGATCCTGCGGCGGTGGGGAGTTAACTGGCGGCGTGGTGTCTGCTGGCGGCAATGTCACAGGTGTCGGCGCAGGAGTTGGACCTCCTCCCACGATTAGCCGACCGGGCTGGACGGTCTGAATAGGGCCCCAACCCCACAAACCAAACCAGAAGTTCTCCTGGCACGGGGCGAACCACACCAGCTTGTCCTCAGCGGGCCAGGCGGGCTTGATGCGGGTCATGTCGAGCGAGAAGTTCCATGTGGTCTGGTCCCGGGTCTCGCTATCGGAGATGGCAGGCACTTCGCTGGTGGTATCACTGATCTGAACGAGGCGGCCATCCTTCACGCGCAGCATCCAGGTGCGGAGATGGGACACGGTGGACACCGAAGTGGCGGGCTCGTGCTGGGCGATGAAGAGGGTGCCTTTGCGCTCGGTCGCTGCGACAATGCCGGCATAAGGATTGGGAAGGGCCACGCTGTCGAGCACATCGTCAGGATCGCTCTTGGAGGTGAGGCGGATGACATTTTGCTTGGTGATGCTGCTTCCCCACCAGTTCCACTGGGAACGGGCGAAGCCTGAGGCATTGCTCTCGATCTGCACCAAGTAGGTCCCCATGTCGAAGACCTGCTCCACGGGCCAGGCTAGCTCGACCCAGGCGACTTCCTTCGAGTCGCCACCGGTGGGCGGATCGGTGTGCACACGCAGCTCACGACCCGAGATGGAGACCAGGTAACCCTTCAATGAGGTGCCTCGACGAGCTTGGTCCTTCATCTGCACCACGGGGCCGAGGGCGAGCGAGTCGCGACTGACATGGATGGTCTGGGTGGAACTGCCGTTCCACGACTGCACGGGCACGATCAGCCTGCCTTGATCGCGCAGGTAGGTCACCGCGCGGTGTTCCCACTCGGCCTCGGTCCAGGTGTAGCTGTTCGTGTCGGCGCTCTTGCCAGGATAAACACGTTTGAGCTGCGTGGGAGCTTCGGCATTGGCGACATCGAACAAGGAGACGGCAACGTCATTGTCCTCACGGCCCACAGTGATCAAGCGGTCACCATCGGGCTCGATGTAGGTGGAGTAGCCGGGAATATCTAGCTCGCTGCGCACGATGGGATTCGCAGGGTCAGATAGGTCGATGATGAACAGTGGATCTCTGGCAAGGCGCGGATTCCAAGTCCAACTGTAGTTCTGCGTGAAAACCTCCGGGCCATCCTTGCGCACGCCAAAGGTGACCACGTAGAGCCGGTTGCCATCGAAGCGTGTGGCGTGGAGCGTCTCGCCCTGAGCACCGGCGAGGTGCAGCTGCGCCAGCGGACCTGTGGCCGCGGGATCGAGAGGAAAAGTCTCTACCCACGTCTTGGTCGGATAGACGGTCCAGGTGTTGGTGACATGGGTGGTGAAGGTGCCGTCTTCATTCTGCACAGTCGTGCTGGTGCCGGAGTTGTATTCCCAGCGCGAGGGCTCCTGCGTGACAGCAATGATCGCGTCATTGACCAGGCCCATCTTGAACTGGTCGCGCACTTGTTCCTTCGTCTCGATCGTCTTGACCAAGTGCGGCTTGCCGTTCTCCTCGAAGTCCACCGCCGAGACCAAGCTACTGTAGCGCCAATGATAGGTGGGGCTGTAGGTGTATCGGTATTCGGTGCTGGCCACGAGCAGGTAGCCATTGGAAGCCTGGAGCACCGGGGTGTAGCCACCGCCCGAAACAAATCCCAGATCGACTGGTGCGTGAGGATCGGCGAGGTCGTAGCCGTGCAGGCGCCACCATGTCCACGAGCCATACCAGCCTGACGAGTAGCTCATGCCGCCGTAGCCCGTGGTGATCACGTAGAGCTTGCTGCCGATGAGACGACTCTCCCCTGCAAAGCCATCCAACTCCACGGTCTTGATGATCGAAGGCTTGCCCTCGGCTGACACCTTCACCAGACGCAGCATGCCGCCGCCATTGTAGGAGTAGTTGTCGCCATTGTCGCTGCGGGTGAAGAGCACTGCGTATTCCCCCTTGTCATCCAGCGCCTGCAACTGCGTGCCAATGGCGGGCATACGAATCGCCCCCGTCTTCACCGGCTTCGCAGGATCACGCGCATCAAAGACTTGCAGCCCGCGCAGTTGATTGAAGTAGAAGAGCCGGCCGCCCGAGAACTTCCAAATGTCAGCCTCCACTGCTGCCGCCGTGCTGGGGGCAGTCGTGGTGGTCGTCGCCTTGGAGCTGTCGGCGATGGCCGTAGCTGTTGCCGTGGTGAGCGTGCCCGAAGCCACCGCCGTGTTGCCTACCAACGTTGTTCCGGTCGCCACGGTCTGATTGAACGCTATCACGCCTGTGTTAGCGAGAGTCAATACGCCACCACTGTCCGCCGCATTCACCTCGACATCAAACTGGCTCACGCCTGCGACCTGCGCAGGGGAGAACTTCCGCTTCGTGGACCCCATCACACGGAAGTTCTCCGCCTTTTCATTGGCGGCGAGTGTGAAGGTGACTGTGGTTCTTGAGCCGCTGGTGTGGCGCTTTTGCACTGGCTTCCAGCCGCTGCCCTGCTTCTTCTCCAGGGTGACTTGGTAGATGCCCGACGGCACGCTCGCCGTGATGCTACTGTTGTAAGCCAGAGATAGTAGTTCATTGGCCGCAAGCGAGCGTCCGCTGGGTAGGTGAAAACTCGACTGCCAGACGTGTGGCCGAATGGTGGTGGGCTTCTGCCGTGCCGGAAGCACCGGGCGGCTCCCCTGCACTAGGGGTCTCGTAGCCCGTTGGGCGACTTGGGTGGGCCGAGCCAGCATCGAGGCAGGGCGACCCGCCCAGGAATGACCGGTCATGCCAATCAGCCCAAGGCCGGTAAGTGCAACGCAAAGATGAGTGGTGAAAAAGTGATTCATAGCGTGAAGCAAAGGATTGCTGTCCGCTCTTTGCCAGCCGCCGCTGTTTTCTGACACATTATGTGAAGAAATTGTCCAGGGCTGCTCGCGCGAGCTGTTGCTACGGCGCGGACTAGGAGACGATTTTCCAGCCTGAAGCCTCTTTCAGCGGGCACTCCCGCCCAGTTGCCAAATCATGCACGAGGCAATCGGCGATCATGGCCTGCGCCTCGGCGAAGGTAGGGAAGGCGAGTTCCCCGGAGGGCAGCCGGGCTTCGCGGAAGCGGGCACGCTGATACACCTCGGCCACGGTGCGCTTGGGGAAGGGCGCGGCCAGATCCTTGCGGACAAAGAAGACGTTATTGCCTGCGGAGTTGGTGCCGATCAGTTGATAGCCTTTCTGCTCGGCGAGGTGGTTCAGGGCCGCGATGGAGGAGCCATAGAAGACATGGCTGGAGTGCGCCTTGGCCCGCTCGAAGGTGGGGTCATAAGGCGGAGTGACTTTGGCTTCAGGACCGAACAACGAATTGTATTCAGCGATAACGATGCGTGGCTGCACCACATCAATGGCCTGCCACACCCAGTAGTCCACGCCGTCAATGTCCACGCTAAGGATGCCGATGTCGCCACTGATGCCCGCACCACGAATCAGCTCATTGATGTTGTCAGCGCTGATCCAGGCAGACTTGGCGTGGAGCGTGTGACGCCAGGAGAGGTCGGACTCGCGCACGCCTTGCATGTGCTGCTCGGAGCCGTCGATGATCAGGCCGCTCCAGTAATCATGCAGCAGGAGGAAGCGGGTGTTGGCCTCGGCATAGCTTTCCACGCCGAACTCAACGAAGACCGTGTTGGGCACGGGCACGTGGGCCAGGAGAAATTGAATGATGCCATCCTCGCCCCACTGGGAGAAGACCTGGAACTCGGCCTCTTTCAAGCTGGCCGTGGCTGGCAGCTGGCGCGAATGCTGGGCCGCCACGTGGCCGCAGAGGACTTTGAGCGATTCGGTCTCGCGCTTCAAGATGTGGCTCTGGGCATGGATGGAAGACAAGCTTTGGCGGGCATCGCTGAGCTTGTCGCCCAAGGTTTTGAGCTGAGTCGAAGCCTTCTCCGATGTCTTCTTGAGCGCAGAGGTCCGCTTGTCCAAATCGGCAACGGTCTTGGACGTGCGGTGCGCGCGCAGCAGGGCTTTCAGGGTCTTGATCATGCGGGGGAGGGGGATGAGCGGGCACGATGGGAGGCGTCCGCAGCTTCCGCACATGTGCGCCAGAGGGCAAGACCGTAATCGTCGGCAAACTGATGCTCCGTGGCTAGCGCGGCGGCTTCGGCTTTCAGGTCAGGGCCGGCAGTCAGAGAGGGCCAGATGCGTTGCAGCAGATCGGCAAGCTCCGCTGGGGCCGTGGGATCAAAGAAGCCCGCAGCCTGGGGCGCTTGCTCGCGATGCACGGAGATGTGCGAGCAGGCGACAGGGCGTCCCAGGGCCTTGGCGTCTTGAACCGTGGTGCTCCAGCCTTCGAAGCTGGAAGGCTGCACGATCAAGGCAGCATGACGGAGCAGCGCGATGAGATCGGCATACGGCACCTGGGCGAGGGGAATGACTTCGTTCCGCAAATTCCCCATGGCCACGGCTTGCAGCACTTTAGACACCAGACCATTCGAAGGATCGCGGTAGTCGGAGGGCAGGCCGGTCAAAACGAAGGGCACGGCCAGGCCGCGCTCCTTCAGCACACGCGCGGCTTCCACGATGCAGAGGTGGTTCTTGTGCGCCCAGAACTGATTGGCCACCAGCACGAACTTCTCGGGCAGATGATACTTCCGAATGACGGCCCCGACGTCGGGTGTGGCGAGCGTTTGAAAAGCGAAGCCGGAAGGGAAGGGATGCACTCGCGCCTTGGCAGCGGAAGCAGACTCGAAGCGCAGGCAGTCGCGCTTGGCATCCTCGCTGGAGAGCAGCACGCGATGGCTGCGCTGGATGATTTCGCGAAAGATACGGTCGCGGTCGGCTAGCTCCTGAGGCAGAAAAAACTGCGGCAGCCGCGCATGCTGAAAGTCGGCGATCCAGCCGACCAGCCCGGCGGTTTCCACCTGCGGGGGCGGGCCGAACAAGTTGAGCACGCAGTCGATCTGAAGATCGGTCACCAAGCGGTTGCCATGCTCGCGGCTCTGCCAGACCGAGCGCTCAATGGGGACTAGCAGCTCACGCACATCGGCCGCCAACGCCTGCCTGCCGCTCTCGCCAGACAAGTTCAAGATCACCAGGCGCGCGGTGCTGTTTTTGGCCCGCTGCAAAGAGAGCGCCACGCTGCGCAAGAAGCTCGTCTGCGCTGCCCATGCGCCCGAGTGATCGAAGGGAATGGCCACGGTCAGGGCCGGGGCTTCTCTGCCGGAAGGCGCGCTCAGCAGCGCGGCCGCGCGCTGAAGGTTGTCGGTTGCCTGTGGGTAGCCTGAAGTCGTCATGCAGAGGGGTTCAGGCGGTGGTCTTCTGCCAGTGATCCAGGGTGAAGCGCAAGCCTTCCTCCAGCGCGGTGGCTTTCCAGCGCGGGTGGGCAGTGGTGAAGAGATCCGTCCTGGCGCACCAGCGGTCAGGATCGCCGGGTCTGGCTTGGCCGAGGCAAACGATGGGGCGCTTCTCCCCCAGGGTATCGCGCAGTTGCGTGGCGAGATCGAGCACGCTGATCTCGCGGCCCGAAGCCAGGTTGTAGATCAAGGCCGAGCGGCTCTCGCGTGCCAGATGGGAATGGTTTGCCACGGCCAGCACCGCGCTGCCGATGTCGGACTCCAACAGGTAATCGCGGGTTTCACGACCGCTGCCGAGGATTTCAAGGCTGGGCGAGGACGCGCACAAGCGCTGGTAAAGCTCATGCACCAGCAACCTGCGCTGGGTGGGGCCGAAGACGGAGAACAAGCGCAGGATGACGACCGGCACCTGGAAAATGGCGTGGTATTCCTGGCCCGCCTGCTCGCACAGTCGCTTGTGGTAGCCATAGGGCGAGATGGGGCGGCAATGCGCGGATTCGCACACCGGAAGCACCTCCGGCGAACCATAGACCGCGGCGCTGGAAGGAAAAATCATTAAGGGTTGGATGCCGCTCAAGCGCGCGGCTTCCAGCCAACGTGTCCATGACCCGAGCGAGGCGCTCATGTCGGCCAGGGGATCCGCAAAGGAAGCCCTGACATCCGAGCTGCCTGCCCCATGGAATATGACCTGCGGCTGCCACTCTGCCAGATGCGCCGCAAGGTCGGCGGCGGAGCGATCCGCCGGGCAACACCAGTGGTCAGGGCCGCTCTGGCCTCGCCCTGCGGTGGCGACTTCCCAGCCTGCCTCCCTGGCACTGCGGGCCACGACCTGCGCGAGGAAACCCCGGGCTCCGGTGACGAGCATGCGTTGTGTGGGAATGTGGGAGGATGCCATTGACCTTGACCTCAATCTGCTGAGCAAGTAACCAACCAGACAATCCGACACAGATCAAACCCGAACCCATGTCTGCGAACAAAAACGAGCGCTGCTGTCTGGAAGCGAAGGCGGAAGACACGCTGATCGTGTTCGTTGGCGAAGCCGGGGATTTCACGTCATGAAGAGCCAGAACATTCATTATGTGCCGAAGCTCGATCATTTGAGGTTCTTTGCCGCCTTCTTGGTGGCCGTGTATCACTACTATTACTTTCAGAGCGGCTTTTACACGCAGTTCAAAGATCCGGCGGTGATCTCCAAGAGCGTCGGGTCCGCCCTGATTCTGGAGGGACACACTGGGGTGTCGCTGTTCCTGGTGCTCAGCGGCTTCATCTTTTGCGCGATCAGCTACGGCAAGGAGATTGATTACTGGCGGTTTGTGCAGAACCGGCTGCTGCGCATCATGCCGCTTTACGGGCTGTTTGTGCTGCTGGGCGCTTTCTTGTCAGCGGCACCTCTGAGCAAGATCCTGGCTTCGTTGTTGTTTCTCCCGCCGCTGGCACCGGGAGTGGATTTCACCCTGCTGACGCCGCATCTGTGGACCATCAGCGTGGAGTTCCAGTTCTACCTGATCTTCCCGTTCCTGGTCGGTTTCATGCACCGCTACGGTATGAGGCACGCCTGCGGTCTGATCTTGCTGGTGATGCTGCTGCGTGCGCTGATCTGGCTGGGGCCGAAAGACCTTCGTGGCATCCAGGCAGTGGGCACCACGCTGCTGGGTCGATTGGACCAGTTCTTGATTGGGATGATGGCTGGGGCCGTGTATTCCGGGCGCACGGCCTTCAAAAAGACGGAGTGGCTCAAGCATCCGCTGACGGCGCTGGCAGCCATCGCATTGGCTCTGGCGGCGGTGTATGTGTTCCATCGGATGGGGGGCTATCGCCATCTGGGGGGGCGGCATGGATTCTGGGTCATCTGGCCCACGATTGAAGGATTGGTCTGGGGCGGGGTGGTGATCACTTACACGATGTGCCGTCTGGACTGGCCAGGGGTGATCTCGCGTGGCTTCGCCCACTTGGGAACGCTGAGTTACTCGATCTATGTGACTCATTGGCTGTTTGTGCATGACATGCCATTTCATGCGTGGATTCCTCAGCTATCCCGCAGCATGACCACCAACGCCTTTCTATCCGTCGGCCTGGTTGTGATGCCGCTGATTGCGCTGTTCTCCTGGTTGATTTTCCAGGTGATCGAAAAGCCGTTCTTTGAGCTGCGAAAATCCTATCTGATCAAGCGTGATGCGCCATGACGCTACAGCCTGACCAGATTCCGGTTTTGTTGCTGGGCTTCAATCGCCCGGACAAGCTGCGGCGTGCGATGGAGCCTCTGCGTCAAGTGCGCCCTGCGTTGGTCTTTGCGGCTATGGATGGCCCCAGGCCAGGCCATGCCAAGGATGCAGAGGGCTGCCGCCAGACGCGGGAGGTGATCGATGCGGAGATCGACTGGCCGTGTGAAGTTCGGCGGCTCTATCGGGACGAAAATCTGGGCTGCCGACGTGCCGTGAGTGAAGCCATTGGCTGGGCTTTGGATCAGGTGGAATGGTTGATTGTCGTTGAGGATGATTGTGTGCTGGCACCGGGTTTCTTCAAGCTATGCGCCGAATTGCTACCAAGGCACCGCGATGACGAATCCGTATGCAGCATTTCGGCTGCGAATTTTCAGGCAGGGCAGCGTCGTGGAACAGGCGATTACTACGCTTCGAAGTATCAGCACTGCTGGGGCTGGGCGACTTGGCGGCGGGCCTGGCGGCATTATGAAGATGACCTTGGAGTGTTGCAGAGCTTTCTTCAGGGACGGGACTTCCCCAAACTCCATCCTAGCAAGACCGAACGCGCTTACTGGCACATCGCGCATGAGAAGTGCGTGGCGGTAAAGGTGGATTCCTGGGCCTACCGCTGGCTGTTTTCTTGTTGGCGCGCGGGCGGTATTTCGCTGATTCCGAACGTCAGCATGGTAGACAACATCGGCTTTGATGCCGGAGCGACGCACACCGCTGGCCTGACTCTCGACATCGGTGGGACCTCTGTGCTCGAGTCTTGCCGTCCACCGGCAACCTTGGACCCCGACCGGGAAGCGGATGAGTTCACCTTCGACACCGTGTATTGCCCCGATGCAGGTGGGGCGAGGTCGGAGGTTTACTGCTGGCGTATCAAGCAGCTGGAACAGGAAGTGAAAGCCCTGAAGCAGAACGCTGAAGAACTGAAACGGCAGCAGCAGGCGTTGAGAGGGCGGCGCTGGTATCGGCGGCTTTGGCCCTTTCGTTAATGCTGTTAAGGTTTGAGCCCGTCAATGATGAGCGAGGTGTAGCGGAGCACGCCGTCGCTATTGCGTTTTTCAAAGCGCTTGGAGCGGTGAACCATGCCGGCGGCGGGGTCCCAGTCGGTGGCATGAAACGTCCCGTGCTCATCCCAGTATTCCAGCAGCTGGGTTTCAAACCCGGCCTTGGTCAGCATCTGAATCAACGTGCGGTAAGTGTGTAGGACCTTGTGGTCATCCGCCCCTGGGCCGCTGCCGCCAATCCTGACGTGCTCGATGTAGGCTGGGTCAGGGTGGTAACCATCAGGAATGGCCAGCCGTAGATGACCGCCTGGCTTGAGGAAGCGGTGGCATTGCTGGGCGGCGATCAAGCCATCGCTTTCGCTCAAGTGCTCCCAGACATGCTCGGCGAGAATGGCCTCAATGGACGCGGGCGCAAACAAGCACCGCCAGTCTGTCTCCGCGAGCAGGTTCAAATCGTCGATGTCGGTGGCGACCCAGCCTGGCTCGAAAATGCCCGAGGCACCGACGACCAAGCGCAGAGGGGCGGCCGCCGCGATCTGGGCTTTCAGCTCTGCACGTCGCTGGGCGGCCTTTGCCTCTGCCGCGCGTAGCTTGGCCGCGGCTTTGCGGGCAGCTTGCCGCGCCTTTTGATATTGCTTCCAGCGGTTGCGGATGGATTTGCGAAGGCTTCGAAACATGATTTGCAGCAGTAGAGGGATTTGGCTGGGCTTTCAAGCATGGTCGTGGAGCCTTGAAACTGGTTGCCCGCCTCGCCTCCATCGGCTTTATCGCTGTCTGTGAAACGTCTCGCCATCAGCCAATCCAACTACATCCCGTGGAAGGGCTATTTCGACATGATTGCGCGGGTGGACGAGTTTGTGCTGTTCGATGACATGCAGTTCACGCGGCGCGACTGGCGGAACCGCAACCAAATCAAGACTGCGCAAGGCCTGCACTGGCTGACCATCCCGGTGCAGAGCAAGGGCAACTACTTTGAGCCGATCAAGAATATCCGTGTCAGCGAGCCAGGCTGGGCCGCGCAGCACTGGAAGACCATCCGGCTCAACTACGCCAAGGCCCCTTATTTTGCGGACTATGCGCCGCAGGTGGAGGCGTGGTATGAGCAGGCGGGCAAGCTGGAGCTTTTGTCAGCGGTGAACCACCTTTTCATTCAGGGCATCTGTGGCGTTCTGGGCATCGAGACAAAGCTGTCGTGGTCGATGGATTACCAGATTGTAGACGGGAAGAATGAGCGGTTGATCTCCATTTGCCAGGAAGCGGGGGCAACGAACTACCTGAGCGGCCCGGCTGCCAAGGACTATGTGGATGAGCCTGTCTTTCAGCAAGCCGGTGTGCAGGTGGAGTGGATGGATTACTCGCGCTACCCGGTGTATGAGCAGCGCCATGGGGAGTTCGCTCATGGCGTGTCGGTGCTGGATGTGATCTTCAACTGCGGGCCTGCGGCTCCAGATTTTGTGTGGAGGTATCAGGCGTGAGTTCGACCAACGGCATTCTGCTCTCAGTCGTGTCGCCCGTGTATCGGGCAGAGGGCACGGTGGCTGAACTGGTGCGGCGTCTCGATGCGGCGGCGTCGCGCGTGACGGACCGCTATGAAATCGTGCTGGTGGAAGATCGCTCGCCGGACGGCTCGTGGGAACGCATCGTGGAAGCAGCCCGTGAGAATCCACGAGTGAAAGGAGCGCGGTTGGCGCGCAACTTTGGTCAGCACGCCGCGATCACGGCCGCGTTGGATCTGGCGAGGGGAGATTACGTGGTGGTGCTGGATTGTGATTTGCAGCACGATCCGGATGAGATTCCAGCCATGGTGGCCAAAGCCAGGGAAGGCTATGACATGGTGCTGGCCCGCCATGAAGAACGACAGCATGCCGCTGTGCGCAACGTTGGGGCGACTATGTTCCGCTGGATGAACACGCTGCTCTCCGGACAGGATCAGGTGGCCACCAACCTTGGCACTTTTTCATTGCTGACCCGCAAGGTGGTGGATGCCTTCCTGCGCCTGCCAGAGGCGCACCGCCACTACCTGCACATCTTGAAATGGCTGGGCTTCAGAGTGGCCTATGTGGATGTGCAGCATCTGGAGCGTCACTCCGGCACGAGTTCCTACAACCTGGTCCGGCTGGTGCGCCATGCGGTGCATGGGACGATTGGCCAGTCGCGTCGGCTGCTGCACTTTGCCGTCATCCTGGGGCTGTTTTATGTGCTTGCGGCGCTGCTGGCCACACTGGTGATCGTGGTCATGTATTTGAACTCAGGCTTCCGCGAGGGCTGGGCATCGCTGGTGGTGCTTATCTTGATGTCCACGGGCTGCATCTTGATGACGCTAGGGATTCTGGGGCTTTACATCGGTGCGATTTTCGACCAAGTGCGCGGACGTCCTCTGTTCATCATCGACCAAACGACGGATGACGCCCCGAACTGATGTCCCTGCTTGATCCTGTCCGAGATTACTATGAGAACCGGCTGCGCCAGCATGGAGCCACGCCGGGCGGTGTCGATTGGAATGGGGAGCAAAGCCAGCACTTGAGGTTCAAGACTCTGTCCCAGGTGATTCAGGCCGGAGCTGATGAGCCTTTCCGTCTTGATGACTTTGGTTGCGGCTACGGTGCTTACCTCGGCTGGTTAATCTCTGCTGGCTGGCCGAAGGTCGATTATCTCGGTATTGATGTGTCTCCCGAAATGGTGGTGGAAGGCAGCAAGCTTTATCCGCAGGGCCAGTTTGTGGCGGGCAGCACAAGCCCGCGAATGGCGGATTATGCGGTGGCCAGCGGCATCTTCAATGTGGCGCTGGAAGCCGATCGCGAGGCCTGGAAGCAATATATCAGTGACACACTGGACGCAATGCATGCGACCACTCGCAAGGGCTTCGCCTTCAATTGCCTGACTTCGTATTCCGACGCGACCCACATGCGGCCGCACCTGTTCTACGGCGACCCATGTTTCTACTTCGACCTGTGCAAGCGGCGCTACTCGCGCCAGGTTGCCTTGTTGCACGACTACGGTCTGTATGAGTTCACCATCATCGTGAGGAAAGATCCATGAGCAAGCTTGTCATCTTTGGCTGCGGCGACATCGCCCAGCTGGCGCATTTCTACTTCACCACTGACAGCGCGCATGAGGTGGTCGCTTTCACGGTGGACCGGGCCTACCTGCCGCCGGACGCCACCTTTTGCGGCCTGCCTGTCGTGCCCTTTGAAGAGGTGGAGCAGTCGTATCCGCCGGACGCTCACGCAATCTTTGTGGCCCTGAGCTACTCGAAGGTCAACCAAGTGCGTGCAGACAAGGTCGATGAAGCTGCGCAGAAAGGCTATTCACTGGCGAGCTACATCAGCAGCCGGGCAACGGTGCTGACCCAGGAGCCAATCGGAGAGAATGCCTTCATTTTGGAGGACAACACCGTGCAGCCGTTCGTGAAGATTGGGCGCGATGTGACGCTGTGGAGCGGCAATCACATCGGTCATCATTCCGAGATTGGAGACCATTGCTTTATCGCGTCGCACATCGTCGTTTCCGGTGGAGTGAAAGTGGGGCCTCGCTGCTTTATTGGTGTCAATGCCACGCTGCGTGATCACATCACGATTGGTGAAGGGTGTGTGATTGGCATGGGGGCCATGATTCTGGCGGATTGCGAGGCGGATGGTCTCTATGCCGTGACCGGCACCGAGCGTGCTAAAATTCCAGCCAGCCGGCTGCGCAAACTATGAAGCCCTGGCGTAAGCTGGGCCGCCTTTTTGAGCCAAGGGAATTGCATCCCCTGATGCTCACCCATGC
>Ga0164295_10001779_pt1 | contig 17848 bp, 13 predicted proteins | sample GEODES006metaG_FD_111798 | JGI IMG/M metagenome (GOLD analysis project Ga0164295, IMG submission 111798) | Oligotrophic lake water microbial communities from Sparkling Lake, Wisconsin, USA - GEODES006 metaG | ecosystem: Environmental > Aquatic > Freshwater > Lake | place: USA: Sparkling Lake... | reverse complement strand
TGAAAGTGATATCATTAGCGGTATGTTCCAATCTGACTTAGTTGCTGCAGCCTCTTTAACAGCTTACCAACCAATAGTAGTTCCAGACAAAACCGCTTTCTTCCAAGGAGAAACAGTAACTGGTAAAATTATATTAGGAAAGTTTGATCCAAATTTAGTTGCAAAGTCTGTAATTGTAAATGGACAATCAGTGAAAGCGGAAGCTGGTCAAGCTAAATTCTCTTTTGGAGCTGGTAGTGTTGGTGAAAAAGAAATTACAGGATCTTTCAACTTTGACGAAAACGGAAAAGTAGTTAGTTTACCAATTAAAGGTAACTATGTAGTAGTGCCAAAACCAAATCAAGCTATTGTTTCTGCTGATAAAATGAATGTAGTTTACAGAGGGGTAGATAACCCAATTTCGGTATCGGTTCCTGGTATTCCTTCAAGTGATGTTAAAGCAAGTGCGCCTGGGATGAGATCTTCAGGAAAACCTGGACAATATGTTTTAAATCCAGGACAAGGTAAAGAAGTAACCATTAATGTTTCTGCTACATTACCTAACGGTGGTGGTACTTTTTCAAGTAAACAAACATTTAGAATTAAAGGTATCCCTGCTCCTACTGGTAAAATTAGAGGTGAGGTTTCAGCTAAAGGACCAAAATCTAACTTAGAAGTATGTACTATTTCTGCAGCTTTAGAAGATTTTGATTTCCCAGTAACAATAAATGTAACTCAATTTAATGTTAAAGTTCCTGGACAACCAACGATTGTAGTTCAAGGAAACAGAATGAATGGGCAAGCCATCTCAGCAATCAAAAAAGCAGGTAGAGGTGATGTAGTTAGTATATCTGAAATAAAAGTTAAGTATGTTGGTATTAACCAACCTGCTAAAAATGTTTCGCCTTGTACATTCGAAGTACAATAATTTAAATAAAATAAAAAAATGAATTGGAGAAATTTTTTATTAGTAGTAGTATTTAGTTTGAGCACACTTTCGTTTGCACAATCTAATTTACTAAATGCAAAAACACCTGCAGAAATCGGTAAAAAAACCGAAGCAGAGAAAAATGCAGATAATGACAAACCTTTACCTTATGGCTACATAGGAGATAGAGATGTGTTTATGGGAAAAACCGTTTGGGAACATATTGATGTGGACCAAAGAGTAAATTACCCAATGTATTATCCAGTTGACGATTCTAAAGATTTAGGTTCAGAAAGAAAACCACTTTTTGAAGTACTAATGAAGGGAATTGATGATGGTAAAATTACTGAAGTATACGATTCAGGGTATTTTACTGTAAAAAAGACGTTTGATGATATTCAAAAAGCTAGAGTTTTTATTGATACCTCAGATGCTGGTATTGAACAATTAGCGGCTGGTGAAAAAATTTCAGAAGAATTTATTACTAAGCAAACTATTGATGCCTTTCATGTTAAAGGATATAAAATCAAAGGTTTCTGGTATTTTGACAAACGTCAAGGGGAATTAAAATACAGATTACAGGGTATTTGTCCTTTAGTACCAGACGTGTACACAATGAATAAAGAAGAAAATAAAAATGACGCTCCTATTGAGTTGTTTTGGATTTATTTTCCAGCTTCAAGAGATGTGTTACATGCCGCAAAAGCATTTAATGAGAAAAACTCGGCCATGCCATTTACGTTTGACCATTTGTTAAATGCACGTCGTTTTAATGCGGTAATTTACTTGGAAGAAAATGTATATGGTGATAGAGAGATAAAAGACTACATGAAGGAAAACTCTCAAATGCAATTATTAGAATCAGAAAGAGTAAAAGAAAAAATACGTAATTTCGAATTAGATATGTGGAATTACTAATAAAAATATTTCTCCAATCATAATACAAAAAACTCTTACTTCGGTAAGAGTTTTTTTTTATCCAAATAACTAAAACAGCAATACAATTTTAAGTAAATTTGTGGCACTATATTAAAACAAAATGGAAGTTGATTATCTTATTGTTGGTTCCGGTTTAGCAGGAATTTGTTTTGCAGAAACGTGTTTGTTACACCATAAAAAAATTATCGTGCTAAATGATACTTCTCAAAATTCAACTACAATAGCGGGTGGTTTATACAATCCAATTATCTTAAAACGATTTACAAAAATTTGGGAAGCAGAAGCGCAATTAGCAATTTCCATTCCATTTTATAAAAAGTTAGAAGAAAAACTACACACTACATTTCTTTATGAAATTCCATTATTGCGCAAACTGAATAACATTGAAGAACAAAATAATTGGTTTGCAGCTTCAGATAAGCTCAATTTATCCTGTTATTTAAGTAGCGAATTAGAACCTTTAAATAACGAAGCCATACAAAGTAATTATAAATTTGGAAAAGTACATGAAACTGGTTTTTTAGATACTGCTAAATTTAAAAAATCCTATACCAATTATTTAATAGCAGAAAATGGCTATTTAGAAGAAACTTTTGATTATTCTAAGTTAGTCATACAAGATGATCAGGTAGCATATCATGCTATTCGAGCCAAACAAATTGTATTTGCTGAAGGATTTGGACTACATAACAACCCCTATTTTAACAACTTACCACTTGATGGAACCAAGGGGGAACTATTGATTATTAAAGCCGAAAATCTAAAGTTAAAAGAAATCATAAATTCCAGCATTTGGATATTACCTTTAGGAAACAATTTGTATAAAGTAGGCGCCACCTATAATTGGCAAGATAAAACCAACCAAAAAACAGAAGAAGCTAAATTAGAATTAGTAACAAATTTAAAAGAGCTACTAAATTGTAATTTTGAAATCATCGAACATTTAGCAGGCGTTCGCCCAACCGTAAAAGACAGAAGACCACTTTTAGGAAAACACTACAAACACAACAATCTATTTATTTTAAATGGTATGGGAACCAGAGGCGTACTTTTCGCACCCTACTTGTCAGATAAATTATTTCAATATATTGAAAATGGAATTCCATTAAACAATGAAATTTCTATAGAAAGAATATACAAAAAGTTATTTGGATAGTTTTTCTTCCCAATTTTTATCAAAATGAACAAAAATATTAATCCAAATATTTCTGGACCACCTCATAATTAGAGTATTACTTAAAATTAAAGCAACAACTATTGAAATAAAAGCTGTTTTTAAATTGGATTGAAATACTAAATACGAAAGTAAAAAGGTAATTATTCCAATTAAAACACCAAGTCCATAACTCACAAACATGGCACCAAAAAAGAAAGAAGGCTCAATTTGATATACCAGTTTACAGTACGAACACTTTTCGTGCATGGCATAAATTTTCATAACATTAAAAGGGTTTGCGTCTAAATACATGCTTTCTTCATGACATTTTGGGCAACAACCAACAACCATTGCATAAATTTTAGATCCTTTACCAAACATTTTACTAATTTTGATGTAAAGGTAGAATAAGTATAGTACTTTTGCACCTTATTAGAAAAAAACATGCTGAATATACATAATCTTTCCGTTTCCTTTGGTGGAACGTATTTATTTGAAGAAGTTACTTTTAGAATGGGCGCTGGAGACAGAGTGGGTTTAGTAGGTAAAAATGGAGCCGGCAAATCGACTATGTTGAAAATTTTAGCTGGCGATTTTAAACCCGATTCGGGTCAAATTGCAACCGAAAAAGAAGTAAGAATTGGATTTTTACGACAAGATATCGATTTTGAAGCTGGAAGAACGGTTTTAGAAGAAGCGTATCAAGCGTTTACAGATATTAAAGAAGTAGAGAAAAAGCTAGAAGAAATCAATCATCAATTAGTAACTAGAACCGATTATGAAAGTGAGGCCTATTCTCAAATTATAGAAGATTTATCAGATTATACGCATAGATTTGAACTTTTAGGAGGTTATAATTATGTAGGGGATACAGAAAAAATATTATTAGGCTTAGGATTTAAGCGAGAGGTTTTTAACAACCAAACAGAAACGTTTTCAGGTGGTTGGCGCATGCGTATCGAATTAGCAAAACTATTGCTTCAAGCCAACGATATTCTCTTATTAGATGAACCTACTAATCACTTGGACATAGAAAGTATCATTTGGTTGGAAAGTTTTTTACGAAATTATCCTGGAGTTGTGGTTATTGTATCGCACGATAAAATGTTTTTAGACAATGTTACAAATCGTACGATAGAAATTTCATTAGGAAAAGCCTACGATTTCAATAAACCTTATTCACAATACTTAGAGTTACGCCATGAAATTCGTGAAAAACAATTGGCAACACAAAAAAATCAAGCCAAGAAAATTGAAGAAACCGAAAAATTAATTGAAAAATTTCGAGCCAAAGCTTCTAAAGCTTCTATGGCGCAATCTTTAATTAAAAAATTAGATAAAGTAGAACGCATTGAAGTGGATGAAGACGACAATTCCGTGATGAATATTTCGTTTCCCGTTTCAAAAGTTCCTGGAAGAGTAGTTATCGAAGCCGAACACGTAACAAAAGCCTATGGCGACAATACGATTTTAAAAGACATTTCACTTTTAGTGGAACGCGGAAGTAAAATTGCATTTGTAGGTCAGAATGGTCAAGGAAAATCAACTTTTATAAAAGCCATTGTGAACGAATTTGAGTTTGAAGGTTCCATAAAATTAGGTCATAATGTTCAAGTGGGTTATTTTGCTCAAAATCAGGCAGAGTATTTAGATGGAGAAATTACATTATTGCAAACCATGGAAGATGCCGCAACGGACACCAATAGAGCAAAAGTTAGAGACATGTTGGGCTCGTTTTTGTTTCGAGGTGATGATGTGGAAAAAAAAGTAAAAGTACTCTCTGGAGGGGAAAGAAATCGTTTGGCTTTGTGTAAATTACTCTTGCAACCCATTAACGTTTTGGTAATGGATGAGCCTACAAATCACTTAGATATTAAATCGAAAAATGTATTAAAAGCCGCGCTTCAAAAATATGAAGGCACGCTCCTACTCGTTTCTCACGATAGAGATTTTTTACAAGACATGTCTAATTTAGTGTATGAATTTAAAGATCAAAAAATTAAAGAATACTTAGGCGATATCAATTATTTCTTAGAACAACGCAATCTAGAAAACATGCGTGAAGTGGAAAAAAAGGATATTGAGAAAAAAGATGATTCTGTAAATCAAAATGCTAAAACTTCTTACGAGGACCAAAAGAAAAACAAATCGTTACAAAATAGATTATCTAAAATTGAAAGTCAGATTAAACAATTAGAAATTGACATTCAAAACGACGATAAAGAATTGGCTTCTAATTACGACAAGCACTTGGAAAACGCTTCTTTTTTTACAGCATACAACAAGAAAAAAGCAGAATTAGACAAACTTCTTGAGGATTGGGAAATGGTTCAAGAGGAAATAGATAATTTGTAAAAATATAACAAAAAAGAGTCCCGATTTCTCGAGACTCTTTTTTTATTTGTATACTTATGTAAATTATTTCACTAAAGTCATTTCATCTACAATGTGTTTGGCACCTGAGAAATTTTCGATTACCCAAAGTACATAACGAATGTCAACGTTAATTGTTCTTTGTAACTTTTGGTCGAAAATAACATCTCCAGCCATAGCTTCAATGTTTCCATCAAAAGCCAAACCGATTAATTCCCCTTTTCCGTTTAATACTGGAGAACCAGAATTTCCACCAGTGATATCATTATCAGTTAAGAAATTTACGTGTAAAGAACCATCTTTATCTGCATAACGACCAAAATCTTTTTTAGCATTCATGTCTAATACTTTTGTAGGTAAATCAAATTCTAAATCCCCTTTTTTGTATTTTTTAACTTGACCAGCTAAAGTAGTGTAGTTATTTACAGACGCATCGTTTCTTTTATCAGTTGGTAACGAACGAACTTTTCCGTATGTTAAACGTAATGTTGAATTGGCATCTGGATATAAAGTAGTCCCAATTTTAGATTCTCTTAAACCTTCTACTAATAAACGGAAAGAGGCTCCGAAATCGTTTTGCGCTTTCATTAACTCGTCACTTCTTTTACCAATATGTGTTGTTAAATCATTTGATAAAACATATAATGGATCATTTGTAATCATAGCTTCACTTGGTAAATCTAGGAACGCTTTGATTTTTTCTTTAGAAGTAAAAATACTTAAATCGAAAGCAGCATTTACATATTTGGTAAAATTACCGTTATTATCTTTAGCTAATTTTTCAACCATTGGTGCTAAAGCATAACCCGCTTTTTTAGCATATAAACTTAATTGAGCTGCTAAAATATCTTTTTCTGCAGGAAGGTATAATTCCTTAAACATTTCATTTGCCATTTCTTCAATAGCTGGCGCCATTTCAGCACGTTTAGCAGCATCTGCTTTAGTATACATTTCTAATTGTCTTCCTAAAGATCTGCTAATAGTTCCAAAAGCAGACGTTCTGAATAACTGTTGTAAATAATTATCATGACGTGATTTTTCATTCGTCATATCATAATATTTATTTATTGTAGCTACAACAGTACCGTATTTAGCTTTATTTGCTGGTTTATTGGCCCAAGTATTAAATTTAGCTTCTTGAGCAGCTTTAGATTTCGCTGTTCCAAATTTAGTTAACGCATCAATCATACCTTGACGGTTTTTCCAGTAATTCGCAACGCCTGCAAACTTAGAAGCATACACTAAATTTAAGGCATCAGATTGAACCATATATTTTTTCATATTGTCCATTCCAGTTTTAGAACCTTCCACCCAAGCAGGGTAAGCAAATTTTACATTTTGCTCAATTCCACCAGCTGGCATCCAACGGTTTGTACGACCAGGATAACCTAAAATCATTGCAAAATCATTTTCTTTTACACCACTTAAGTTAACTGGTAAGTGATGTTTTGGTTGTAAAGGAACATTATTCGCTGAATATTCTGCAGGATTTCCGTTAGCGTCAGCATAAATTCTAAACATCGAAAAATCCGCTGTATGACGAGGCCATTCCCAGTTGTCTGTATCTCCACCAAATTTACCTAAACTTTCTGGAGGCGTACCTACTAAACGAACATCTTTATAATCTTGATATACGAAATAGTAATATTCATTTCCTTGGAAAAATGGACGTACCGAAACGGTATACTTTCCACCTTCATTGTTTTCCTTTTCAATTTTAGCAATTTCTTGATTGATTGCTTTTTCTCTTTCCGCTTCGCTCATTCCTGGCGTTACTACTGCTAAAATTCTTTTTGAGCAATCGTCCATTCGAACGAAGAAACGCACAAATAAGCTGGAAGGTTTTAATTCTTCTTTTCTATTTGCCGCCCAATATCCTTCTTTTAAATAATTTTTTTCTGCAGTAGATAATTCCGCTATCGCATCATATCCACAGTGGTGATTGGTTAAAACTAAACCATCTTTTGAAATTAATTCTGCTGTACACCCTCCGTTAAACTGCACGATAGCATCTTTTAAGCTGTGATTGTTAATACTGTAAATTTCTTGTGGGGTTAATTGTAAACCCATTTTTTGCATATCGCGGTGATTTAAACGTTCAATGAACATTAAAAACCACATACCTTCATCTGCTTTAACGCTCATTGGCATAAGCATAATTCCAGCAACTAAGGATAAAATAATTTTTTTCATTCTAATTTTAGATAAAGTTAATTAATATTAATAGTAGTCGATAAATTGAAAAAATGTTACAATTTTCTAACCATTTTTTATTTACAAAAATATATTTTTGATGATTTTATTATTATTTAATAAAAAACAGTTAAAAGTAAACTCTCAACTGTTTTTTAAAAATTATTAATATTATAGAATTACTCTATAATTATTTTTTTAGTGATTTGTGCGCCTTTACTTTGAATTGTTACAAAATACATACCGCTTAAAGCATTTTCTAGCTGAATATTTTGAACTAAATCTGATGTCTGATTATATTCTGCATTAAAAATTTCTCTTCCTAAAGCATCAATAATTATAACCGAGTAATTATCTGTAACTTCAGATAATTGTATTGAAAATATACCTTTATTAGGGTTTGGTGAAATAGAAAAATTATTTTTTACAAAATCATTATTAGCTAAAACATTTGTTTGTAACTGAGAAGAAATTGTGTTATACCAAGCCATCATTCTAGTGGCTTGCCCAGCTGTGAACATATACATACAAACATCCTGAACATAGTCCATATAATTCATGGTTAACTGCGTGGTACCACAATTTGTAAAAATAATTCCAGGATCTCCACAATCATACCAAGGTGTATCAGCTGCTGGTGTATCACAAACTCGATCTCCAGTTGTAGCGCAGTTGGATCCGCCGCAACCTTGAAAAGTATGATATAAATTAAAAAAGTGCCCTAACTCATGAGTTAAAGTTCTTCCCTTATTATAAGGCGCAGAAGGAACATATCCTGAACAGCTCGTTGGTGTACCCGTCATAGTAGCTCCAAAAGCATTATTATCAATAACAACAGTCATACCCTGAGAAGGTGAACCGCCTAAAGGAGAATAGCCTAAAATTCCACCGCTTATATTTCTAACAACTAAATTACAATAACCCGCCCATTCAAAATCATTATCCGCACCAGATAAGAAATGCGTTCCAAAAGTTACTGCTAACGTCCCATTTGATAAACCAGAACTCGATGGATGATTTTGAGTGGCTATTTCCCAAGAAACATCCATATTTCCAATATTTACGCCCGGATAAGAAGCGCTAGCAACTGACCATAACGAAATATCTGAATTTGTAGCATTATAATCTGCATTTAAAATGGCTACTTGTTTTTGCGCCAATAATCGTAAACAGCTTTTTACGGTTTCAGAACTAGAATTGACTACTGAAGGATAATGTACAGCAACCGGAATTCTTAATGTAACATTTGTACTAAGTATGGATGAACCATTTCTTTTTTGTTGGGCATTAGTTAGTCTTTCTAATTCGCTTTCAAATTGTTTTTGCAAATCTAAATATTGTTGTTTCAATTCTGGATTAGACAACATTTTTTCCATGTAAGCGTCAGTTCCGCATGTTCTTTGTTGACCAAAACTTATGGTAACTACAAAAAGTAATAAAAGTAATTTTGTTTTCATTTGATTATGTTATTAAATAAGTTTCAAAAATATAAAAAAAAATGAAAAAAATGTTAAACATTCAACATTTTCCACAATTTATCTTTCAATTCTGTAAGTCCTTGTTGTGCTACTGAAGAAATAAACAAATAATCAAGTCCTTTTAATTCTATATCTAATTGATGTTTCATTTCTTTTTGTAATTCATCGTCTAACATATCACATTTGGAAATGACTAACAATCTGTCTTTATCTAGCATTTCAGGATTGTAACGTCTTAATTCGTCTAAAAGAATTTCATATTCCTTCTTAATATCATCCGCATCTGCAGGAACTAAAAATAATAATGTAGAATTTCTTTCGATATGCCTTAAGAAATAATGTCCTAACCCTTTACCTTCTGCGGCTCCTTCAATTATTCCAGGAATATCTGCAATTACAAAGGATTGAAAATCTCGGTAAGCTACAATTCCTAAATTGGGTTTTAAAGTAGTAAATGCATAATCCGCAATTTTGGGTTTAGCAGACGTTAATACAGACAATAAAGTCGATTTTCCAGCATTCGGAAATCCAACTAAACCTACATCGGCAAGCACTTTTAATTCTAAGATTACATCCACTTCCTCTCCTGGAATTCCAGGTTGCGCATATCTCGGGGTTTGATTGGTAGCACTTCTAAAATTCCAGTTACCTAATCCTCCTTTTCCGCCACGAGCTAAAATTTTAGTTTCTCCATCTTCAGTAATTTCAAATAAAATTTCGCCAGTTTCTTTATCTTTTACAACTGTACCTAATGGGACTTCTATAAACTTATCTTCCCCATCATGTCCGGTACTTCTGCTGCTTCCTCCATCTCCACCATGCCCCGATTTCACATGTCGTAAAAATTTCAAATGAAACAAGGTCCATAAATTTTTACTCCCTCTAATAATCACATGACCTCCACGACCACCATCGCCACCATCTGGACCACCTTTTTCAATAAATTTTTCTCTGTGCAAGTGAGAGGAGCCCTTCCCGCCTTTACCAGATGCAACATATATTTTTACGTAGTCTACGAAATTTCCTTCAGTCATTTTTTTGTTTTTTAGTTTTCAGAAATAGAACTAACTGAAACTATTGTAAATTGTACTTTATCAGTTTTTAACAGGCTGTAACTGTGCGAGTAAATTTATTCTGTAATAGCTTTTATTAGTATTTTATCAATTTTAACACCATCCATATCTATTACTTCAAATTCTAATTTATTCCATATTAGTTTTTCTCCTTGTTTTGGAATATTTCCTAATTCTGTAATAATCAATCCACTAACTGTAGTTACTTCATAATCATTAAGCATGTCATCTAAGTCAAAATAGGTCATAAAATCGTGTAATGAATATTGGCCATCCACTAACCAAGTTCCGTCTTCTCTTGTTAGTAATTGATATTCTTCATCAGAAAAATCGGCTGCGTCACCTACTAAAGCTTCTAAAATATCATTTAATGTAATTATTCCTTGAAAAACACCATATTCATCTGTAACTAAAACATAATGAATTTTAGACTTTTTAAAATTTTCTAACGCTTTATAAGCTGATGTATGTTCAATAAAATATACAGGCTCAATCATGATTTTCTGTAAATCGAAATTGCCTTTTTCAATATTTGCGAATAAATCTTTTAGTAATACTACCCCAATAACTTCATCCAAATTTTCATTACAAACAGGATATACAGAATGTAATTCATCTAAAATTTTTGCTTTTAACTCTTCATAACTCTCATCTAAAGCCAGATAAACAATGCTTTTTCTGTGCGTCATTAAAGAATTAACTTTTCTGTCGCCAATATGAAATACGCGTTCCACAATATCTTGCTCGATTTCTTGCACTTCTCCTACCTCAGTCCCCTCTTTAATAATGGCTTTTATTTCTTCTTCGGTAACCTTACCATCTGCGGTTGGTTTAATCTTAAATATTTTTAATATAAAATCTGTAGAAGTAGTTAATAACCAAATAAATGGAGCCGTAACAATAGACATCACTTTCATTGGAACGGCAACAGACTTAGCAATGGTTTCAGGATAATTTAGCCCAATTCTTTTAGGTAATAATTCACCAAAAACTAAAGAGAAAAAAGTTAATACAACAACTACAACTCCAACTGCTAATGAATGTGCATAAGGAAAAGTAATAGAATAAGTGGCAAAAAATGTTTCAACATCAGTTGTAATTTTATCGCCAGAATAAATACCTGTTAAAATACCAATTAAGGTAATACCAATTTGTACCGTTGACAAAAATTTGTTTGGTGAATTGGCTAAATCTAAAGCTGTTTTTGCACTCGTATTGCCTTTTTTGGCAGCGGTTTCTAACCTATTTTTTCTTGCTGATATGAGTGCGATCTCTGACATGGAGAAAATTCCATTGAGCAGTATCAACAAGAATATTATGACTATTTCCAATTTTTATAAAGTTGAATTAAATGCAATATACTTATAATTTATCGATTATTGTACTTAATCGCTCTGTGATTTCTTCAATAGAACCAATTCCGTTTACAGCATAAAACTTTCCTTGTGCCTCGTAATACGACATTAAAGGCGCTGTTTTTTCGTTATATTCTTGATACCTATTTCTGATTTTTTCTTCATCTTGGTCATCTGTTCTTCCAGAAGTTTTACCTCTTTCTAACAAACGTTTTACTAAAATTTCATCGTCTGCTTCTAAAGCAATTGTAGCCGTAATTTCTTCGTTTTTAGACGTTAAAAAAGCATCTAATGCTTCTGCTTGTGCAATTGTTCTTGGAAAACCATCAAACAAAAACCCTCTTGATTGACTGTTTTTCTCTACTTCACTTTGTAACATCTGAATGGTTACTGAATCTGGCACTAAATCGCCGTTATCCATATACGTTTTCGCTAAAAGACCTAATTCCGTTTCGTTTTTGATATTAAATCTAAAAATATCACCTGTAGATAAATGTGTTAGCGTATATTTTTCTTTTAAAAATTCTGCTTGTGTTCCTTTACCAGCGCCTGGTTTTCCGAATAAAACAATATTAATCATTTTGTTGTTAAAGTTAAAATAAACCACAAATTTACAAACTATTAAACATAAAAAAATCATTATTAAGTGTTTTTTTAAAAAATGATTATTTTTACAAGATGAATTTAGCTTTTTATAAACTTATAGAAGAGAGTACGGCACATCGATTAAATCGAGAATTTATTCGTGATTATATACTTCAAAATCCAGAAAAACTGCAATTTTTAATTGAAATTGCGCTGAACGAAAAAGATAAAATTCATATTAAAGCGTGTTGGTCATTAGAATTAATTTTTGAAATCAAACTGGAACTAATTCTACCTTTTTTAGATGATTTTTTAGCAAAAATTGCTTACTACAAAAACGATTCTGCCAACAGACCAATTTCTAAAATATGTATGTTTTTATCCAAATCGAAAACTATACAACTTTCCGAAAGCCAAGAAACAAAAATTATTGAAACCTGTTTTGATTGGCTAATTCAGGATAAAAAAGTAGCTACAAAAGTCTATTCTATGAGAACTTTATTCCTTTTCGGAAAAAAACACCCTTGGATTAATGAAGAATTAAAAACCATACTTTCACAAGATTATTTTAAACATTCAGCCGCATATCAAGCTGCAGCTAAAGATATTTTACGAAAACTAAAATAAATGCTAATTGCGAAACAAATTCAAATTAGTATCTTTGCACAATCACAACACTAACAACTAATGAATTATTTTTCTTCAGATTATAAATTAGGAATTTTAGGTGGCGGCCAATTAGGCAAAATGCTAATTACCGAAACCCGAAAATTCGACATTACTACTCTTGTTTTAGATTCAAGCAAAGAAGCACCAGCGCAATTTGGCGCAACTAAATTTTTCACTGGAAGTTTGTTAGATTATGAAACCGTGTACCAATTTGGTAAAATGTGTGATGCGATAACAATTGAAATTGAAAATGTAAATTTAGATGCTTTAGCGAAATTAGAAGAGGAAGGTCATCTTGTTTATCCATCACCTAAAACGTTGCGATTAATTCAAAACAAAGGAAAACAGAAAGATTTTTATGTAGAAAATAACATTCCAACCTCTAAACATCAAAGATTTGTAGATTTAAATGATTTGAAAAAATCGCTAGAAAAAGACGAATTAGAATTTCCTTTTGTTTGGAAATGCGCCCAATTTGGTTACGATGGAAATGGCGTAAAAATTTGTCGTTCTACAATGGATTTATTACATTTACCTGAAGTAGAATGCATTGCAGAAGATATGGTGCCCTTTAAAAACGAATTAGCCGTTATTGTAGCCCGAAATGCAAATGGCGAGGTAAAAACCTATCCTGTAGTGGAAATGGAATTTCATCCAGAAGCCAATCAGGTAGAATATGTAATTTGTCCTGCTAGAATTGATGAAAAAGTGGCACAATTAGCAATTGAAACGGCTTTACAAGTTTCGAAAGCATTTGATCACGTAGGATTATTAGCTGTAGAAATGTTTCAAACAGAATCAGATGATATTTTAGTGAATGAAGTAGCTCCAAGACCCCATAATTCAGGACATCATACCATTGAAGCGAGTTATACGTCGCAATTTGAAAACCATTTGCGTTCGGTGTTAAATTTACCTTTAGGAAAAACTGATAGTAAAGTTGCCGGAATTATGGTAAATTTGGTAGGGGAAGAAGGTTTTTCTGGACCCGTTATTTACGAAAACATTGAAAAAATAATGGCAATTGATGGCGTGACACCACATATTTATGGAAAAAAAGAAACCCGACCATTCAGAAAAATGGGACATGTTACGATTGTAAACGAAGATATGGCAGCAGCCAGAAAAATTGCCGAAGAAGTGAAGAATAGTATTAGAGTAATTAGTGGAATTTGTGTTAAATAAATATAACTTATGAGTAAAGTAGCCATTATAATGGGAAGCATTTCGGATATGTCCGTAATGCAAGAAGCCATAGATATCTTAAACGGATTTGATATTGAAACCGAAGTTGATATTGTTTCGGCACATAGAACTCCAGAAAAATTATTCGATTTTAGTAAAAATGCGCACACTCGTGGAATTTCAGTCATTATAGCTGGTGCAGGCGGTGCAGCACATTTACCTGGAATGGTAGCGTCTATGAGTCCGCTTCCTGTAATTGGAGTACCCGTAAAATCAAGTAATTCTATTGATGGATGGGATTCTGTTCTATCTATTCTACAAATGCCTGGCGGAGTTCCTGTGGCAACAGTAGCTTTAAACGGTTCAAAAAATGCTGGGATATTAGCCGCACAAATTATTGGTAGTGCAGATAAATGCGTATTAGATAAAATTATTTTTTATAAAGAAAGTTTGAAAAATGCGGTAAATAAAGCCGCATCTGAATTGAAAAAATAAACATAAAAAAATCATAAAAACCCTGTCTTAGTTATATACTCTGACAGGGTTAATCGTATAAATAACATGAAATTACTAACCTCAACATTTAATACCAAACACAATACGGCGCCTTTTTCTAAAATAAAATTAGAAGATTACAAACCCGCATTTATTGAAAATATTAGCAAAGCAAAAGCCGAAATTGATGCCATAATTACGAATTCTGAAACACCTACTTTTGAAAACACTATCGAAGCATTAGATTTTGCCGGCGAAAATTTAGATAGATTATCGTCTATTTTTTTTAACTTAAATGCTGCGGAAACTTCAGATGAAATGCAAAAAATTGCACAAGAAGTTACACCTTTACTTACAGAATTTGGAAACGACATAGCATTAAACGAAGATTTATTTAAAAAAGTAAAATCCGTATATGAAAACAAAAACGGTATAAATTTAACAACAGAACAAGCTACATTATTAGAAAAAAAATATAAAGGTTTTACTCGAAATGGAGCGTTACTTTCAAATGATAAAAAAGTACGATTAAGAGAAATTGATACCGAATTGGCACAATTGCAATTGACTTTTGGTGAAAATACCTTAGCAGAAACCAATAATTTTGAATTACACATTACAAATGAAGCCGATTTAAAAGGGTTGCCCGATGGGGCTAAAGAAGCTGCTGCCGATTTAGCTAAATCTAAAAACAAAACGGGTTGGATATTCACCTTAGATTTTCCAAGTTATATGCCATTTGTAACTTACATTGATAAGAGAGAACTAAGAAAAGAAATGGCGGTTTCATTTGGTAAAAAAGCCTTTCAAAATAACCAATACAACAACGAAGAAATTACTAAAAAAATTGTAGCAATTCGTCATGAACGTGCTAATTTATTAAGATACGAAACACATGCGCATTTTGTTTTAGAAGAACGAATGGCGCAAAACCCAACAAAAGTACTTTCTTTTTTACATGATATTTTAGAAAAAGCCAAACCCGCTGCTAAAAGAGAATTCGAGCAATTAGCTGCATTTGCAAAAGAATTAGATGGAATTGAACTATTAGAAAAATGGGATAGCGCTTATTATTCAGAAAAACTGAAACAAAAATTATTCAATTTAGATGATGAAGCTTTAAAACCGTATTTCAAATTAGAAAATGTGTTAAACGGAGCATTTACAATTGCAGAAAAACTATTCGGAATTACATTTAACGAAGTTTTTGATATTGATAAATACCATTCCGATGTACAAACTTTCGAAGTTTTAGATGAAAATAAAAATTTAATAGCGCTATTTTACACCGATTTCTTTCCAAGAAAAGGCAAAAGAAATGGCGCTTGGATGACCTCTTTTAAACCGCAATATATTAAAGAAGGAACAAATGAAAGACCACATGTTTCTAATGTGTGCAATTTTACGCCACCGACAGCTACAAAACCTTCTTTATTGACATTTAATGAAGTCACCACTTTATTCCATGAATTCGGACACGGATTGCACGGCATGTTAGCAAACACCACCTACCCTAGCCTTTCGGGAACTTCAGTCTTTTGGGATTTTGTAGAATTACCGTCTCAAGTAATGGAAAACTGGTGTTACGAACCGGAAGCATTAGCTTTATTTGCAAAACATTATGAAACGGGCGAAATTATTCCACAAGAATATGTGGAGAAAATTAAAGAATCCGCAAGTTTCTTAGAAGGAATGGCCACCTTACGCCAATTAAGTTTTGGCTTATTAGACATGGAATATCATGGGAAAAACCAACCGATTGAAAATGTGAAGGCGTTTGAAAAACAAGCTATGGGCGGCACGTCATTATTTCCAGATGTTGCAGAAAATTGCATGAGTGTTTCTTTTTCACATATTTTTCAAGGCGGCTATTCTTCTGGATATTACAGCTATAAATGGGCAGAAGTTTTAGATGCCGATGCGTTTGCTTATTTTCAAGAAAATGGCATTTTTAATAAAGATGTTGCGACGAAATTTAAAGAAAATGTTTTGTCAAAAGGCGGCACCGAGCATCCAATGACATTATACAAAAACTTTAGAGGACAGGAACCAAGTGCGGATGCTTTGCTAAAAAGAGCTGGGTTGATTTAGCTAAAAATCAAAACCAACAACCACCACAAAACAGGAATACTTTCCACCCAAAAACTGGTGTAATACTTGTTTTTTTTTGTGGAAGAAAATTGAATAAATAGTCCAATTACTATTGCTATTACGAAATCTAAAATTTCATATTGTAATAGCAAACTAAACAAACAAAAAACAACTAAAAACATATATCCTAGATATTTAGTTTTTTGTATACCAAATTTCTGAGGAATCGTTTGTAAGGTTAGTGGATCCTGCTGTGAATCATAAATTTCAAATGGAATAAGCAAGGCACAAATCAGAAAAAATAATTTTACTTGTAAAATCGTATCGTAAAAAAACAACATTTTTGTATCTAACGTTGGAATATAACCTACCACAAACGTTACAGAAAAACTTACAATTGCAATTTTTAAAAACCAAAATTTTCTTAAAAACGGATACAATACAACCAAAAAAAAGATTTGTAAAAATGCGATTTGAAAACTAAATTTCAATTGAAAAAAACAAAACAAAAAAGTCAAAAATGCAACTGTTGTAATTGCTAAAAAGAATTTATTTTTATTAAATGAAAACTTAGTATATTTCCAAAATTCATAATATTTTAAAACCGTATACCCCAAAACACTTCCAGAAAAAATAGCTGCTTCTAAAAATACGTTAGAAGAAATGTTTAACGAAAGTTCTACGACTTTAACAAAGGAAAAAATGGCAAAAGCAACATGCAAACTGCTTTTGATGTAAAAATCGAAAATTTGTTTTAAAACTAACATTCAACAAAAATAATCAAAGTGTTAATAACAAGCTATATTAGATGATAAAAATTAAAAAAAATCAACTAAAAAGCGATTAATTTTAGCAGATTAATAATTACTTTTGTAATCAAATTTAAACACAACCTATTTTTATATATACATGAAAACAGATGCTTTTGCTTTAAGACACATTGGAACAGGTGAAAACGACCTAAACCACATGTTAAAAACTATTGGAGTAGATTCAGTAGATCAATTAATTTACGAAACTATTCCTGCAGATATTCGTTTAAAAAACGAACTAGATTTGGCAAAACCAATGACTGAATATGAATATTTAAATCATATTCAAGAATTAGGTAAAAAGAATAAAGTTTTCAAATCATATATTGGATTAGGTTATCATCCAGCAATTGTTCCTGCGGTAATTCAAAGAAACGTGTTTGAAAACCCAGGTTGGTACACCGCTTACACGCCTTACCAAGCAGAAATTGCACAAGGTCGTTTAGAAGCTATTTTAAATTACCAAACTACGGTTATAGAACTTACTGGAATGGAAATTGCAAATGCTTCTTTATTAGATGAAGGAACAGCTGCAGC
>Ga0164295_10001778_pt1 | contig 17848 bp, 13 predicted proteins | sample GEODES006metaG_FD_111798 | JGI IMG/M metagenome (GOLD analysis project Ga0164295, IMG submission 111798) | Oligotrophic lake water microbial communities from Sparkling Lake, Wisconsin, USA - GEODES006 metaG | ecosystem: Environmental > Aquatic > Freshwater > Lake | place: USA: Sparkling Lake... | reverse complement strand
ATTGCGGCTGGGGCACAGGAGGTTTCAAGGCCATACCAGTGGGTGGGTGGACTCTCGCGCATTGGTTGGCAACAGGTCGACATCACGAACTTGCCGAGCCCTTCCAATTAGATCGCTTTCACTCCGGCAGGCTGATTGACGAAGCTGCCGCTGCAGGTATTTCTCACTGAGGCGCGCAGGAAAATTTATCCATGATGCAAATTCAATGTCCCTGGTGTGGCCCGCGTGCTGCCAATGAGTTTTACTGTGGTGGCACCACAGCTATTTTGCGTCCCCAACTTGACTGCGACGATGCCACTTGGGGTCGCTATCTTTTCTTTCGTGAGAATCCCAAGGGTGCGCATGCCGAGCGATGGCGTCACACCTTCGGTTGCGGCCAATGGTTCAACGTTCGTCGCAATACCGTGAGCCACGAAGTGGATGCGGTCTACGGCATCACCGAGCCGGCGCCGAGGAGTGAACCATGAGCGCTTATCGCTTGCCCGGCCTGACCGGCGCTTGGATTAACCGCTCGCAAAAGTTGAACTTCAATTTTGACGGACGAGCGCTCCAAGGCTACTCTGGCGATACGCTAGCCTCTGCGCTGTTGGCTACTGGTTCGATGCATGTGGCCCGCAGCTTCAAGTTGCACAGACCCCGTGGCATTTTTTCCTGCGGTATCGAGGAGCCTAATGGCTTATTTGAAATTGGCGACGACGCTCGGCGCACACCAAATACGCGAGCCACTGACATCAACTTGTACGAGGGGCTGATAGCGCTTCCTGGTAATGTCTGGCCGAGTTTGAAGTTTGATATTTTGTCGATCAACAACTACTTCGCAGGGTTGTTGCCGGCAGGTTTCTATTACAAGACTTTTATGTGGCCAGCTTGGCGCTTGTTCGAGCCGGCCATTCGCCGAGCGGCCGGCCTTGGTCATGCCGCTGACCCTCATAGTGGCCACGATCCTGATCGCTACGACGAACTCTCGATGCACGTTCACACTTTGGTGGTGGGTGGTGGCGTGGCTGGTATGCAGGCAGCACTCGAAGCCGCACATGCTGGTCATGATGTATTGCTGGTGGAAGGGCAGTCACAACTTGGTGGCTGGACCGCCGCGCAAGGTGAAGCAGCTCGTACTCAAATAGCGACACTCGCGGAGCAGATTGAGAAGGCGGGTGTGCGTGTGGTGACAGCTTGCACCGTCATGGGTCTTTATGACCATCAATATGTTGCTGCAGTTCAGGTCTTGGACGAAAACGGAAAAATCCGTGAGCGTCTTTGGAAGATGCGTGTTGAACAAATTGTTTTGGCCTGCGGCGCTTTTGAACGACCCATGCTTTTCCCAGACAACGATCGACCGGGCGTGATGTTGGCCAGTGCGGTACAGCGCTATGCTGAGCTGTACGGCGTCGCATGCGGGCGGCGGGTGCTGTTGGCTGCCGCTTGTGACAGCGCCTATGGCGTAGCTCATTCTTTACAGGCGGCCGGTATTGATGTGGCCGCCATCATCGATCACCGAGATGAAACTGCTGCACAAGCGCCAACGGGTGTGCCGGTTTATCGCTCAAGCGCTATCGTCTCTGTAAAGGGAGGCCAACAGGTGACTGGCGTCACGGTCATCAGCCATGACGGTCTTCATCGCCAAGAGATCCTCGTCGATTGCATCGCGGTTGCCGGTGGCTGGACACCGGCAGTGAATCTATATTCAATGGCCGGCGGAAGTTTGCAATGGGACGAGAGGTCCTCAATGTTCGCACCGAACAAAGACTTGCCTGGCATCACCGTCGTTGGCGCTTGTGCTGGCAAGCTCGATATTGGTTGGGTACCTGCCGACAACCGACCCACGTCCCTCGCTCTTTCAGCTCTGGGTCAAACTCCCGGTAAGATCTTCGTCGATTTGCAAAACGATGTTGCCGCCAGCGACGTGGCATTGGCCGCGCAAGAGAATTTTCGATCGGTTGAACATCTCAAGCGCTACACCACCATGGGCATGGCCACCGACCAAGGCAAGACGAGCAATGTCAACGCAATTGTTCTAATGGGTGCACTCACGCAGCGCACGCCGCCCCAAGTCGGCACCACCAAGTTCCGCCCACCGTTTAAGCCAGTGACCATCAACACCATTGCTGGTGGGCGTAGCGGTGAGCGCATCAAGCCACTTAAGCGCATGCCGGGACATGACTGGCATACCGAGCGGGGAGGGCTGTTCGAAGACTTTGGAGGCTGGCTCCGCCCCGCGGCCTATCCAATCCAAGGTGAAAGCCTAGAGCAAGCCGCGCAGCGCGAAGCCTTTCAGGTGCGGCAAACAGTGGGGCTGTTCGAGGGATCGCCGCTTGGCAAAATTGAAGTCTTCGGTCCAGATGCTGCTGACTTCCTAGATTTGATGTACGTCGGCACCATGTCGACTCTGCCAGTGGGTGGCGCGCGCTACGGTATCTTGATCAACGAGAACGGCGTGGTGTTCGACGACGGTATCGTTGCGCGACTGGCACCGGACCACTTCTGGGTGAACACCACATCGGGCGGTGTAGAGCGCGTGGTGTTGGCCTTCGAGGAGTGGCTGCAGTGCGAATACGTAAACCACCGTGTGCTGGTGACGCCAGTCACTTCTGCTTGGGGTAACGTCACTGTCAGCGGCCCTAAGGCTTGGGCGTTGCTTGAGAGGGCGGGCTTCTACGCAACGCTTGCACCCGGTGCAATGAAACACATGACGATTCGCGATATCGATCACGCTGGTACCCGCATGCGTGTCTTGCGCGCCAGCTTCAACGGTGAGCTTGGCTACGAGATTAATCTGCCTGCACAAGAGACCTCGTCGCTCATCGATCGTCTTTGGGATCTCGGGCATGACCTTGGCGTTGTGCCATACGGCATTGAAGCTTTGATGGTAATGCGTACCGAAAAAGGTTTTCTGCACGTGGGCGGCGACACTGACGGCACGACATTGCCAGGAGACATCGGAATGGACCGTGGCATCGCAAAGAAAGTTGCCAATTTTGTTGGACGCCGCTCGCTCCTTAGGCCGGCATCTTTGGATGCCTCCCGCATGCAGTTGGTGGGCCTGATACCGGTGGACCGGAAGACGCGTTTGCCAGTTGGAGCGCATGTAGTGGCACCACCGGGCCCGCCGGGTGCTATCGATGGCTTCGTGACCAGCAGTTACCCTAGCCCAAACCTTGGACACCCAGTGGCGCTGGCCATGTTGCAAAGTGGTCGGGCTCGCACAGGTGAGATCATCACCGTGCATCATCTGGATCGGGCTATCGATGCTCAGGTGGTGGTCACACCCTTTTTCGATCCGCAAGGAGAGCGCCTAAATGGTCGAGACTGACTTCAATGCGGGCTCCGTGTCCGTGCGCAAAATTGAGACACTGGTGGTGGTGGCGTTGCGGCATTTACCTGAGGTAGCCAATACGCTTGTGACTGCTTTGCAAGCCGTTGGAATTTCTGCTGCACCAAACCCAGGGCAGGTGCTTGGTCAGAATCCATGGGCACTTTGGCGCAGCCCCAGCGAAGTGATCTTGCTAGCCACTCACCGCAACCATACTGACGCGGCAGTGGCTGCCATGGTGGGCACATCGCTAGCCTGCGCAGTCAATCAGACGGATGGTGTTCTTGCCTTGGAGTTACAAGGGCAACAACTGGATGATCTTTTGCTCCGATTGGTCGACAGCCGCTCGCTGCCTCGTTTGCCGGGAACATCTACCCAAGCTCGCTTAGTCGACATCTCGATCACGCTTGTCCGCCACGAATCAGATCGACTTTGGCTCTTGGCCGAACGCCCGCAAGCTGAATACCTTGTGAATTGGCTTAAGCACGCTGGTGCCTGCCTTGAACCCTAGACGATGGTTTTACTTGTGTCGGTCAACTGCGACAGATCAGTTCTCGCATCACACCAATTGTCCATTCGGACTCTTCGTAGATGAAGTTGTGACCCGATCCCGCGGGTGCGACGACGCGGCGCGAGCGGGTGGATGTCGCTAAGTAGCGCTCGCGTGTGGCGGCAAAGAAGCGGAACATCCGTCGTGCATTTGCGTCACCACCTTGCTGAGCCTCGGGCAGCAGGGCGATGTCACTGTCGTTGTCGTCGCGCGGACCTACCAACCACACTGGCAAATCACCCAGATCACGGTCATAGACCACAGTGTCCCATGCCACAGCGGCTACGCCCTCAGGACTTAGCTCGCTGTAGATGGATGCCTGAGTGAAGTAAGCAGCGGCATTGAACTCTAATGCTCGAACGGCTTCAACCTCAGGGCCAAGCACTGTGCGGGCAGCATCCATGACCTTGGCGTAAGCAGGAATTTTCCGCGCCTTTTTCTCGGCGCGTAGAGCTATGTTCAGGCCGAACAACTGCATGAAGCCGCCTACCCAAGCCGTTCGCCGCATCTCCGCCAATGCGCCTAAGCGCGGGCCGAAGACGATGGTCTCCAAAGGCGTGGGGTCAAGCAGTACCAAGGTGTGAACAAGACCTGGTCGGCGGCGCGCAATGTTGGCCACCAATAGCCCGCCAAACGAGTGACCGGCGAAGACAAAGGGACCTTTTTCGCCAGCGCGCTCTAACGCTATAACCATCTCTTGGGCCTCGCGAGCTGTGGTGCGCGGAAAAGGGCCGGCATCGCTCCAGCCTGTGCCTGGCCGGTCGATAAGTATGGAACGAGTCTCTCCGCGAAATGAACGGTGCAGATGATGCATGGCGTAACCGTTGGCATGTCCACCAGCAAACCAGACTACTGGTGGACGGCCATCACGCACCTGACCTTCTGCAAGTATGTGTACGCGGTAGCCACCGATGTTCACCATTTGGCCTGGCGGTGGCACAGATCTTCGAAACTTTGTCAGAGCCCAAAGGTGGCTTAGAGACGCAGCAGCAAGTAGCAGACCTAAAGTGCAGCCCAAGGCTATGAAGAAATCGTTGAAGTTATTTGGCAAGATATAGCTTGCGACCCAGAACAAACCAGTTACCACAGCAGCAATCAGCAAGCCTGCAGCATCGTTGCTAAGCAGGGTTAAGAGGGCATCACGTATACGACGCATGCCATCAGCCCTGTACACCGATGGGCTTGCTGGTAATGGCCTCGCCGGGCCGGAATTCAGGCAACCACGCTGCAGCAAGTGCGGCAACCCCCATACAGGCAGCAGCCATCAAAAGGGCAAAGTCGTAATTGCCGGTGCGATCATGCACCAGTCCCGCTAACCAAGGCGAGACACCGCCCCCCGCCGCCATCGCTACCATCTGTGTGGCGCTAGCTCTGCCAAAAGTTTCTGCACTGAAATAACGCCGCGCCAGAAGCATGCTCACGCTGTTGTCGCCACCCGAACACAGACCCAACAAACCTGCTGCAGCGATGCTGACCCACAGCCCACCACCAGCGTAGATGATCAGTGTACCAAGCATAGGCAAGAACATCACGATCACGGCTAGGCGTGCTGCGGACATGCGATCAACCAGCCAGCCAGCCAAAATATTGCCCAACAAGCTTCCGAGTCCTACCAGGCTCATGGCCAACGCGGCCTGACTGGGCGTAGCACCGCGGTCTTGTAGTAAAGCTGCAAAGTGCATAAAGATGGCACCGACGCCTAGTGCGAAAAACATGTTGAAAAGGGCCAGCTTCCACCATATGACGTCTCGCATAAAAGCGGCCATTGACTGCGGCACGCTGGTACCGGGCGAGTCAACCGGAGCGTCAACTAAGCTGTTGAATTGCGCACTTATAACAGAACCAGTGCTTTTGGGGACTCGCTCGCGTACCAACAGTAAGGCAGCCAAGCCGCACATCAAAAGGCTGAGTGTACCCATCACAAGGAAGGCCTGTCGCCAACCAAATTGGGTGATGACTGCTTGCGTCCACAATGGGTGAATGATGGCACCAACGGCCCCACAAGCAAACAAAATTCCAAGGGCTCGGCCCATCGACTTGTCAAACCAACCTTGTACAAGTTTGGCAAGACTCAACAATGATGCACCTGCTGCAGTGACCATCAACAGCAGGCACAGACCGTAGTAGACCCCCACACTGCCTTCCATGAATGAAAACGCTGCGAAGTTTGCCGATTGCAGCACGATGCCGGTCAAGATTAGCGGGCGCAAAGGAAATTTGTCAATCACCCATCCTGTAAGCGGTGCCACAAGAGGGGTGAACAAGGTTGACAAAGTGAGAGAGAAGGCAATCTCGCCTCTGCTCCAACCAAGCGTCTGCTGAAGCGGGATGAGAAAAAGGCCGAAAGTACTTCCGTACAAAGCCGATACGCCGAACAAAGCCAACACCCCAGCGCCAGCGAGCGTACGCCAACTTGCTGGGGTGTCAGGCGCCTGAATTGAATTGGGGTCTTGCTCAGCGCTCGGGTTCATTTGTCCTTAAAAATCGTAGCGAACCGACAGGTCTAGAGTACGTGGTCGCTGCAGATAATACTGTTGGAAATTTTGGTTGCCATCTGGCGTGCCTTGAATGTTCATGATACCGCGCTGATCGGTCGCATTGGTCAAAGCAGCGGCCAAAATCCAATTGCCTTTGCTGAGGTTTACACCGAAGTCCAAAGACTCATAGCCAGGGGCTTTGTAGAAACCCGTGAGATCAATCACTCGATCTCCAACATTTGTATGGGTAACGTTAAAGCGACCAGCTGTGCCAAACGGGCCGCTGAAACGATAGTTACCTTGCAATGCTGTTTGCATTTTGGCAGTACCAGGAAGTTGCGCACCAGAGGCAATGGTCACTGGCGCGCGACCCGCCAAAGTCTGGACGGCCTGCGTGGTCTTGGCGTCGATACTAGCAAGAGAGGCCGCTACATCGAACACAGGGTTAACTTTCCAACGCAAAGCAGCTTCTAGGCCGGTGCTGCTGGCCTTACCAACGTTGCCGATGCCCGAGAAGGGCAGTGACCCATTCATGGCAAAGTAGGTGAATTGCGCATTGGTCCAGTCCAACTTGTAGGCTGAAAGGTCGACTTGAACCCCGGGCGCAGGTGCCAATCTCACGCCGGTCTCATAGTTCCAGAGACTATCGGATTTGAAGGATGTAGGTGGTGGGCCCTCATTGACACCGCCATAACGGTAACCCTTGGAAGCCAAGGCGTACCACATGTTTTCGTTAAATCGGTACTTGACGCTTGCCTTTGGCGTTGTGCCTTCGTCGCCGCCAGCCAATATAGGTGAGTTGCTTGGACCACCGAAGACAGTGCCGGTCTGTTGAAAAGATGTCTTGGTTTTGTAATTGCGCCCGCCTAAGCCCGCACTCCAACCGCCGCCCAGGTTGTATTCGCTGTCAAAGAAGACAGCGCTTTCGCTGGCGTTTTGTTGGGTCTTCAAGTCCACTAAATCGACGACACCAAATGCGCCTGATGGATCACTTTGCTTTCCTGCACCGTTCCCCTTGTTTGTCTGATAAAAAATACCAGCCACCCAGCTGAAGTTACCGCCGGGCTTGCTTGCAATGCGCAACTCTTGGGATTGTGATTCGCTTGCGCCCGAGCTAACCCGAGCCACCAGCGGCAGTGCCATTCCCAAGGTTCCAAACAAACGTGTGTCGTCTCCAACACCATTGGACTTTGTCTTCCAATTGCCGGTGATGGAAGTCAGCGTCGTGCTGCCTAAGTCGTAATCCACTGTGAGGCTAGAGAAGTCGAACTGCGAGGTGCCGCGGCCCAATGTGGGATTGTCATGCTCCAACTTTTTGGCATCGCCAAAGACATAGCTGAAGTCGTCTTGCGTGGTCTTTTGCGTGCTGGTAACCAGTGTAGCCGTCAGTCCTTGCGTGGGCTTTACGGTCAATAAAATTCGACCGCCTGTTTGTTGTACTTTGTTGGCATCCATAGTCTTGGTGCTCTTGTTGTCAATGTATCCAGGAGATGTGCGGTCAAATGCCACCACGCGCAATGCGGCAGTTTCATTGAGTGGCACATTGACCATGCCATACAAAGAAGGGGCAGTCTTGCCTTGAGATACGCTGCTTTGTCCCAACTGTACAGTGGCTCCGAATGACTTCATGTCGGGCTTGGCCAGCACATATCGAAGGGCGCCTCCAAGGGAACCAGAACCAAACAGCGCACCCTGCGGTCCGCGAAGTACCTCGATTCGGTCGAGGTCGAAGGGCAGAATGTCTGCGACCAAGCCCTTACCAATTGGAGAAGCCAAGGGCACGTCCTCCAGGTAACTGCCGCTTGGATTTTGTTGACCACCACCGCTTTCTGGTGATGCCTGACTGCTCAGGCCGCGGATCGTTATGCCGTTGTTGTTAGGGTCGCCACGATTTAGTTGCACGCCCGGAGTTAGCTTCAGAAAGTCTTCCTGATCACGCACTCCGCGCCGCTCGAGATCACTTCCAGAAATCACCGACACTGTGCCCGCCACATCACGCTGCTTCTCCGAGCGTTTGTTAGCTGTGACAACTATTCGCTGCGACTCATCCTCCGATGTTGGCGGCGTTGAGGGCGCCTGCTGAGCCATGACAGGCCAGGCTGCAGAAAGGGACAACATCATTACACTGAGGCGAAAGGACTTGGTCATCTTGAAGGCTCCATGAATAGGGTTGAGGTGACAATAAGTCTGTCCGCAACAGCATGTGTGAGCCCTTGCACCAAAAATTTAGGCGATCCGACCATCCCTGAGTACATACCCTATGCCGGAAATTCCAAAATGAAGGGGGCACGGTGACACCGGTATTCACGTGGCGACATCCCGACCTGATTTCTAAAAGCGGCAGCAAAGCTGCTTTGGTGTTCATAGCCCACCCGCTCGGCGACCTGTGCAATCGTGAGTGAGGCTTCCATTAGTAATTGCTGTGCCTCACGAACGCGACGCTCAAGACAATAGTCGGCCATGGTGAGTCCGAATGTCTGTTTAAAGACGGACTTTAATTTGTTCTGGCTGGTGCCAATTTCGCGTGCCAATTCTGCGAAGTTAGGTGGGCGTCGATAGTCCCGGTCCAGAAGGGTCTGCGCTGCTCGCGCCAGGTCTAGATCGCGACGGCGAGACAGCGTGACGGAGCGAGCCTCATGCTGATGCAGCATGGCATCTAAGGCGTAAGCGACCAGTTCCGCCAAGCGGCCAGCAAGCTGCACGGTACGCAGTTCGCCATGTAGTCGGCTGTCGAGTGTGTCACCGACCAGAGCGGCTACACGTTGGTCGATGGGAAAAGAGGCAATACGCCCCATCTGCGCCTCACCTTTAACTGCTGCATGCAGTTCAGGCGGCAAATCCTCGGGGAGCAAACCAAATCGCGAGGCGAAGCTGTGCGCTTTGAATACCGCCACAATTCCCTGCTGTCGTGCACCTGCGGCAATGTGTGCGTTTAAGGGTAGAAGTGATGGCATGCAGGTTAAGGTGAGTTCAGGCCGGTCAAAGACCAGCGCTGGCCCAGATCCATATCGAAACTCCACGTCACAGGCTAGAGACGCGCGCAGCGTAATTAGGGGTTCCGCGTCGACATAGGTCCAATGCGCGGCACGCGGTACAACGCAATTAATGACATTGACCAGTGCGTCAGGCCCCAGACGCACAGTGTCTGTCATGCCACTACCATAAGGAGGCTCATAGATGGTGCGAACTACATTGCGTGAAATCCTCTGAGTGCGTCCATCCTCTTGGGCTGCGCGATGCCACTCGCTATCGAAATCAAGGGCTGATGGCAGCGCTGACGGCCTTTCGCGATTTAGCTGCATACGGTCGAGTCTCCTAAAAATTCTTTTCCGAAGCCTAACAGATCGCCCCCCACTTGTCGTAAGGTGTTACTCAGGATACAAACACCTCATGATTGAAGCCAACTCATCCACCGCACGCCAACTGATAGATGCTGTGCCCGTTTGGGACCACCATGCCTGTTTGCCATTGCGACCAAACGATCCAGCCTTCTTGCCCCAACTTGCACGGCATAAGGCGGCTGGCTTTGATGCAATCACCGTGAACATTGGATTTGGCGAACAAGGTCCCGAAGAGCATCTGCGCATGATCGCTGCGCTCCGCCATTGGCTCATGGCTCGGCCAGAAGAGTACCTGCTCTTGCTGGAAGCTGATGACGTCGAGCGCGCTCGCAGCACCGGACGCCTTGCAGTGGGCTTTGACATCGAGGGCGCCAATGCTGTGGGCGATCAACTTAGCCTCATCCAGCTCTACTACGACTTGGGTGTTCGCTGGATGCTCATGGCCTACAACACCTCCAACCGAGCAGGGGGCGGTTGCCAAGACGAGGATGGCGGCCTGACAAACTTTGGGCGGGCCATGGTGGCAGAAATGGAAAGGGTAGGCATGCTTTTGTGCCTGAGCCATACTGGTCACCGCACGGTGCGCGAGGTTCTTGCCATGGCGACACAACCCTTGATTTTTTCCCACAGCAATTGCGCTGCGCTACACCCACACCCTCGCAACATTCCCGACGAATTGATCCGAGCTTGTGCTGCCACAGGGGGGGTCGTTGGCATTAATGGTGTTGGAATTTTTCTTGGCAAAAACGATATTTCAAGCGAAACCTATGCGCGGCACGTTGACCACGTGGTTCAGTTGGTGGGGCCCGCCCACGTTTCCATTGCATTGGACTATGTGTTTGACATGAGAGAACTAGAGGAACATCTCGAGAAGATGAAAGGGACTTTCCCGCCAGGGCTTGGTTACGAAATGGGGGCCCGATTTGTCCCCCCCGAGCAACTGGAAGAAATCGTTGTCACATTGCAAGGCTGGGGCTATTCGGATGCCGACCTGACGGCCTTGCTTGGTGGAAACCTTTTGCGTCTAGCAAAGCAAGTTTGGAAGGCGCCGACGCATGGCTGAAAAAGTTGCTAACACTGAAACAATTGGTGAGGCGGGCTTGGCACTGAATGAATTGGCATCACGCTACTGGCAATTCCTGCGTCACGAATTCCCATTTAACGCTTTGACAGCTGGAGAACCACTTGATGAGCCCACTCTTTTTAGAGAGGCACCAAGTGACTTTGCGCGCAGAGCCGATGTTGCGCGGATTTTTCATGCGGAACTTCAAAATATTTCCCTTTCAAGTCTTTCACAAAAAGACCGCATCACTTACCGACTACTTGAGCGAGAACTCACCGATCTACAGGATGTGTTTGCCACCGACTCGCATCTTCGCCCTTGGCTGCTCCCTGCGGGCCCCGAGTTCAATACCCAGTACTTTGCCAATCTGACCCACCTTGGCGACTTATCTCAGGCTAAGCTTTACTTGGCGCGCCTAGCAACACTTTCGGACTATTTCCGAGATGTGCAGGCTTGCCTCGATGAGGGTGTGGCACGTGGCATCCGAGCACCCAAGGTAGTGCTCGCTGCAGCAGCATCCAATCTAAGGCAGTCTGCGCAAGGCGATGCATTACGTACTGCATGGTGCGCGCCATTTGGTCGATCTCAGATGGCTTCGCAGGAAACGATGATGGGCCTTGCCCAAGAGGCAGAACACATCGTGTCGACGCAAATTCAGCCAGCATTGCAGAACTTGGCCAATCACATAGAGCAACACCTTCTGCCCAATGCTCGTGAAAGCGTCGCATGCACTGAGGGACCTCTGGGTGCCGAGTTCTATGCTTTTTGGGTGCGACACTTCACTAATTTGCCAATGACGCCGGACGCCGTTCACACCATCGGTCTTGAGCAGGTGAAAAGATTGGAAAATGAAATGGCCGAGGTGGCTGCGCGGTCGGGCGTTGGTGGTGACTTGGACAGTTACAGGCGTTTTCTGGCTGAAGATCCTAGCTTCCGCGAAACTTCAGCCGAGCGATTGCGCGAACGGGTTGAAGCGCTGGCTAAACGCATCGACGGCAAGATTCCCTCAATACTTGGCCACCTGCCCCGAGCCACATATGGCGTTCAATCCATCCCAGCAGCGGCTTCCGAAAAATTGCCCATGGCCTACGCCCAACCGAACCCGGCAGACGGGTCCGCTCCTGGAACGTTCTGGATCAACGGACTGCCCGACAGAGTACCCACCTACTCGTTGGTCAGCGTTACCTTGCATGAAGCTTGGCCAGGCCACTTGATGCACATCGCGTTAATGCAAGAGATGACAGCCTTGCCCATGTTTCGCCGGGCCAACTTCACAAAGTACGGGGCCTGCCTGGAGGGTTGGGCGATGTACTGCGAAACCTTGGGGCATGAACTTGGGCTATACGAGACACCGCACCAGCACTATGGTCAGTTGGACATGGAGATGTGGCGCGCTTGCCGCTTGGTGGTAGACACTGGGCTGCATGCAAAGGGTTGGACTCGGGAGGAGGCTGTGCAATACATGGCCGAGCGGCTAAGTCTTACACGAAGTGCCATCGAGGCGGAGGTCGACCGTTACATTGCCATGCCAGCGCAGGCACTGGCCTACCATTTGGGTGGGCTCAAGTTTCGCGAGTTGCGAGCCAAAGCTCAGTTACAACTGGGTGAGCGGTTTAACCTGCGCGAGTACCACGATCAATTGATGGCTGCAGGCGCCGTGACACTTCCCGTGCTGGAAGAGATCATTGACAGTTGGCTGGACAGCCATGCCGCTTGACGTCAACACTGGCGTCTTCTTTGAGGTACACGGGCCGTCTGCGGGCAAACCTGTGATGGTGACCCTGCCCTTGATGGCCTCGTTCGGTGCCATCTTTGGGGCCGAGCTTGAGTCCGTTCTAGATGGCTATCTCAGCAGGCTGACCGACCGCTACCGAGTGCTTTGCGTTGATTACCCCAGTATTGGAGGGAGCGTGGATATGCCCCCGGAGTTGCTCACGGCCGATCGCGTTTGTGCCGATCTGTTGGGTGTGGCCAGTGCGGCTGGCTTCGACCAGTTCGCCTATTGGGGCTATTCCTGGAGCGCAGCCGTTGGGCTACAACTGGCAGCCCGCACTAACCGGCTTACAGCGCTTGTGCTGGGTGGTTGGCCACCGCTTGGTGCGCCGTATGACGGTATTTTGCAGGCTACTCGTTTGAAGCAAGCCAACCCTGAACCCTCGTCGTTGAAAGTGCTGCGCTCTAAGGAACAGTACCGCCAGTGGGAAGCCTACTACAGTAGCATGTTGGATTGGTCAGAAGCCGATTCAGTGGCGCGAATTGCTTGTCCAAAGATGGTCTACTTTGGCGCAGATGGCGACTTGGTAGAGGCTGGTATTCCCATTCGAATTGCATCCATCATCCGTGAACAACGCCCCACACTAGAACAGATGAATTGGACCGTCCATGAAATTGCTGGCCAAGGTCATGGTGTGTGCATGGCACCCGAACTCGTCGTCCCGCCCGTCAGGGATTTTTTGGATTTGCTAGCCATCTAGATCGAAATGAAATCGAATACTCAATCAGACGTCGCAACTTTGTTGGCACCTTGGAACGGACCGTATGGTGGATTACCGTCATTCACAGGCATCAGTTCTGCAGCCATCGAAGACGCAATGCTTGCTGCCATCGAATTGAAGCGTGTTGAAGTGCAAACCATTGCATCGGTTAGCGAGCCGCCTACTTTTCAAAATACAGCAGAGGCCTTTGAAAATTGCGGCCGTGCGCTACAACGCGTCAAGTGCGTCTTCCATGTTTATGCCAACAGTTTAAGCTTGGGAGACATGCCAGCAGTTGCGCAGCGCCTCGTCGCTCACATTGCCGCATTGGATGATGAGATTGCACACAACGAAAACTTGTACTCGAGGCTCCACGCTGTTTGGGACAGTCGTCATCAATCTGGCCTATCGACCGAGCAGCAAAGACTGGTGGAGGTGTTGCTGACGAGCATGCAGCGCCGAGGTTCAGGGCTGGCGCCCGCGGCCAAGGCGAGGTTGGCCGAGATCAATGCGCGGCTGGCTGCTCTGTCTTCTCATTACAACCAAAACCTGATCCAAGAGGCAGGGTCGCAGGTGGTCTTCATCGAAGATGAAACGGGTCTTCAAGGACTGCCTGCAGACTTGCGTCAGGCCGCGGCTAGCGTCGCAACCGAAAAAGGTCGTCCAGGCATATGGGCTATTCCTAACGCACGCGGCGCTGTCTGGCCTTTCCTCAAGCTTTCCACAAGGCGTGATCTGCGTGAACAGGTCTGGCGCATGTGGACGAATCGTGGTGACAAAGCGGGCCCACTCGACAACAAACCCATTGCCAACGAAATCTTGCAATTGCGGGGCGAACTGGCCCGTCTTCTCGGTTTTACAAGTTACGCGCATTTCGCCATGGCCGATCGCATGGCGGGCAATCCAGATACAGCGCTGGACTTGCTTAAGCGGACTTGGCAAAGCGTCAAGGCAAGGGCACTTTCTCAGGTAGCCGACTACCAGGCCATTGCCGATCGTGAAAGTGCAGGCATCCGTTTGGCACCTTGGGACCGCCAGTTTTACGCAGAGAAATTGCGACGCGAGCGTTTCAATTTGGACAGCGATGAGGTGAAGGCGCATTTGCCACTAGATGGCGTCTTGCATGCCATGTTCTGGGCTGCCAGACGCGTCCACGGATTGGAATTTAAACAAATTAGCGATGCGCCTGTCATACACCCGACGGTTAGGGTCTATGAAGTAAGCCGACATGCTACCGCTGAAGTGGTTGGCGTCATTTATTTCGACTTGTTCAACCGTCCGGGCAAAGCGCATGGCTCGTACCAGATGCAATTTCGGGAAGCTGAAAACTTCCAAGGCAGAGTGCTGCCAATTTCTTGTGTCTTTTCTACATTTCCTCAGCCGCCAGAAGGACAGCCTGTCCTGCTACCTTGGGAGTACGCCAACGTCTTCTTTCACGAGTTTGGTCATGCGCTTCACATGCTGCATTGCAAAGCTGCCTATCGCTCTCTGGGCAGCGAGCATGTGGCCTGGGACTTTGTCGAGTTGCCGGCACTGATCAACGAGCGCTGGCTGCGTGACCCGGAGTTGCTAGCCCGCTTTGCTCGTCACCATCTGACCAATGAACCCATGTCCCCCGCGCTGATAGATCGAATTGAAGAAGCTTTTCAGTACGAACGCATCTTTAGCCTCAACCCTGACTTCTTGCTGCCAGCCATCGTCGACTTGAGACTGCACCTGTTGGCCGATGGCACAGGAAATCCAATCGATGTGGTTCAAGTGGAGAACGAAATCATTGCCGAGTTTGGCATGCCCGATGCGTGGGATCTGGTCATGCGTGTCACGCACAACTTCCATATCTTTATCGGTGCGTATGCCGCTGGTCTGTATTCGTATCTTTGGTCTGACGTCATGGCGGCAGATGCAGTGCAGACTTTCGAAAAATCGCCAGGTGGCATCTACGATGCGCAAACATCAAAGGCCTGGATCGACAAGATCCTGAGCGTTGGCCACAGCGTGCCCGCAAATGAAGCGTTTCGCGACTTTGCGGGTCATGACCCGGAACCCTCGCCATTACACAGACGCTTTGGACTTGCAGCCACGATCTTAGAGGGCTAAAGGACACAATGAAAAACACTGATCCCGCAACAGCTTGCGTGCTCGAGCCGCTTCCGGATTACCGCGAGTTCCCCCAAGCAGAGATGATCGAACGCGCCCAAGCTTTTCATGCTGAGCTCATACGCCGCCGCACGGTACGCGATTTCGACACTCGATCGGTACCGCGCGAGGTCATTGAGTCATGCTTGCTGGCAGCAGGAACAGCACCTTCTGGCGCGAACCAACAGCCGTGGTTCTTCAGCGTCATTACAGACTCTGAGCACAAGCGTCGAGTACGTGAGGCAGCAGAGATTGAAGAACGAAGCTTTTACGAGGGCCGCGCACCTCAGGAGTGGCTGGATGCACTGGCCCCATTGGGCACAGATTGCAATAAACCCTTCTTGGAAGAAGCGCCAGTTCTGATCGCTATCTTTGCGCAGAAGTATGGCGTGCATCCTGATGGCCAGCGATATAGTCACTACTACGTGCCAGAGTCGGTTGGCATTGCATCGGGTTTTCTCATCGCAGCGCTGCACCATGCAGGTCTGGCGACGCTAACACATACTCCAAACCCCATGAGTTTCTTGAACAAGTTGTGTGGCCGACCTAGTTCAGAAAAGCCAATCATCCTGCTGGTGGTAGGCTACCCTAAAGAAGGCTGCCAAGTTCCCTTGCATGGCGGCATTAAGAAGCCCTTGTCGGCCATAGCAAAATGGCTTGGCGAATAACACGATTGACTGGCCCGCCTTTATATGAACCCTCCAACTCCAACACATTACGATACCCTTGAAAAATTGTGGCGTCGAATTCATCATTTGGATCACCTTCAATCGATCGCATCCTGGGATCAAGCTGCAAATATGCCAACCAAGGGCAATGAAGCAAGAGCGGCTGCATTGGCAGAAATATCCACCTGTATTCATGAATTGTTGACAGCCCCCAACGTTGAGACCCTTCTTTCACAAGCAGCACAAGAAACATTGGCACCACCGCAAAAAGGCAACTTGCGAGAAATGAAAAGGGTCTGGCAAATAAGGAATGCATTGCCTGCTAGTTTGGTACGTCGAAAGGATTTGGCCGAATCTCGATGCGAGCATGCTTGGCGCATACAACGCCCAGCCAACGACTGGCAAGGCTTCCTGGTAAATTTCGAGGAGGTATTGAGTTGCTCAAGAGAAGAGGCCGATAGACTTTCTCAGGCTTTGGGGGTTTCCAAGTACGACGCCATGATGAACAAGTACGAACCCGGTTTGACCACTGTCGCCGTTGACCGTCTGTTTGGAGAATTGAAAACCTGGTTGCCTGGCTTAATTCAAGAGGTGACAAAAAGGCAAATTCAAGAAGTCACGATTCAACCCCAGGGGCCCTTTGAGCCGCAAATCCAGAAGGTCTTGTGCGAACAAGTGATGCGCTTGCTAGGATTCGATTTTGAAGCAGGTCGATTGGACGTCAGTACCCATCCTTTTTGTGGGGGAGTGCCTGAAGATGTTCGCATGACCACACGCTTTACCAGTCATGAATTTATCACTAGTCTGTTTGGGACAATCCATGAAACCGGTCATGGTCGGTACGAACAAAACCGCCCTCGTGAGTGGCTTGGGCAACCTGCTTCAAATGCACGCTCCATGGCCATTCATGAAAGTCAGTCTTTATTTTTTGAAATGCAATTGGGATGTCACCCCGGATTTTTAGCCAATCTATCGCCATTGATCATCGAGGCATTTGGGTATCAAAAGGCCTTTGAACCCCAGGCGTTGGCCCAGCTGCTAACCCGTGTAAAACCGGGTCTTATCCGAGTCGATGCTGATGAGGTGACATATCCCGCACACATCATGTTGCGCTATGACATTGAGCGTCAACTGATTGAAGGCGACATTGAAGCGGCAGATATTCCTTCATTGTGGGATGCGCATATGAGTTCCTTGCTTGCTTTAGACACGCGGGACAATTTCAAGGATGGGCCCTTGCAGGACGTGCACTGGCCAATGGGCCTCTTTGGTTACTTCCCTTGCTACAGCATGGGGGCAATGTACGCTGCCCAGTGGTTTGCAAGTATTGAAAAAGCGATACCCAACGTGCACACGGATATTCACAATGGCAATCTCCAACCCATTTGGGAATGGCTTAACGACAACATATGGGAAAAAGCCAGCTTTTGGCCGACTGTTGAGCTAGCTCAGAAAGCCAGCGGTAGCGAATTAGATCTGCGGTACTTCAAGCGGCACCTCTACAAACGTTATCTGGGAGAAACTTTGTGAATCCATTCCATGTAATAACTCGACCGACAGCAATATTTCAGAGCTGGGTGATCGCGTCAATCGTCAAAGACTCTTAGTTCTTTTTATCAGTGGTGACTTAGCTTCAGTTTGCCTTATCTACAAAGATTGCAGTATGATTGCGACACCGTTGCAGCGGTACTGTTGCACGCGCTCCCTTCACACTGCAGGGGTCACAAGTTCGAAACTTGTACTGCCCACCAAAAATTCCCCAATAGAATCAAGCACTTAGAGGCGACTTTAAGTGCTTTTTCTTATGTATTTTGTAGTATAAACCGACT
>Ga0164295_10001775_pt1 | contig 17856 bp, 19 predicted proteins | sample GEODES006metaG_FD_111798 | JGI IMG/M metagenome (GOLD analysis project Ga0164295, IMG submission 111798) | Oligotrophic lake water microbial communities from Sparkling Lake, Wisconsin, USA - GEODES006 metaG | ecosystem: Environmental > Aquatic > Freshwater > Lake | place: USA: Sparkling Lake... | reverse complement strand
TTTGGGTCCCGGGGGCAAGATCGTCACTAGGATGACCCGCCACTGTCACCAGACCCTTCTTGGTCGGATGCTTGTACTGGCGATGGCTCCCCTTGGTTCGGGCCAAAAACCACCCATCATCCATAAGCTTTTTCAGCATATCCCGTACCTTCATGCGATTCCTTCAACAAGATCACTCCCCATCCCATATTAAACCGCTCAAAACTCAAAAGGATTCGGTCATTTTTAACTTTTCTACCTTCTCACCTTCATACCTTCCCACATTCCCACATTCCCACATTCTCACATTCTCACATTCTCACTTTCACACCTCCGAAAATCCCTCCCCCCCTCCTGCTTAGCCGATCTCCTCAATCCTCCTTCTGCGCCGCCGCCACCAACATCACCATCAGGCAGATTAAAAAAGCAGCCAGGTGCTGGAACACCTTGCAGGCCAGGATCACCATAAACGCCGCCACCTCGCCCATCATACGGAGACAAACCCCAGCTTCGCCTCCGCCGTCGCCTTGCTCGCCCCGTGAAAGATTTCCGCCAGCGAATAGTCCGGTTGCTCCCCCGCCAGCTCCAGCCCATGCCGCTCCGCCACCATTTCCGCCCGCTCCCGCGGCATCCGGGCAAACTCCCGCAACGCCAGCATCCGCCCCGGCCGCCGACACGCCGCATCCAGCGCCGTCAGCTTACAGTTCACGGTCGCCACCAGGTGCACCTTGAGAAAATCCCCCATCAACCCGTCCGTTGCGTTCAGCAGGTTGCTTACCGCATCGCCCCGCGCCTCATCCCGCGGCGCCAATAACGCCTCCGCATCCTCCAACACCGCCACCTTGGCCAACGGACAATCCGCCGCCTGCCGCACCCAGAAATTCACCGTGTCCTGCCGGGACAACATCGCATCCTGACCCGATGGCAGCAGGTAAAACCGGTGCCCCTCCTGCAACCGCCACACCAGGTGCCGGAGAAACGTCGTCTTCCCCGTCCCGGGCTCCCCGCGGAACAACGTCAGCCCGCTCTGGCGATTCTTCAACGCCTCCACCCACTGCTCCACCCACTCCTCCGCCCCCTCGCCGTAATGCAGGTCCAGATCCCCCGGCATGCCCAGGCCCGGATTGGGCACCGGCACCGTCACCGTGCGCCACCCCGGCGTCCCATACTCATCCGTCCCCATGGAGATCAGGTGAAACTGCGCCTTCCGCTTCCCCCGCTTCTTTTGCACAAACTTTTCCCGCATCACCCGCGCCACCTCCTGCGCCGATTCCCGGTCCGGCCCGATCACCGACATCTCCTCCCGCGTCGCCGAAACAAAAATCCCTTTCCCCATCCGGAAAAACACTGCCCGCAGGCCCTGCTTCTCCTCCGGCCGGTCCGGCCTCACCGTCTCCCTTGCCCGGATCAGGCCCCCGCCATGTTCCTGGTACAACGCCTCCAGGTCCCACACACACCCCACCGCCTCGCGGAACTCCAACACCACCTCGTACGCTGGCTTGTTGAGGTACTCCCGCCGGTGCGCCGCCAGCAACGCCTCCGCCCCATCCAGCCAGTTTCCGCCCTCGCTCTCCCCGTGCCGCAGGTCATCCACGCCGCCAAATCTTCCACAAGTTCCGAAAGCCATGCGAAAAACCTACCCTTTCCCCCCGGACAAAATCGGTCCCAGCACCCTCTTCAGCTCCTCCCGCTCCTCCTGCTCGCTCATCATGCGGGCCTCCCCACCGATACATCCACAAAGTACTCGTCACCCCCCTCCAGCCCGTCCACATCAAAACGCTCCTCAAAACAGTCCGCCCACACCCGCGGCACGTTGGACATGAGTGTGCGCCCATATTGGGTGACCACCTGGCTGAGCGTCTGGGTGGCGTAACCCTTCCGCCGTTCAGTTTTCAGGATAAAAATCCAAAGCAGGGTGGTGGCACACTTGGGCTGAACATCCAGGGCAACAAACCCTACTCGCTTGCCCTCCACGGATATTTCCAATTTTTCAAGCGGCCCCTCCGCAATGAGAATGTTGCGTGCTTTTCTCTCAGGGAGCCCAAATAGCTCCTCAGAAAGCATGCCTAGCCAAATCTCGGCATCATCCCGGTTTACTTTTTTCAACTGCACACTCATTCCCGTCCTCCTTTCATTGCTTCCTGCCGCGCCTGCTCCCGCGCCAGATCCATCTGCCGCAGCAGCTCCGCCTGCACGTCTCCGTTCTCGCAAAGTTCAATCTCCACGCCCTTCACCTCCTGCATCTTCATCCGGATCCTCATTTTCGTTCCCCCTGCCGTTCCGTCTTCAGTTCCGCCCGCAGCTCCACGTCCAGCCCCTCCCCCGTGATCAGCCCCATCTCCGCCAGGTCCGCCCGCGGCACCACCCGGTTCTCATAATCCATCACCGGCAGATATTCGTTCAACCGCTCCAGCATCTGCTCATACGCGTAGCCCATCGGATTGTTCATTCGCTTCTCCCGGTACGCCTCCGCCTCCTCCTCGTCCGGCGAGTCCAGCTCAGAGAGCGACTTCGCAAACTTGCCCTTCCCCGTTTTCATCCGCCGGTCATGGTGCCGGCTAAACGTTGGCACCTTGATGTGCCCGTAGCCCGAGGCCGTCATCATCCGCGTCGTTCCCTGCAGCCACACAAGCAGGTCCGGCGCTCCCAGCCAACACTCCGCCATCGTCACCACCTCCTTGCCCTCCGCCTTCAGCTCCTTTAACCGGTCACACAACTCCAGCGCCGGGAACGCGTCCAACACCCCCTCCCCGCGGAACACCAACACCAGCCCGTGCCGGTTCTGCCGCCCCGCCATCACCGCCGTCAGGATCGCTTCATGGTCATTCTCCGCCCGCTGCTTACCGGAGAGGATCACCAACGCCGGCCCCGTCGGCTTCCGCAACTTTTTCACCTCTATACATTTTTCCATCATCGCTGGACCTCCTTTCCCCTTTGGGGAAACCCTTCGAAGCTCTGCGAGCCTGTCGAGACAGAGCGAAGTAGGGCCTTCTTAATCATCATTTCTTCCACCCGTTCACGTTCACCTTCACGTCCCTTCATTTGATCCGCCTCGTTCACGTTCACATTCACGTAAGATCCCGCCTTCCACCTTCTACCTCCCGCCGCTTCCGATATCCCATATCCGATATTCGATCTTCGATTCACCGTCTCCTCCCCTTCCGGCTTCCTGCTTTGCGGACCGCTGCTGCCATCCGGTGCAGCTGCGCTAGCCTGGCCGCCCGATACGCCCTTCCGCATTTAAGACATGGCCTCATCAGCTCTTACCTCCCCTCAGCCCTCCGTAGCTCCACCGCAATGCGGGTTTGGAGCGTAGGAGGGTCATCTTCATCCTCACTCAGCCCCCTATATCCGATATCCCATCTCTGACTTCATCTTCATCTTAATCTTCATCTCTATATCCAGTCCCCTCGGACAAATTCGGTCCTCGGCGGTATGAATCCTGAATAAAGCGGCTGTTTTCATTCCCGGTCACCGGTTGAAGAATGGGCTGCCAGAATCCTCGTCCCCGTTCTTGGGAATTTGGTTCTTACTGGCGTAAAAGAACCTGTTCAGTGCTGCTGAAAGGGCGTCCGCTGCCATCTGGTCGGGCGCATTGACGTAAACCACCGGCTCATGGCTCAAGTCGTATCCGATGAACAGGTAACAGCCCAGATATTCACCCAACACCCCCCGCAGCGCCTCCAGGTCCACCTGCCGCTCCTTGCGTAGCTCCTGCGCCATCGCCTTGCGATAGAGATACACCCCCAAAGGACTGTTCTCTGCCGGGTTTGGGTTGGCCGCTTGTGGATCAGTTACAGGCTTTGGGGCAAGTTTCGATGCCCCCTGAGGAGCTTGGGGGGGATTTAGGTCCTTGTTGGGCTCGCCGCTCTTTTGGTTCTGCTTATTGGAGTCCTTGGCCATGGAGCCAGTAGATCAAGAGCGACTTATAAAAACAATCCCCCCAAGTGAAAGAAGGTTACACTTTTTAAATATCACAGATTTCCAAACGAATTCCCTTCTCTTCCCAATCAACAGAAAAGTTTTTTGACATGAACATGTTTTTTTCCAAGGCATCAATTGGGGGAATATCCTTATCATCATAAAACGATGCGTGTTTTACTCGAGACATTTTCGTTCTGTCAGTTTCAAGCTCTAGGCTCATGTAATCACGGAATTCGATGTCATAGTCTGTACTCTTGAAGTACTGAAAGTCATCTGTGTGTTTGTAGGTTTTCGAGAACCAGAGATACCGGTCATGAAATATTTTTTTAGATTTTCTGTAATAAGATTTACCAGTTGCTCTTTTGGAAGGGGCTAAAAGGTAATCAAACTGAACAAGCTTGATGACAATAGGATTAATGTGACGCGCCTTAGCAGAAATCCGACTGTAAATGTTTTCTTTTTTTTCTTTAATTTCCTGAAGGCTAATATCCTTAAGTTCCTTAATACTGAGACTAGAAAAGCTTTTTTGTCTTTTTTCCCTGTTTACACCAAGGTTTTCGTCCAAATGCGAATCACCAACAAAGATGCAAAAGTTGAGCTTGTACATTTCATGATGCACAAAAAGCATATAAAGAAAGTCCTGGTAAAGCCTTGGAGCCCATATGCAAGCTATTGAATCATGTTTGTTGAGCACTTTTTCTGTGAAGGCAATCCGAGAAAACAGTTTTGGGCAGTTGTTCTTTAATTCAGAAAATCCGCGTTGCAATGTAATTCTTTTAGCTAATTTGCTGGGTGTTCCATCTTTGTTAAAAAGGTCGTATACATTTATTGATGCCGGGTTCGAGGCAAGATTTGTGGGCTCTTTAGATTGAAATCGGAGAATAGGAACATCCTCTGGATTACCTTTAAGCGCATGATTGGAAACGGTTTGACCGAACTTCTTTAAGGAAAGGTCAATAAGAATTCTTAATTTGTCTGGAATCCTGTCCTCGTCAGGTGTTTCTACAAAAACACAATACCTATTTGGGAATAGATGGTTTTTAATCCACAACTGAAATTCAAGTAAAAGTTCTTCCGTTATTTGACCAAACATTTCATGACTAATGTAAAAGAAGATTCCAAAGGATTCTGTTCTCATTTCAAAGATCGGATATGGCTGACCCAAGAATTCCTCCAGGCCATTCCTTAGAAAGTGTCCCGTTTTCCCTTATCTTAATCTCACGTATATCGGTTTTTCCATTTCTTTTTTCAACAAACAGAATTGAGAAAAGTTCCTCATTCAGCCAAGGTCCTAGGTTTTTATTGTCACCTTTTTGCTTAATTCTTTTTAAAAGTCTTAGTATCATTTGTTCACTATGTAATTCAAAGAATATTTTTTTCCCCCCAAAAAAAGGTGAGTCGTTTTTTCTTTCTCTGTTTTCGCTAAATATTTTTAAAATTACTTCCATCAATTGACTTTGTGCGGTGGGATGCAGATGGAGTTCAGGCTGTTCACACATGAAAAAAGTAAATTCTTCTTTGATTAGCTCAAAAAGAACAGGAACTACCTGGGACCATCCGAACCCTATATCTCTATAGCTAAAACTTTTTCTTGTATTATCGCCTGAATCGTCTTTGTTTTTTACCTTTAAAAAGCCGCCGACTTCACTGTCTGTATCACCAACAAAGAATTCAAAATCAGCCCCTAGTTCTTTACAAAATCTACTTAGCTTTTGCCGCGTCTTTGCCTCTCGGAGAATATTAAGGGCTCCAGCCCCATAAGGATCGTTTTGATCAGTCCCCAGGATATCAAACTCGGAAACAAACCTTTTTGGATATATCCGATATGCTGCCAAGTACTTAGGCTTATCGAAAAGGCTTTTGCAAGCTGCTCTTAACGTATCTCCGATGGCCTCAAGCAATATCAAACTACCAGAATCATCTGCTAACCTCCCTTGATCAGAGACAAGCTTTTGAAGGTTTCCCATTTCTTTAGCAGAAAAACTTGGAAAAATCTCTAAGCCGTTATTTCTTCCACGAAAGTCCGAAAGATTTAAAGTGCTGATTATTTCCTTATCCCCTGCTTTAGCTATATTATTACTTTCTACCTGCGGAATATTTGTTTTTTTAAGCTCTATTCCCTGGCGCTCCACCTGATGGAAAAGCCGGTCTAGGGATTCCTCTGGTGTTTGTTCCTTTAAAGCAGTGTGAATGTTCTCGTATAATTCATTAAGTGTATTGAATTTAATATTGTTATTTAAAAAGATTCTTGCAGGTGAACCATCAATAAAGCTTTTAATGCCTTTTTCTTCAAGTGTTTCATAATCATCGTATTCTTCATTCTGATCGCTTTTAATACTAAAAAGTTTTACTCCATTTAAATAAGTGCAAATGTCTGGTTGTGTGTAGAGGAGATCAGCATACCGCGACTCTTTTTTAGAAAGTGCTTTTTCAAGATTAAACATTACCTCTATCTTAATTTCAAGGGCACTCTCATCGTTTAACCAAAGCTGCTTGTTTATTTCCTTTGAATTACTAAAGTTTTCTTTAAGAAAAGAATCAAGCCACGATATGATTACTTTAAATGTTTTTATTTTTATTTTTTCATCGGATTCCTTGTTTTTTGCTCCTTGCCTGATTCCAAGAAGGTTTCCTAGCGCCCATTGAAAATGATGGCCGACATTAAATGAATTCCAGTCGTTAAAGCTTAAACTGAATCCTATTTTCTTTTTGTTCGCAGCATTTTTGTTAATAAATTGTCCGATGCCGCCAAAATCCACAAAGTCCATTGCAAGTGAACTAGATTTTATATTTATTTTTTTGTTCTTCAAAACTTCATAAATCCAAAGGATGGAGTGGAGTAGCGAAGACTTCCCAGCACTGTTTTGCCCATAGATTAAGTTGAACGTCTTAACGGGTATCTCGTGCCAACCTTGAAAAGCTTTTGTGTTGTAAAAGCCGATTCTTTTAAGTGTGGGTCGTAGCCTTGCCCGAGATAGGGCTCGCGACGTCATGCTTGATGAGCTCATGGATTTTTTCTGCACTACTTAATGCATTTGCCCATTAAAGATTCTGAAACAATATATCATTTTAATTGAAACTCCTTTTTTATCTGTGAAGCTACCCTGATGGAAGGCTTTTTTAGGGATTTCCTTTTGCGTTCCAAGTATATCGCTCAGGGCCTAGATTATATAGTCAGGCTGAATCCCGGGACGGACCAGGCCGAAATGATCCGCCAAGAACTTCGCGCCGCCGGCAAAAATCCCGATGATGACAGGCTTGTGGGTGTCGAACGGACCAGATTCAGTCGAATAATGGACGAATTCGAGAAGGACATTCCTTTCCAAATCCTTACCAGTGAGCGGCCCAAAAAATTGACCCAAAAGGGACAAGAACTCCGGGAGCTTCTTATCGCCCTAAAAAAACTCCTTCGTGGAGCTACCTCAATTGACGAATCGATTGTAAACATCTGTGGACTCGAAAGCCTGCTTTCCGCTTTTGTTGAGCCAAGATGCGTGGCTTTTTTAGCCTCGCTCCAGCAGGATTACAAAACGTGCATGGACTTATGCCGGAAAAACCCGGAAACATTTACCCGTGAACAGCTTGACCAAAAAAAGATTATGGCCGGGCTACGTCTAAGGGTCTCTGAGAGCCGCAGCGACGAAAATGCCATGAAGAGTGTCAAAACCGGCTATTCAGATCTAGCCGTTGTAACGGAAGCCTATTTCAGTTCCTTGGGAAAGATCGACAAAAAGGATCTGCACTATCAGAACCTTGGCGTAGAAGAATATTGCTGGGCTCTACCGTGTGATCAGGGGAAAGCGGTAAAGTTTCTTGAAAACGCCAAGTCCGGCCAGCTTCCATTGGTGAAGCTGGCGGGTAAAGGCCCTATTAACCAAAAACTACCAAAGCTATTTCCCCGGGCAGATTGGCGGATTGAAACCTCCAATTTTGAAGGCGTTAGAAGAATCTTGCATCGAAATCGTACCATGGGAGGAATTTTAACAACTGGCGCAGCTGCAGGTTTGGACGGGTTTGCCCTTCTTCCCCTCAAGCTGTTCGATTCAAAAAACGGTTGTATTTTGCTTTGCAAGAAAGAGGCGTATCGGACGGTTGCAAAAATTAATACAACGATGAGTTTTTTCCACCGCTCGTTAATTAAAAGTAAATAATAGGTTTTTGAAGCCCGACGACATTATTCCCTAAGCCAAGATTGTCGCTGAGAAAGGCGGTCAACTCCAATAAGGCATGAACTATGCCTCAGGAAGTCGATCCTCCACCCCCCCTATGCCCTTCCGCTATTCACTAATTATCGAAACGTCGGTGTTTTGGCTTTTATCCTTTCCTGAGATAACGCCTAGGACCGTTTTTGTCCCACCCCTTATGCCTTGGCTCTCTCGTCATGGATGTCTCCTCATTTCTGATTATTATCGGGCGTGAGGTCACTCAAATCATCTGCTGCAATCTGATCATCCTCTTCGTCTTTATGGCAGCTGCAGGGAGGGACAAGTGAGCGTTTGGGATCAGTTTTTTGCTGGGTTTATCACCGGCGCCGTCATGGTCTGCGTGGCCAAAATTGGCCAGGGACTGCTTAAGGCCCTACTGATCTACTTAGGAGCATGATTTGCGGTAAAGCACCTATACTTCAGTCTATTCAATAGACCTGATTCACTGAAATCGGATTTTTTTCTTAAGTCATTGACCGCTCCCCTGTCCCGAGCATTCTTCCCGAATGCATTCGATCATCGCTGATTTCTATCGGTTTAATGAGCTTACGATCGATCAGATCCAGGGCCATGACGGGGTGGTAGTAGCCTATGGGTCCCGAGCCAAAGCCCGCGCTTCATTTATTTTTGCGGGAGAGATTGTAACTCGCCTTAAGGATGCTTGGGAAAAGGAAAGCCTCCACTCAACAGAGGGTTTTATCGCTTTGATGGGTAATGAAGACAAAGTCGGGGACCTCGAAAATGCACAGCTTACTAGAGCTATTCTTTTAATGATCGGGGATCACACGGATCGCGGAGGTATTGCCAATATAAAGGATGCCGACTTCGATAAGGCACGACGCCGGATTAAACTTAGCAACATGATCAAACTACGTATCAAAGGTCACGATCCCCTTATCCCCCCTTGGGAAAAAAGCGCAATTGATGGGGTTAAAGAAGTTTCTGTTTTTTTGGAGGAAGACGATTTGGTATGGGACAGCGACCACTGGAAAAGACGGAAAAAGAGACTGGTTTGATTGGGGCTATATACAACCCCCCCATCCGTTTAACGCAGTAATTACTAGCCCTTCAATTGGGCATACCCCTGCATTTGTCCCACCCCCCGCGATAGATCTATTCTATGAGACCGCTCCAGAGACACGCTTTAATTACATGCCCCATTATTCACAAAAGGCAATTAATTACACTTGTCTGCTTGGTGGGTGTATGTACTTATTAGGTTATGCAGGTTGGTCCCCTGAACGTAATTGTCACTTGCACGAACCGAAAAAAGGGGGACCCAAATCCGGATACACAGTTGCGATTGATAAAAGATAAAGATCTTCCGGCACGACTTGCACTCTGGACTCAAGCCTTGATGACCCACTCTGCCGATGGAATCCCCGCTCTTGATTTATATGGCGGCAACTATTGGAGCGTTATCCGTGGTATGGCTAAAAAGAACAATGCCTTCAGTCATGTCCGCTTCTGGGTCATTTCCGCCGGTTTTGGCTTAATTCCGATCGATCGAGCTATCTGTTCGTATGCCGCTACATTTTCCAGCAGCAAACCTGATTCCGTTTTGCCAGACAAACCAAGTCGCTTTACCCATGAGGAATGGTGGGGAGGACTTAGCGAATGGCATAAGCAACAAGGCAATCCGATCTCCTGTGTTGCCGATCTAGCTAAAGCCTATCCCTCCGAACCTCTTATCGTTGCACTATCGCCCGAATATCTAACTGCAGTTTACCGAGACCTATATACGGCCCGTGAGCTCCTCCATAATCCAAACCACCTAGTAATTATCTCTTCCGGTTCCGGAAAAAAAGGCCCCCTGAAAAACAACTTCCTCCCCTGCGATGCCAGAATGGAACACATCGTTGGCGTCTCTCGCATGGCCCTTAACGCCCGCATCATTCACCACGTCTTAACTGCAAATTCCATCAATGAAATCAATGCCGTCGATCTGGAGCGTAAGTACAGCGCTCTTTTACGAGACTTACCTTCAGCCAATTATCCGGTTCGAGATGCATCAACTGACGAAGAAGTCCTCAGCTTCATCCGGGAATCACTCAAGAATGGACTACCCGCGAGTAGCGGTCGCTTGCTACGCATTTACCGTGATAGCGGCAAAGCTTGCGAACAAAGTCGATTTCGAGGCCTTTTTTTACAAACCCAAGAAAGCTTCACTAATCAAACAAAATAATAAGGAGCCTAAACAGCCATGAAAAATAAAATCATCGAACGCAAAGCCCTAAAAGTACAACAGCGGGGCAATTCCTTTATTTACCTCCTCTCCTTATCGGGGGACGAGCTTCTTACATTAGCCGGCATCTCTCGGGTCTCCCGGAATGATGGCGGCAGACTAATTGGCTACCAACGGGAAGGCGTTAAGAAGCACGTCAAAGAGATTTCCGAATACCTCCAAGATCCCGCCATGATTTTAGCCCACCCGCTGATCCTATCCTTTTCTTCGAATGTAAAGTTTGTGTCCAGTCGTGGGCAGAAAACATCAGACGGCCTAGCTGTGGCCGGGCTTCTTCGCATTCCTGTGCCAAACAGCGATAAAGATAAACCCGCCTGGATTGTCGATGGACAGCAGCGCGCTCTGGCCATTGAAATGTGCGAGGACAAGAGATTTGCCGTCCCCGTTTGCGCCTTCATCGCCGATGATGTGGAGTTACAGAGAGACCAGTTCATGAGGATCAATAACAGTAAACCTCTCCCTCGAGGATTGGTGACCGAACTACTTCCTGAAGTTGACTCCCCCCTCCCCCCTAAACTTGCCATTCGGAAGGTACCATCTGCCCTTTGTGACCTTTTAAATACAGAGAAAGACTCACCCTTCCGAGGCCTGATTCGCCGTCCATCCACCCCCAAAGACGAAGCCGAGAAAGCCGTTGTTACAGATACGGTCATTGTGAAGATGATTGAAGACAGTTTAACCAACCCCTCCGGTTGCCTCTTCCCCTACCGCAACATCGCTACCGGGGAGTACGATCAGACGGCCATTTGGGCCATCCTCCATACCTATTGGACGGCAGTAAAAGAGACATTCCCAGACGCCTGGGGCAAACCACCCCATCATAGCCGCTTAATGCACGGCATCGGACTCCGCTCAATGGGCAAGTTGATGGATCGCATTATGGGGTCCGTAGATTTACGAGAAAAAAGTGCGCCAAAGTTCGTAAGAAAAGAATTAGAGCTGATTGCCGATCTTTGTCGATGGACGGAAGGAGAATGGGATTCAATGGGTGGTCTTGCCTGGAACGAACTACAAAACGTCCACAAACATCACTCGATGGTCTCCAACTTCCTCATCCGTTCTTATATGGAGCGACGCGGGCAAAGCTAGATTCTGTGAAGTTCTTTTTTCCAGACTCCCACGATCTCGTGGATCCATCATTCGACTTTCAGAAAGAAAGTCGTGCACTTGCCGGAAGTAGGCAACGCGCACAGATGTACGCACACGAGATTCTTAAGTACCCACCCTACGACGGAATGCTGATATCTCGTGCGGCTGTCGAAAAACTTAAAACGTCTGTCCACTATACTTTTGGACAGGTACAGCGTTTAAAGCGTGTTGGCGCTAGGGAGTTTCTTCGTCTGAATGAAGTCCCGGGGGGCGACAAAGTCGAGATCATGGGTGATTGCGGAAGCTTCTCTTTCGTCAAAGCTCATGTCCCTCCCTTCACCGTCGACTCTCTAGTAGAGTTTTATACCGATTGCCAGTTTCAATATGGCATATCCCTGGATCATGTAATTTTGGGGTTTTTAAAGAAACCAGAAGAGATGGAGGTGCCAGAAGATTGGCAACGTCGGTTCGATTTAACCCTTGCCCTGGCAGAAGAGTTTTTCGAGAAGTGCACCGACCGTAGAGTGCCGTTTACTCCGATTGGAGCTGCCCAAGGGTGGAGCCCTAAATCGTATTCAGATGCGGTAATAGCAATGCAGAAGATTGGGTATCGCTACATAGCTCTTGGGGGCTTAGTACCTCTTAATAATCGCGAGGTCATGTCCGTCCTGGAAGCGGTTGAGCAGGTGCGTAAACCCGAGACTAAACTTCACCTCTTAGGCATTTCCAGAATCGATCATGTTCAGGAGTTTAAGAAGTATGGAGTGGCTAGCTTCGATAGCACGAGCGCATTGAAAAAAGCCTTCATGGACGATAAAGACAACTATTTTATCGGAGATAAAACCTACACCGCCATTCGCATCCCGCAGGTGGGCGAGAATCCAGGACTGAAGAAGAAGATTTTAGCCGGAGAGATTAAGCAAGAAACAGCCAGCGAACTTGAAAAGCTCTGTTTACAGGGAATTCAGGAGTTTGATCGCGGGCAACTTTCTTTGGCGGAGATTGTGAATCGCGTTCGCACCTACGAACGTCTTTGGCATGGGAAAAAGGATGATTCAGCACTTTACGCAGAAACCCTTGAAGCCAAACCCTGGCTAAGATGTTGCTGCGAGATCTGCAAAACAGTTGGCATTCAGGTCGTGGTTTTCCGTGGCGCCGAGAGAAACAGAAGACGCGGATTTCATAACCTTCATAACCTTAAAACAAAACTAACGGAGAAGAATAACCTATGAGCAACAACACCATGCAAATACCAGCCATTGAGATTCGCCAAGGAAAAGGTCGCCCCCTCTACTCTTTTGGGATCGATGGAAAGAAGCTCCTTGAAATTGCCCAGATTTCGAGGATTGGAAGGAATGAAGAAGCGAAGATTACTGGGTATCAACGCCCAGAAGTGATCAGCCACATCAAGGAGATCCGTGCATATCTTGAAACTGAATCTGCAATATTACCGAACGCTATTGTCGTTGCTTTTAATACAAGCGTGACATTTGAACCCCTAAAGTACGCAGACGCCAATAAGACTATCAGACACGGAATGTTGACTGTCCCATTCGACATCTCCGAGGGAGTCCAAAAGCCGGGCTGGATTGTGGATGGGCAACAAAGGTCGGCTGCTATCCGCGATGCCGAGATCAACGAGTTCCCTGTTTTTGTAACAGCCTTTATCACTGACAGTATCGCAGAGCAGAAAGAGCAGTTTATTCTGGTAAATTCAACAAAGCCTCTACCTCAGGGATTAATTTATGAACTTCTTCCAGACACAGAGATAAGGCTTTCGTCGAAGCTAGAGAGGCGAAAACTTCCAACACTTCTTTTGCAGAAGTTAAATGCGGACAAGGAATCAGTACTTTACGGGGCTATTCAGACACCAACTAATCCAAATGGATTTATTAAAGATAACTCTTTTTTAAGAATGCTTGAAAATAGTATAAACGATGGAGCACTTTACAGATTCAAGACATTCAGCAACTCGGAAGAAGGGTTTATAAAAAGCATCACTTTCCTTAAAACATACTGGAATGCAGTAGAAAAGGTTTTCCCAAATGCTTGGGGTAGGAAACCTGACAAATCAAGGCTTTCTCACGGCATTGGAATTATAGCTCTTGGATACTTAATGGACTCAATAGCTGATAAATACCGTTCTGTTGAAATACCTCCAGTAGAAGTTTTTATCGGAGAGTTGTCCGCACTAAGGCCTTTTTGTGCTTGGACTGAAGGTCAATGGGATTTTGGCAACGGCATCAAGAAATCGTGGAACGATATCCAGAATCTCACAAAAGATATTGAGTTAGTATCTAATTTTTTGCTCATGAAGTACAAAGGTATTTAGTTTTTATTAGTGTATAATGCTATTAACTGAGCCTTTGCGTCACAGATCTCTATATCAGTTCTTAATGTATTAGGATAGAATTGGTATACCAAGAGATTTTCCATAAAGTGCGGAGTGAATGCTTTCCAAGAGGATGACTCTAAATCTCTTAAAAGCAGAACGGGTTTTATATACAAGATTCCGTTTTGTTTAAAGGGTATGGTCGGAAGGCGTTTATGCAGGTAATCAAAGTAGCGTTGCACCTGACCTACAGTTCTATCATCAACGGAGTCTCTCTTAACATCTATAAAGAAAAGTGTTTTTTTGTCCTTGGCAAAACTAATAAGATCGACCTTAATGTCTTGAGCAAGTTCTGAGACTAACAAAGACTCACTTGAGCTTTTTTTGATAGGTCTTTTTTTTGGTTCTGCAGTGAAGAATACTTCAGAAGTACCAGAGAAAAGACTAAAATCATGCCAAAATAAATATATAAAGATATGTATGTACTCCTCTAAGAAATAGGGGGCTTCAGTGATTGTCGAGAAGAAAAGTCTAATTTGCTTTTTTGTAGATAAAGCAAGGGTTTGGATTTTTTCAGGAGAACTCATTAAACAGTTTAGGAGAACATCGATTTTACTTTGAATAATAGAAAAAGCTTTTTTCTTTTCCTTCTCCTCTTCTATCTTGTCCAATCTTTGATAAAATAATGCAAAACACCCTGGATCTATACATCCGATTACTTCATATTCCTTTAACTTCTTGCTACAGAATACGCAATGACGATGCTCTATTGAGCTTAAAAGACCGTTTAAATCTAAAAGCGACACTTTATTAAGCAGTAGGTTGACAACGAATGCTTAGATTAGCATTTTGATTTAAAAAAGATTTATTACTTACGCTAGCTTTTAAAACAAACTCTCTATCACCCTCAATATCATACTCTTTAAGTTGAATAGAATATTTTATCGAATACTGCTTAATGTTTTGCCCGTAAGTTTCATGAGAAAAACCCTCAATAGGTGTAATGCTCTCAGGAAGTATCATTGACTTCCTCGTAAATGTACCACCTTCCCATTTTAATGAAGTACCGTCGGTATATTCAGATTCAATTTTAAGCTTAGTTTCTTCAGCGCTAATCTCTGCTTTTGAACCTACACAAACTAATAATTCTAAAAGAAGGTTTGTTTCACCACTTCTAGAACACAAAACGTTCTTTTTAGTCACATCATCTTTTATTTCAACTAAAGTACCACCTTGATAAAGCATAAATGAATTTTCACAGTTCAGATTGAGCTCTTCTACAATTAGTTTTTTACAAAGCTTAAGGTTCCAATCCATAACCTGGACATTGAGAGAACCATCTCCTGTTACTGTAGCTATCCGATGATCACCATCCCGTGATTCAGTTATCTTTGGATTGTTTTTCTGAAAGTATCTTCCTTGTTGTGCTGCGATCCTTTTTTGCAACTGGCGAATTACTTCCAGCGGATCCGCAAAGTCCCTCACAAGACCGCCAATGTAAGCGAGTGTTTTAAAGAATTGGTTATTTGTTATTATATCCTGACTTCTTATTTCTTTATTTATCTGAATCGCTTTTTCACGTTTTGGTCGATAGAATTCCTCTACATCTTGTTCTGAAGTTGCGGGGCATTCTTCTTTCATGACAACTTCTGTAAAAAGATTCTGGTATGGGTTGATCTCCTCGACGCGACCATTTAAATCAACTTTTATTTTTACTGTTTTACTAATTTCATAAAAGAAATCTAAGAAGTATTTAGCCATATCATCTGCAAGTTCATTGTTATCTTTAATTTTCTTAATTTCTGGCCTGCCAAACATTTCATCAAGCGAGGTCGCAAAGCAGGACATCGTGACTAGTGTATGCTTTTCATTGGTGTTGCCATTCAGTTCGATATTGTTTGTGAAAAGTTTCCCGTCTTCTTCATCCATTTCAATAATACGACTTTTCAGAAATCCAGTTGGTGAATTTCGGTCAATAGCCTGAACGCGGGTGCGATTAACCTTTTTTTGCTTATCATTTAGTTCTAGAAATAATTCTCCTTCCTCATTTTCAGTCAGATTATAAATTTCTAAAGGAAATTCGATTTTTGGACTAAAGGCAGGATACTCATCTGGCTTTTCAATAAATGCTTTGACAGCTTCACTTATAGCTAAGTGGCGATGCGCAGAATCAGGGAGCATTATACTTTCACATTCGATTGAGATTTCGTATTCTTTTATAGGCGAATCTTTTTTCCCGCTTTCATGGATTTCAATTTTTGATCCATCAGTTCGGATATTCCAAATTAGACTCCCCAAGAACGCTTTGGTATTGATTTTCTTGGATTTTCCAAGAAGTGTATCTTTAATCTCTTCAATCTTGCTCTTTTCCTGTCGTATAGCCTTAGTTTCCTCAACAATTCCACGCTGAATGCCCTCGTCAATTTTGATTAGAGAGTCACTCTGGATTCTAAATGGGTTTTTCCCCTTGATTTTTGTATATTTAAACCACGAATTTATCTGCTCTGCAGTCACGAAACATAAATACTTTGGAACAATGGATATCTTTGATTTATCAAAATCCCCATTTAGAAATTTGCAAAGTTTAATTTTAATATTCATTTTTTTCTCCTTATCTCAGCAAAGGCGTTGTGTTCATGGATACTTTCCTGATTAACAACACCAATTTTATATGCTTTAATTCGCACGTCTTTATTTAAAATAACCGAACAATTTCTTACAACATCTTCGACAAATGCTGGATTGTCATACGCCTGCATTGTAACATGTCTTTCATCGGGTCTCTTTAGAACGGAATAAACCGGAGCTGAAGCAGCTTTTTCTGCGATCTCTACTAGCTCCTCGATCCATATGATGTCCCACTTCCCGGGACTTAGTTCACGTGTTCTTACCTCAAGAGTTACGTATCCCCTCTGATTATGCGCCCCCCGGTCGCTTATCTCTTTGCTGCAGGGACACAGAGTTGTGACTGGTACTTTTACCCTCAATGCGAAGTCATCTTTCACCCCATTCGATGAACCAATAAAGGTACACTCAAATCCAACCTTGCCCTTCGCCTTTGATACTGGAGCTTCCTTCTCAATAAAGTAGGGGAATTTGACATCAATATAGGCACTTTCTGCGTCTAGTTTTGTTTTAAGGTCTCGCAAGATAGCAGGCAGCGTACGCATGGTGATCTCACCTTCATGAGAAGTCAGCACTTCTAAGAAACGACTCATATGCGTCCCCTTGAAATGATGAGGTAAATGCACAGACATCGAAATTTCTGCAACAACAGAAAAAGGTTTGCCATTGCGATCTAATACTTGAATTGGATATTTCAGATCAGAAATCCCTACTTGATCGATCGCAACGCCCCTCGTGTCAGTTATCTTCTGAATGTCAGGCAATGTGTTGCCTGTCTTTGCTTTTTGTTTTGAGGCCTTTGGCATTTTATTTCTCGGTATACTCAGCCCAGGAGGAGCTTGTTTCCCAAACCTTAACTGAGGCTACTTGTACGCTTTTTGAAAGAGGGTACCGAGCTTGTGGATTCTTTTGATAATCCTTAAGGCTAGTCTTTAGTTTTTCGTAAACTGCTTTAGCCATGACTTCGGTTGTGGGATCTTGATTGTCGAAAGGGATGATTCTGTCTCCGTAGATCTTTCGCATGCCATCAAAGTTAGGATCTTTCGTATTCACGGCCATCGCATGATCCCAGGACATAAGGAAGTCATGCATCGCCTCTTTTAGGATTTTAAAGTCACAGACCATTTCGTTTTGATCCAAGGTGTCGGCCACCAAGATCATCTCTACCTTACGGGAGTGCCCATGCGGAAATCGACAAGCATCAGGGTGTTTGGAAAGCATATGCCCATTCTCAATCTCAATCGTTTTACAGATGCGAAAAGGCATAATTAAGTACCCCTTTTATTGCCATAAAGCTCAACGTGAAGTCGAGGACAATATCTGAAACCCCTTGATTTACAGATATTTGCCACTGAAGGACCCCTTTCTTTAAGTACCTTGGCATCAATACCTTCAGGCATTAAAAGGACCTGTTCGGGTTTTAATTTGGGCAGCTTTTTTAAGAGATCATCGATTTC
>Ga0164295_10001774_pt1 | contig 17864 bp, 15 predicted proteins | sample GEODES006metaG_FD_111798 | JGI IMG/M metagenome (GOLD analysis project Ga0164295, IMG submission 111798) | Oligotrophic lake water microbial communities from Sparkling Lake, Wisconsin, USA - GEODES006 metaG | ecosystem: Environmental > Aquatic > Freshwater > Lake | place: USA: Sparkling Lake... | reverse complement strand
CAGCTTGGCCGCGGCGCGAAAGTGACCGATGTTGGTCATGCAAGAACCAATGAAGGCTTCGTCGATCTTGGTGCCAGCGACTTCGGACAAGAACTTGGCGTCGTCCGGGTCGTTGGGGCAGCACAGGATGGGTTCCTTGATCTCGTTCATGTCGATCTCAATGATGTGCGCGTATTCGGCGTCTTTGTCGGCTTCGAGCAGGTCAGGCGCAGCCAACCAGGCTTCGACTTTCTCGATGCGGCGCGCCAGCGTGCGGGCGTCGGCGTAACCATTGGCAATCATGTTCTTCATCAATACGACGTTGGAATTCAGGTATTCCTCGACGGGCTCTTTGTTCAGCTTGATGGTGCAACCTGCGGCAGAGCGCTCGGCAGACGCGTCGGACAGTTCAAACGCTTGCTCGACCTTGAGATTGGGCAGGCCTTCGATTTCCAGAATGCGGCCCGAGAACTCGTTGATCTTGCCGGACTTGGCCACCGTCAACAAACCTTGCTTGATGCCGTACAGCGGAATGGCGTGCACCAGATCGCGCAGGGTCACGCCGGCTTGCATTTCGCCTTTGAAGCGCACCAGAATCGACTCGGGCATGTCCAATGGCATCACGCCCGTGGCTGCACCAAAGGCCACCAAACCGGAGCCTGCAGGGAAAGAAATGCCGATGGGGAATCGGGTGTGCGAGTCACCACCGGTGCCCACGGTGTCAGGCAACAACAATCGGTTGAGCCAGCTGTGGATCACACCGTCGCCAGGGCGCAGTGACACGCCGCCGCGGTTGCTGATGAAGGCAGGCAGTTCGCGGTGCGTCTTCACGTCCACCGACTTGGGGTAAGCCGCGGTGTGGCAGAACGATTGCATGACCATGTCGGCCGAGAAGCCCAAGCAAGCCAAGTCTTTCAACTCGTCGCGGGTCATCGGGCCGGTGGTGTCTTGTGAGCCCACGGTGGTCATCTTGGGTTCGCAGTACGTGCCGGGGCGAACGCCTTGGCCTTCGGGCAAACCAACGGCGCGACCGACCATCTTCTGCGCTAGAGTGAAGCCAGCCTGGGTGATGATGGGCGCGGTAGGCAAACGGAACACGGTCGACACAGGCAGGCCCAAGAAGTCGCGGGCCTTCGCGGTCAGGCTGCGGCCGATGATCAGGTTGATACGGCCACCGGCGCGCACTTCGTCAAACAGCACATCGCTCTTGAGATGGAAGGTGGTCACGACCTCTTGCCCATTGGGGCCGTTCTTCATGATCTTGCCTTCGTAGGGCAAGACGTCGACCACGTCACCCATGTTCAGGGCCGTCACGTCCACTTCGATGGGCAAAGCGCCCGAGTCTTCTTGGGTGTTGAAGAAAATAGGGGCAATCTTGCCGCCCAAAGTCACGCCACCGAATCGCTTGTTCGGCACAAACGGAATGTCTTCACCAAAGCCCCAGATGATGCTGTTGGTGGCCGATTTGCGTGATGAGCCTGTACCGACGACGTCGCCAACGTACGACAACAAATGGCCTTTTTTCTTGAGCTCTTCGATCATGGCCATGGGGCCGCGCTTGCCGTCGTCTTCAGGCTTGAAAGGCGCGCCTTCTCGGGTGTTTTTCAACATCGCCAAGTAGTGCAAGGGAATGTCAGGACGGCTCCAGGCATCGGGCGCAGGCGACAGGTCGTCGGTGTTGGTCTCACCCGGCACTTTGAACACGGTGATGGTGATTTTTTTCTCGACTTCAGGACGCGAAGTGAACCACTCAGCCTCCGACCAGCTTTGAATCACGGCCTTGGCGTGCGCATTGCCCGCTTTGGCTTTTTCTGCGACATCGTTGAAGAAGTCGAACATCAGCAAGGTTTTCTTCAAAGCTTCAGCGGCCACAGCAGCCACTTCAGCGTCGTCGAGCAACTCGATCAGCGGGTGTACGTTGTAGCCGCCCACCATGGTGCCCAAGAGTTCAGTGGCTTTGCGCTTAGAAAGCAAGCCGACCATGAGTTCGCCATGCGCCACAGCAGCCAAGAATGACGCTTTCACTTTGGCCGCATCGTCCACACCCGGGGGCACGCGGTGGGTCAGCAGGTCCAGCAGGAAGGCGTCTTCTCCCGCAGGCGGGGCTTTGATCAGTTCAATCAATTCGGCCGTTTGTTGAGCATCCAGTGGCAAAGGCGGAATGCCCAATGCAGCGCGTTGTGCAGCATGGTCTCGGTAGGCTATCAACATGGTGTACTCCAATCAGTCAAAGTGAAATTAAAAATCAGCGGCCCATGCCTGTGGTGTCGAACAAGGCAGGGGGCGGGTTATTGACCATGTCCTTGGCAAAAGCGACTTGGTCTGGGTGAGCGCATTCATCCGCCACGCGGCGGCCATTTTTTTGGTTCATCAGCATCGATTTGTTGGCCAGTTGCAACCAGACAGCGCCTGCTTTTTGATCTTCAAGACGGATGGCGCCGGTGGTGGTAGCAACCGACTTCATCCGGTAGCGGAAACCTTTGCCACTCACATGAAAATAGCCTGGCGATGCAGGGTCACTGCTCAAGTGAACTGTTGCACCCCATTCACAGGGCATAGAACCCACATGCACTCGCTGCGCGATTTCCAACGACTCTGGGGAGGCAGGTTCCTCACGCGCAGCAGGCTTTGCCAAGGGTTTTACGGGTGACGCGACGGCTTTAACGGTCTTTGCAGGGGTCTGCGCCCAAGTGGCTGGGAAAGAAAATGCACAGAGCAAGAAAACCACGGGGTTTATTTTCATGGTGTCTATTTTGAATTGAACGCGCTTCAATGCAACTGGAAATACATTCTCATCTCGGGTGGCAAGTCGCGTCCCGTTCGATGTGCACGTTCAATCACTTGCCAAAAATACCGGTAACTGGCACGGTCATGCAGTTGGCCCTTGTGGCTGATGGGGGCCCAATCGGCAGCTTGTGCAGCCGCGATGATGTCACTGGCCAGATCGATTTCTTGTGCTCTTGGGGCCATGGCCTCCAGGATCGGGCGAATTTGCGCAGGATGAATGCTCCACATCCTGGTGTAACCCAGTTCCCTTGCAGCCCGTTCAGCCGCCATCTGGATGGCGCGTAAATCATTGAATTCCGTCACTACACAATGGGAAGGCACTTTGCCAAAAGCATGGCAGGCACTCGCGATTTCAAGCTTTGCACGCAGCACCAGGGGGTGCGTAAACTGACCTGCAGAGGACATGCCCTCTGAGGGAATGGCGCCGCCATGGGCTGACACAAAGTCCATCACACCAAAACCAATGGACTGCACGCGCGGATGGGCCGCAATTTCAAAAGCACGATGGACGGCTGCGGGCGACTCGATCAACACATGCAAATGCAGTTCGGCAGCGCCTGCGTGTTGCAGGGCTTGTTCGGCACGAATCACATCGGCCACAGACTCGACCTTGGGCACCATGATGTGCGTCAAACGGTGCCCGGCCTTTCCCGCAATGACTGCCATGTCCGCCTCGAAACTGGGGTGATCGACGGGATGAACCCGCACTGCCACACGGGCTTGCGCTGCAGCTTTCAAGGCCAAGTCAATCACCAATTCTGCGTGTTCAGCTTCGCCGCCCACAGGGGCGCCATCTTCACAATCCAAAGACACATCGAAGACGCAAGTCCCGAACTCTTGGGTCATTTCGGCTTGCAATTGCAAACTCTTACGCATCCGCACTTCAACGCCACTGTAGTGGTCGCAAACCGGCAACTGCACAGCGCCGGCTTGGGCGCCGAGCAAAACATCTCTAGGGTGCACGGACACAGTCAAGTCCTGTCAGATCAAATGGGCCACGCCGGCTTGCTCATCGGTTAGCTCTTTCAAAGTCTTGTCGATGCACCCTTGGCTGAATGCATCGATTTCCAGACCTTCGACGACCTGGTATTCGCCGTTTTCGCAGGTGACCGGAAAGCCGAACATGACATCTTTGGGAATGCCATACCAGCCTTGTGATGGGATGCCCATCGTGACCCACTTGCCATGAGTGCCCAAGGCCCAATCGCGCATGTGATCGATGGCAGCATTGGCAGCCGAAGCAGCCGAGGACAGGCCGCGGGCTTCGATGATGGCGGCACCGCGCTTGCCGACGGTGGGCAAGAACACATTGGCGTTCCATTCCTGGTCGTTGATCATCGTTTTGACAGACTCGCCCAGGATGGTGGCGAAGCGGTAGTCGGCGTACATGGTGGGTGAGTGATTGCCCCAGACGCACAGTTTTTCGATGTCGGCCACGGCCTTGCCGGTCTTGGCGGCGATTTGCGACAGCGCGCGGTTGTGGTCCAAGCGCAGCATGGCGGTGAAGTTGGTTGGTTTCAGATCGGGTGCGGCCTTCATGGCGATGTAGGCGTTGGTGTTGGCGGGATTGCCCACGACCAGCACTTTAACGTCGCGTGAAGCCACTGCATTCAGGGCCTTGCCTTGTGCCGTAAAAATAGCGCCGTTGATGGCGAGTAACTCGGCACGTTCCATACCGGGGCCGCGTGGGCGCGAACCGACCAGCAAGGCGTAATCCACGTCTTTGAAGGCCGTCATCGGGTCGCCATGGGCTTCCATACCGACCAACAAGGGGAAAGCGCAATCTTCCAACTCCATCATCACGCCTTTGAGCGCTTTTTGCGGACCTTCGACGGGCACTTCCAGCAATTGCAGAATAACGGGCTGGTCTTTGCCCAGCATTTCGCCGGAGGCGATGCGAAACAACAATGCGTATCCAATTTGGCCGGCAGCGCCGGTGACGGCAACGCGAACAGGTTTTTTGCTCATGGTCTGAACTCCAGAAATGTTGTGAAAGAGGTATCGCAGCACTGTCGGCTCACTGCCGCCGGGGCTGTCCGGCAAACCGGCCCGAAGCGCAAAGGTAATCCTTTGCGTTCTGCAATTAGCCCATGAGTGTAACTGCGAAAAGCCTGATTCGTCAATTTGTCTTATATCTTATATAAGATATGATGGCGTCGCAATCACACTTGTATGTCCGGCATTGGCATGCCGGACTGCCCAGACCGTTAATGAATACATCGCTCACCACCCTTGAGATTTTTTCAGGTTCGCAAGAGACTTTGTCTTTGACGCCGGCCTTCAGCCCGCTTTATCAGCAAATCAAAGCCCTCATTCTGCAAAGTTTGCAGTCAGGTGAATGGAAGCCGGGCGAAGTCATACCCAGCGAAAATGACTTGGCAGCGCGCTTCAGGGTCAGTCAAGGCACGGTTCGCAAAGCCATCGACGAATTGGCTGCTGACCATTTGCTGGTGCGCCGTCAAGGCAAAGGAACTTTTGTCGCCACACATTCGGAACAAAACGTTCAGTACCGCTTTCTCAAATTGCAGCCGGACAAAGGCGATGTGAACAGTGAGGGCCCGGCGCAGCGGGAAATCATTGACTGCAAACGCTTGCGGGCCAGCGCCGAAGTGGCGCGGGCCTTGGCCTTACGCTCGGGCGATGCTGTGTTGCAAGTGCGACGCGTCCTTTCGTTTGCAGGCACGCCCACCATTTTGGAAGACTTGTGGCTGCCCGGAGGCCCGTTCAAAGGTCTCACTTCGGATCATCTGACCGATTACCGCGGTCCAATGTACGCACTTTTTGAAACGCAATTTGGTGTCCGCATGGTTCGCGCAGACGAAAAAATACGCGCGGTAAGCCCTGATGCGCGGCAGTGCGAATTGCTGCAAGTCACCCTCGGGACGCCTCTCCTGAGCGTTGAGCGCGTGGCCTTCACTTACAACGACACGCCCATGGAGTTGCGCCGTGGCCTTTACCGCACTGACACACATCACTACCACAATAGATTGAGTTGATCGGGCATGAAGTTTACGAATTTACTTTGGAGAAGTGAAATGCCCGTGTCAGTTTGTTGCGTTGCAATAGAATCCGTCGGTTGATCTCTTCAAGTTACGACCGCGTTACCCCACAGGAAAAAATATGACTGAACTCGCCCGCAAGCGGCCAGAATTTCGCAATATCAATGCCCTGACAGACCTTCCGTCTTACAGATTGCCTGCGGCGGGCTGGGTGTCCATCTTGCACCGTGTCAGCGGCGCATTGATGTTTGTGTTGATGCCCTTCATCATTTGGATGTTTGACAACTCGATCACTTCCGAGTTTTCCTATGCCCAATTCACAGCCCTCTTCAGTGTCGGTTTCGGCTTTGTGCCCGGCTGGATGATGAAACTGGTGGTCTTGGCCTTGCTTTGGGCTTACTTGCACCACTTCATTGCGGGCATTCGTCACCTGTATATGGACGCGAATCATGCTGTAAGCAAGGAATTTGGCAAGTCATCTGCAGGGATGACCTTGGCGCTGAGCATCGGCCTCACCATTGTGCTGGGCGCCAAACTGTTCGGCCTGTACTGAATACTGAGAAAGAAAAGACCTATGTCCTCCGTCAATTACGGCTCCAAACGCATCGTCACGGGTGCTGGTTATGGTTTTCGCGACTGGCTTGCGCAACGCGTTACAGCTGTTCTCATGGCCCTGTTCACTGTCATTGTGTTGGCCCAAGTGATATTCACTTCGGGACCGATCGGCTACGACCAATGGGCCGGCATTTTTGCCGCCCAATGGATGAAAGTGCTGACATTTTGTGTCATTTTGGCCATGCTCATGCACGTGTGGGTGGGCATTCGGGACATTTGGATGGACTACATCAAACCCGTCGGTGTGCGCTTGGGTCTGCACATGGCTTCTATTGTCTGGCTGGTCGGCTGTGCTGGTTGGGCCATTCAAGTGTTGTGGCGGCTTTGATCTCCTCTGTCTCGTCGTCCCTGTTTCACCTAAATACTCACCATGACTTATTCCAAAGACAAGATCGCCAAACGCAAATTTGACGTGGTCATCGTCGGAGCCGGTGGCTCCGGCATGCGCGCCTCCTTGCAACTGGCTCGCGCTGGCCTGAATGTGGCGGTGCTCTCCAAAGTGTTCCCCACCCGCTCACACACGGTGGCCGCGCAAGGGGGCATCGGCGCCTCCTTGGGCAACATGAACGAAGACAATTGGCACTACCACTTCTACGACACCGTCAAAGGCTCCGACTGGCTCGGCGACCAAGACGCAATTGAGTACATGTGCCGTGAAGCCCCCAAAGTCGTTTACGACCTGGAGCACATGGGCATGCCTTTTGACCGCAATCCGGACGGTACCATTTACCAACGCCCCTTTGGTGGTCACACCGCCAACTACGGCGAAAAAGCCGTGGAGCGCGCTTGTGCTGCTGCCGACCGTACCGGTCACGCCATGTTGCACACCCTGTACCAGCAAAACGTGGCGGCCAAGACCACCTTTTTTGTGGAATGGATGGCCCTCGACCTGATCCGCGACGCTGACGGCGACGTGGTCGGCGTGACGGCGCTGGAGATGGAAACCGGTGAGCTTTACATGCTCGAAGCCAAAACCACCATGCTGGCCACCGGCGGTGCAGGCCGTATTTTTGCCGCATCCACCAACGCCTTCATCAACACCGGCGACGGTTTGGGCATGGCTGCACGTGCAGGCCTTGCACTGGAGGACATGGAGTTCTGGCAGTTCCACCCCACCGGCGTGGCCGGTGCCGGTGTGCTGCTGACCGAAGGCTGCCGCGGCGAAGGCGCTATTTTGCGCAACAGCAACGGGGAGCGTTTCATGGAGCGTTATGCCCCCGCCTACAAAGACTTGGCGCCCCGCGATTACGTGTCTCGCTGCATGGACCAAGAGATCAAAGAAGGTCGCGGTTGCGGCCCTAACAAGGACTACATCAACCTGGACATGACCCACTTGGGTGCTGACACCATCATGAAGCGTTTGCCTTCGGTGTTCGAAATTGGCCACAACTTTGCCAATGTCGACATCACCAAAGAGCCCATCCCCGTGATCCCCACCATCCACTACCAAATGGGCGGCATTCCGACCAACATCCATGGTCAAGTGGTCTCACAAAACGCCATCAACGAGAGCGTTGTGGTGAACGGTTTGTATGCTGTGGGCGAATGCTCCTGCGTCTCGGTACACGGCGCAAACCGCCTGGGCACCAACTCTCTGCTTGACTTGCTGGTGTTTGGCCGCGCTGCGGGCAACCACATTGTGGATTTCCACAACAAAGTCAAAACCCACAAGCCGCTGCCTGACCACGCCGCCGACATGTCATTGGAACGGCTCAACCGTCTCGAGACCGTGACAGATGGCGAATACGCTCAGGACGTGGCCAACGACATCCGTGATGCCATGCAACAGCATGCCAGCGTGTTCCGCACGCAAGCCATGATGGATGAAGGTGTGACCAAATTGGCTGAACTGCGTGACCGCGTTGCCAAAATAGGCCTTAAAGACAAATCCATGGTGTTCAATACGGCCCGGATTGAAGCGCTGGAAGTCGAGAACCTGATTGAGGCGGCGCAAGCCACCATCGTGTCAGCTGCTGCCCGCCAAGAAAGTCGCGGCGCCCATACGGTGAACGACTATGGCGACACCCCAGCCCATCCTAATGGTCGCAATGACCAAGATTGGCACAAACACACGCTTTGGCACAAAGAGGGCAACACACTGACTTACAAGCCGGTGCAAATGAAGCCATTGTCTGTTGAGAGCATCCCGCTCCAGACCCGTACATTCTGATCAGGTAAACACCATGACACAACGCACGTTTCAAATCTACCGTTACAACCCTGACGTTGACGCCAAGCCTTACATGCAGACCATCGAGGTCGAACTCGATGGCCATGAACGCATGCTTTTGGATGCTTTGATGAAGCTCAAAGCGGTCGATCCTTCGATTTCATTCCGCCGTTCATGCCGCGAAGGTGTTTGCGGCTCCGATGCGATGAACATCAATGGTAAAAACGGGTTGGCCTGTTTGACCAACATGAACACCCTCAAGGGCACGATTGTGCTCAAGCCCCTGCCAGGTCTGCCCGTTGTGCGCGACGTGATCGTGGACATGACGCAGTTCTTCAAGCAATACCACTCCATCAAGCCTTATCTCGTGAACGACACCCAGCCGCCCGAAAAAGAGCGACTGCAATCGCCCGAAGAGCGTGACGAGTTGAACGGCCTGTACGAGTGCATCTTGTGCGCCAGTTGCTCCACCAGTTGCCCTTCATTTTGGTGGAATCCCGACAAGTTCGTGGGCCCGGCGGGTTTGTTGCAAGCCTACCGCTTCATCGCCGACAGCCGCGACCAAGACACCGCTGGCCGTCTGGACAACCTCGAAGACCCTTACCGCCTGTTCCGTTGCCACACCATCATGAACTGCGTCGACGTTTGCCCCAAGGGTTTGAATCCCACCAAAGCGATCGGCAAGATCAAAGAAATGATGGTTCGACGCGCGATCTGACCCCGTGTTTGATACCCCCTACACCGTGGGTGACGCCCAACTCGACGGTCTGGCCCCCCAGACACCGTTGAGCGAACGCGCTTTGAGTAAACTGCGCTGGAGAACTCGCCGTGGCCTGCTTGAAAACGATTTGTTCATCGAACGCTTTTTTACCAAGCATGCCTCCTGCTTGACTGTGGGAAATGCCCGTGGCATGTATGCTTTGATGGATTTGGCCGATAACGACTTGTTGGATTTGTTTCTCAAGCGCAAAACCCTGTCGCCTGAGATTGCAAGGCCTGAAGTTTGCGCAGTGTTGGAAATGTTGCTGGTTTGAAGGCCTGCAGCCCATTGAATTGATTTTTGAGGAAACTAACCATGAAACTAGCTGACAACAAAGCCACCCTGTCGTTCAGTAACGGCAGCCCGAGTGTAGAAATGCCCGTTTACCAAGGCAATATTGGCCCGGATGTGATTGACATCCGCAAGCTGTATGCCCAAACCGGCATGTTCACCTACGATCCGGGCTTCCTGTCCACGGCCTCTTGCCAGTCGGCGATCACCTACATCGATGGTGACAAGGGTGAGTTGCTGTACCGCGGCTACCCTATTGAACAACTGGCCAACAGCATTGACTATTTGGACACTTGTCACCTCTTGCTTAAAGGCGAGTTGCCGAACGCCAAGGAAAGCCATGACTTTCACAAACTGGTCAATAACCACACCATGGTGAACGAGCAAATGCAGTTTTTTCTGCGTGGCTTTCGTCGTGATGCACACCCGATGGCCGTGTTGACCGGCTTGGTGGGCGCTTTGTCGGCCTTCTACCATGACAGCACCGACATCACCAACCCTCAACACCGCGAGATCTCCGCAATCCGTTTGATCGCCAAGATGCCTACCCTGGTGTCCATGGCCTACAAATACGGTGTGGGCCAGCCCTTCATGTACCCGCAAAACAACCTGACCTATTCGGGTAATTTCCTGCGCATGATGTTTGGCGTGCCCTGCGAAGACTACGTGGTCAACCCCGTCCTCGAACGCGCCATGGATCGCATTTTCACACTGCACGCGGACCACGAGCAAAACGCCTCCACCTCTACGGTGCGCTTGTGCGGTTCGTCTGGCACCAACCCGTTTGCCGCCATCGCCGCTGGCGTGGCTTGTCTTTGGGGCCCTGCCCACGGCGGCGCCAACGAAGCTTGTCTGAACATGCTGGAGGACATCCAGAAAATGGGTGGTATCTCCAAAGTCGGCGAATTCATGAGCCAGGTGAAAGACAAAAACTCCGGCGTTAAGCTGATGGGTTTTGGTCACCGCGTTTACAAAAACTACGACCCGCGCGCCAAGCTCATGCAGGAAACCTGCAACGAAGTGCTGGCCGAACTGGGCCTGGAAAACGACCCGCTGTTCAAGTTGGCCAAAGAAGTCGAGAAGATTGCTTTGGAAGACGACTACTTTGTCAGCCGCAAGCTCTACCCCAATGTCGACTTCTACTCGGGCATTGTGCAACGCGCCATTGGCATTCCAGTGAACCTGTTCACCGGTGTGTTCGCCTTGGCCCGCACTGTGGGCTGGATTGCCCAGTTGAACGAAATGATCGGCGACCCTGAATACAAAATTGGCCGTCCACGTCAGTTGTTCACCGGTTCGCCTCGACGCGACGTCCCCGCCAACCGCGGTTAAGTCGCTTGCGCGGCACTTGCGCTACGTCGATCCTGAAAAGCCCGCCTGGCGCGGGCTTTTTGCATGCCAGAACGCATAAAATGCAAAGTTCCGGAGGAAACCCCCATGGCACGCACGCTTTACGACAAGATCTGGGACGAACATGTCGTCCATACGGAAGAAGATGGCACCTCGGTGCTGTACATCGATCGGCATCTGGTGCACGAAGTCACCAGCCCCCAAGCCTTTGAAGGTCTGCGACAAGCCGGCCGCAAGGTCTGGCGCGTCAGCTCGATTGTGGCCACGGCAGACCACAACACCCCTACCACAGGGTGGGAGTTGGGCTACGACGGCATCACCGACCCGATCAGCAAAGAGCAAATCATCACCTTGAACAGCAACATGGCCGAGTTCGGTTCGGCTGCGTTCTTTCCGTTCATGTCCAAACGCCAAGGCATCGTGCACGTGATTGGTCCTGAAAACGGCGCCACACTGCCCGGCATGACCGTCGTCTGCGGTGACTCTCACACCTCGACCCATGGCGCTTTTGGTGCTTTGGCGCACGGTATCGGGACCAGCGAGGTGGAACACGTCATGGCCACCCAAACGCTGCTGGCCAAAAAAGCCAAGAACATGCGGATCTTGGTGGAAGGCCAGGCCGCCAAAGGCGTGACTGGTAAAGACATTGTGCTGGCCATCATCGGCAAAATCGGCACCGCCGGCGGCACGGGCTACACGATCGAATTTGGCGGCTCGGCCATACGCGCATTGTCCATGGAAGGGCGCATGACCCTGTGCAATATGGCCATCGAAGCCGGCGCCCGATCGGGACTTGTGGCCGTAGACGACAAAACCATCGAGTACGTCAAAGGTCGGCTGCTTTCTCCGACGGGCGTGGAATGGGACCATGCGGTGGCTTACTGGAAAACACTGCAATCTGACGCCGGTGCGCATTTTGATACGGTCGTTGAACTCGATGCCACCACGATTCTGCCCCAAGTCACCTGGGGTACTTCACCCGAAATGGTGCTCGGCATCGATGGCTTGGTGCCCGACCCCGACAAGGAAAAAGACGCCAACAAACGCAATGCCATCGAGCGTGCATTGACGTACATGAACCTGCAGCCGGGCAAGGCGCTGAACGACTTGTTTGTCGATAAAGTCTTCATTGGCTCGTGCACGAACAGCCGCATTGAGGACATCCGCGAAGCCGCAGCCGTGGTTAAAAAACTCGGCCAAAAAGTCGCTAAAAACATCAAGCTGGCGATGGTCGTGCCCGGCTCCGGCTTGGTCAAAGAACAGGCCGAGCGTGAAGGCCTGCACGAGATTTTCAAAGCTGCAGGCTTTGAGTGGCGCGAGCCCGGTTGCTCCATGTGCCTGGCCATGAATGCCGATCGCTTGGAGCCTGGCGAACGCTGCGCCTCCACCAGCAACCGCAACTTTGAAGGCCGTCAAGGCGCCGGTGGCCGCACCCACTTGGTCAGCCCTGCCATGGCAGCTGCAGCGGCCATTCACGGTCATTTTGTGGACATCCGCAAGTTCGCCTGATCACGAGAACACACCATGCAAAAATTCAATGTGCACACAGGCCTCGTGGCCCCGATGGACCGCGAAAACGTGGACACCGACGCCATCATCCCCAAACAGTTTCTCAAGTCGATTCGCAAAACCGGCTTTGGGCAGAACCTGTTTGACGCATGGCGCTATCTGGACCCAGGTGAGCCCGGCCAGGACCCAGCCAGCCGCAAGTCCAACCCCGACTTCGTGCTGAACCAGCCGCGCTACCATGGCGCCTCGGTGCTGCTGGCGCGTAAGAACTTTGGCTGCGGGTCCTCCCGAGAACACGCGCCTTGGGCGATTGACCAATACGGCTTTCGCTGCGTGATTGCGCCCAGCTTTGCCGACATCTTTTTCAACAACTGCTTTAAAAACGGCCTGCTGCCCATCGTGCTGCCCGAAGCCGCCGTGGCCCAGTTGTTTGACGAAGTCTTGGCCTTCCCAGGTTACCAACTCACCATCGATCTGGAGCGCCAAGTCGTGGTGCGTGCACAAGGGGAAGAAATCCCGTTCGAGGTTCAAGCGTTCCGCAAGTATTGTTTGATCCATGGTCTGGACGACATCGGCCTGACCCTGCGCCACGCCGACAAAATCAAGGCATTTGAAGCCGAGCGTTTGGCGACCAAGCCTTGGCTGGCGCACACCGCCCAATAACCCCTTGAAAGAGCTTGCCTGCAAGCGATGATTTTTAACAAACATCGCTTGCAGGCAAGCTCTAACACCCCATTCAAAAGAAAATTCCCATGAAAATCGCAGTCCTCCCCGGTGATGGCATCGGCACCGAAATCGTCGCTGAAGCCGTCAAAGTGCTGAATGTTCTCGACTTGAAATTTGAAATGGAAACCGCCTTGGTCGGCGGCGCCGCTTACGACGCCCACGGCCACCCGCTGCCCGAATCAACCCTCAAACTGGCGATGGCGTCTGACGCCGTGTTGTTCGGCGCGGTCGGCGACTGGAAATACGACACGCTGGACCGTCCGCTGCGCCCTGAGCAAGCTATTTTGGGCCTGCGCAAAAACATGGGCCTGTTTGCCAACTTCCGCCCTGCGATTTGCTACGAGCAATTGGTCGACGCCTCCAGCCTCAAGCCCGAGCTGATTTCAGGTTTAGACATTTTGATCATCCGTGAGCTGACTGGCGACATCTACTTTGGTCAGCCGCGCGGCCGCCGCATCGCCACCGATGGTCACTTTCCGGGTGCCGAAGAAGCCTTTGACACCATGCGCTACAGCAAGCCCGAGATCGAGCGCATCGCACATGTGGCTTTCCAAGCCGCCCGCAAGCGCAAGGCCGCCGGCAAAGAGGGCCGCGTGACCAGCGTCGACAAGGCCAACGTGCTGGAGACCTTCCAGTTCTGGAAAGACGTGGTCACCGAAGTCGGCAAAGCTTATCCCGACATTGTGCTGGACCACATGTACGTGGACAATGCCGCCATGCAACTGGTGAAAGAGCCCAAGCGCTTTGATGTGGTGGTGACCGGCAATATGTTCGGCGACATCCTTTCCGACGAAGCCTCCATGCTCACCGGCTCGATCGGCATGCTGCCCTCGGCCAGCCTGAACACCCGAAATCAAGGCCTGTACGAACCCAGCCACGGCAGCGCGCCAGACATTGCCGGCAAAGGCATTGCCAACCCGCTGGCCACTATTTTGTCGGCCGCGATGATGCTGCGTTTCAGCTTGAACCAAGAAGCCTCGGCCCAGCGTATTGAAGCTGCGGTGCAAGCCGTGCTGACCCAAGGCCTGCGCACAGGAGATATTTACAGCGAAGGCACCACCAAGGTGGGCACACGCGAAATGGGTGACGCGGTGGTCAAGGCTTTGGGCTGATCAAGACTTCCCAAAGACAAAGCCCGGCACCTGCGAAGGTGGCCGGGCTTTGTTTTTCCAAGCGGTCTCAGGCCTGACCCATGCGCACCAAACGGCCCGGGCGGGCGGCGGTGATCTCGCCCTCGCCTTGTACCTGTTCACCAGCCACCCAAGTGGACACATAGCCTTCGGCTTTTTGCACAAAGCGTTTGCCGCCTGCAGGCAAGTCGCGCACCAACCGGGGCACGCCCACGCTCAAGCGCGCCGGGTCGATGGCGTTCAAGTCGGCGCGCATGCCCGGTGCGATCACGCCCCGGTCTGACAAGCCCAGGTACTGGGCATTGCGGCGGGTCAGCATCTCGACTGCCGTCTCCAGCGTGATGGCGTCGCGCCTCCGGTCGCGTACCCAATGGGTGAGCACGAAGGTCGGGAAACTGGCATCACACACCGTGCCCACATGCGCACCAGCATCGCTCAAACTGCTGAGCGCGCGCGGGTGGTCCAACATGCGGCGCACCGCGTCGAGAGAGCCTTCGTTGTAATTGAAGATCGGGAAATAAATCAGACCCTCTCCATTGCCCGCTGTCAGATGTTCGTACATGGCCTCCAGCGGCGTGATGCCCGCCTGCTTGGCCTGCACCAAAAAGCTCTGCATCACCGAGGGCTCGTAGTTCAGCGTGTCTTCGAGCGCAAACATGCGGCCGCTGATGAGGTCAATCTTGGCCAACAAAATGTCCACCAAAGGTGGGATGGCGCTGCCGTCGCCTGCCAAGCGCTCGGACTTTTCTGACAGTATGCGGGCCTTGCGGGCTGGATCGCGCAAAGCCTCGGCTCTTTGTGCCAAGGGCAAATGCGCCACTTCTTTGTAAGAAGGGAAACCCATGAAGGGGTGAAAGCTCGCGTCCAACCCGTTGAGCACGCCAATGCCTCGAGCCGCCGTCTGCATGTAAAGCGGCAGACCCGCCTGCACCGCCGCTTCGACCCGTTGCTGGATCTTCAGGTACTGCTCACCGCCCGGGTCGCGTTGCAACCAAGTGAGCGATACGGGTTTGCCACTCGCCTGGGCCAGCAACTCCACGTAATCAAATTCGGCATCAAATTCGGCAGGTCCTTGCAGCAGGTTGTAGTCACTGACAATTTGGATCACGCCGTGCCCGATGCCCTCAAAAGCCTGCGCCAGCGCACGCAATTCATCGGCCGTGGCGTTGGCCGCAGGGGTGTCTTTGCCTTCAGAGGTGCGGTGGTTGTCGCTGCGCCCTGTGCTGAAACCGGCAGCCCCAGCCTGCAACGCCTCACGGAGCAAGACGTTCATTGCGCGAATATCGTCAGGCGTGGCCTTTTCATGCGCCAGTGCACGTTCCCCCATCACGTACATGCGCAAGGGGTCGTGCGGCACCTGCACCAAATAGTCCAGGCTGCGTGGCGTGGCGGCCAGCGCGTCCATGTACTGGGGAAAGCTTTCCCAATTCCAGCGTATACCCTCGTGCAAAGCCGCCCCGGGAATGTCTTCTACCCCTTCCATGAGTTTGATCAAATCGTTTTCATGTCCGGGGCGTTTGGGCGCGAAACCTACACCACAATTGCCCATGACCAAGGTGGTTACGCCGTGGTAAATACTTGGGGTGAAACAGGCATCCCAAGTGGCTTGCCCATCGTAATGGGTGTGAATGTCGACAAAACCAGGGGTGATCCACAAGCCGGTCGCATCCATGGTGTGATGCGCGGGCTCCGAGATCTGGCCCACCGCCACAATCCGCCCAGCGCGCACAGCCACATCGGCGACGCGCGGTGCAGCCCCTGTGCCATCGACCACGGTGCCGTTTTTAATCAACCAATCGAGCATCTTTGCGTCTCCAGTACAGCGCCAAACCCATGCCGCTGATGATGTGCCAAATTCCCCACAAGCTGGCCAAAGTGACCATGCCCAAGTCGCTGTTGAATTGCACCGCAATGATGCCCAGTGCCAGCCCTGAGTTCTGCATTCCGCCCTCGATCATGACGGCGCGGCGATCGCGCTCACTCACGCGCATGACTTTGCTGGTGATCCAACCTAAAAATAAGCCGCTGGCGTTGTGCAACACCACCAACAACAAAATAGGCAGCAAGCCCAGAGTCAACAGCTGTCGCTCTTTGATCAAGCCCACGACGATGAACACGATCAAGGCCGCCACCGCAAAATGTCCCAACGGTCTGCGTAAGCGTTCTGTCAACACGGGCAGGCGGTGCGACGCCCATAAACCCAAACCGAGTGGTATGCCCAGCAAGGCCAGCAGACTGAGCCAAATGCCGGAGGGATCCAGTGAGAGTTGCTGCAACCACGATGCGGTCTCAGGGTTGGCGGCGATCATCCAGCTGAAATTGAAAGGCGTGGCCACCAAGGCAATCACACTGGCCACCGCCGAAATACTCACCGACAGCGCCGTATTGCCTCGGCCCATGTGCGTCACCACATTGCTCAGGCTGCCGCCCGGGCAAGCGGCCACCAAAATCATGGCCGCCTCCATGTTGGCAGGCAAATCCAGCACCAGGGTGGCGAGCCAAGTGCCCACGGGCAACAAAATGAATTGGGGAATCAAACCGCACAAAACCGCCCAAGGGGTTTGCGCCACACGTTTGAAGTCGTCCAACTTCAATTCCAAAGCCACAGAAAACACCATGGTCGCCAGGACCAGACTCAGAATCAGCTGTTGCGCGGTCATTCCAAATTCCTTTGCAAAAAGTATAGCCAACGCCATACAGTTTCACGCAAAGGGTTTACGCGCAAGTGCTGTCGCATTGAATGCAGCAACTTGTCGCCCTCAATCGGCCACAGCGGTGGGCACAGGCCCATTCTCCAGCTTGATGCCGAAATAACAGGGGGTTGTTGGCATTACAGCGCCTTGTTTGTTGCTGTGTGGTGTGAAGGGCCTCGGCCGCTTGCAGACAGCTTTGACCTGAACAATCCGAACCACTGCGGCAAGTCCAGTTGGTATCCGCATAAGGCTGCACGCAGACCAGCGCGCCCATCATGTACACGCCCTGCCAGATGCCGCCACTGGCCTGGAATTGGGTCGAAGTCCCGGTGGCGGATTGGCCATTTTCCAAAATCAAGTTGCTTTTGTCCCCTGTGCCACCGCCGGATGCGCAACGCGCTTCCTCGGTCTTGCGCAAATGAGAAAGGGTCGGTGTCACCTCGACTTTGGAAACTCAACCTGCCGTCAACGCCCCTGTCAAAGCGATCAGCATGAACACAATGCCTGGTGCAGAAATCAACCGTCTAATCCACACGCTTGTGTGCATTTTTTTCTCCCGGAATTCCTGCTGAAAAATCAGGTGGTAAAGACTTCTTGCAAAGTCATCAGGATTTTTTGCTGCACCGTGCCAGAAACTGCGCCCAGTTTTTTGACAAATCGCGCCTTGTCTACCGTGCGCAGTTGATCCAGCAAAATACGCCCTTTGGTGGCCTGGAAGGTCAACTGAGGACTAAATGGCGCATCGAACCCTTTTGAAATCATGGGCGCCACGATCACAGTGCGCAAGTGTTCGTTCATTTCCGAGGGGGAAACGACCACACCGGGGCGAGTTTTTTGAATCTCACTGCCGATCGT
>Ga0164295_10001772_pt1 | contig 17870 bp, 15 predicted proteins | sample GEODES006metaG_FD_111798 | JGI IMG/M metagenome (GOLD analysis project Ga0164295, IMG submission 111798) | Oligotrophic lake water microbial communities from Sparkling Lake, Wisconsin, USA - GEODES006 metaG | ecosystem: Environmental > Aquatic > Freshwater > Lake | place: USA: Sparkling Lake... | reverse complement strand
CAGGCGCTTTTTGAGCTCGGTGAACAGGCCGTCGGGTCCAATGAGGTCCTCAGGCTTACGGTAATCGGCAAGTAGCTGGTCGAGTATCTCGTCTTTGATTTTTTGTTTCATTTGATGTTCCTTCAGTCGGTTAGGGTTATCAACGGAATCCTACTTACACAAAAAATCTTACACTCTCAGCAAAAGGTGCGGACCCCCGGTGCGTGAGACATGGAAAGGCACCTCCACCACGCGAGGATTGATAATCAACGAGTCATACCTGAAACGGGTTGAAAATCATCCCGCCGAACCTCCGCTGCCAGTGCCCGTGCCTGAGCCATCCGCATCCCAACTGCGGAATCTGGGTTTATTCAGAATCCGTTTGCGAGTCTCGACACGAGTGCTTCGCCAGCCCGTTCAACGGCTTCGGGCAGTGCGTTGTTACGCGCGGTTTGAAGATTGGAATCCACAAACAACTGGCTTGTGCCGGATGAGGATCCTGAAGCAAGAACCTTAGTGGGATTTTTGGCGTCTCGGAGTGTCCAATTAATGATCGCGGTGTTAGCAAGCTCTTCGGATAGCGCGGAATCGAAGCGGGTCCCCCGGATCGACCGGTAATTGATCTCGCGCAGTGTTCCTTCGAGAACCGCGTCTGCATGGTCTCGGCTGGAGACTTGATAGGTTCCGTCACGGACAATTGCATCGGCCACCGCTGAGGTTGCAAGTGTTTCGGCCCGCGGGTGGAGAGTTGCATTTGCAAACATGGGCACGGCGATCGTTTTGACCTTAGCAAGTGCCAAGGGCTTGGTTCCGCCCAGTCGATACCCCGCGCAGGAAATCACGAGCATCAAGGGTGCGATCAGTACGAGGAGCTTCATTGGCTGGAGGGGTTCTTGAAACTCACTGACCGAGCTGCTTCAGCTGAGCGCTGGCCTTGTCGTGCAGTGTGCCCGATTTCACCCGTGAGAGGATGTCGCGGTAGTAAACCTTGGCGGATTCGACTCGGCCAGTTTTCTGATAGAATGCGGCAATGTCGTAGGAGCGTTGGAGGTCCCGGTCACTGAGGTCGGCAATCCTTTTGCGGGCCTCGGCATTGCGCGAATGGTTGGGATATTGGATCAGGTAGTCATTGAAGGCTTCCTTTGCGAGATCGAGATTCGCTTGGTTTTGGTTTCCGCGATCAGCGTCTGCGGTTAGAATGAGACCAATGCGGAAAAGAGCTTCAGGGGCGAGAGAAGATAGGGGTTGATCTCGGACAAGCTGGCGGTAGGCAATGATGGCCTCCTTGGACATTTTTTTGGCTTCATTCAGCTCGCCAATGGTGAATTGAGCCTTGGCTGCGGCGGCGGATTTCGGCGCGTTGTCGCGGACTTTGCTCAGCAGGCCAACGGTTTTTTCGAGGGAAAGCTTGGTTTTGATTCCAAGAATGCTGGATTTCACGTCGCCATTGGCAGCGGATTGGGCCATCGAGGCTTGGCGGTTGAGGGCAGTGGTGTAGAGATCGCTGGCTTGAAAGCGGGAGAGGAATTGATCATAGGCTTCAAAGGCCTTGATGGTTTCGCCGCGTTCTTCGAGCAGCTGCGCTTGGCGAAAACGTGCTTTTGCGGCTGATGGGGCGTAGGGATACCGCGTGGCCACCTCGGAATAGATCTTGATGGCTTTAGGAGATTTCCCAGCATCATCGGCTTGTTTGGCCTTCTGATACAGGGCCTCTCCCTTGCCGGCCGATGCCTGAGACTCTCCTGCGAGAATGGGCAACTCCGAGTCGGTGCTACACGAGGAAAATAAAACTGCAGAGAACGAGAGCAACGCGCAGGCAATAAGCCGGTAGATCATGAGACGAAGCATAGGCAGCCCATGGATCTGGGGAAGCTCTAAATCGATCACTTTCCAAGTTCCGTGGCGCGTTGGGTCGCTGCCGTAACGGCTTCAATCAACGCGGCACGTAAGCCATTGCGCTCGAGCGAAGCCAATCCGGCGATGGTGGTACCGCCCGGTGAAGTGACCATGTCCTTGAGAACGGCAGGATGTTCGCCAGTTTCCATGACCATCATGGCCGCACCCAGAACGGTTTGGGCCGCGAGCTGGAGGGCATCCGCGCGCGGAAGTCCGACTTTCACGCCACCATCGGCAAGCGCATCAATCATGAGATAAACGTAAGCTGGCCCGCTGCCAGAGAGCCCAGTGACGGCATCCATCAAGTGCTCTGGTACCACGATGGCCAGCCCGACAGCGCCGAGCAATGATTTTGCGATTTCCGCATCTTCGGTGGTGGCTCGGCTGCCGACCGCATAAGCTGCAGCGCCATAGCCGACGAGCGCGGGGGTATTGGGCATGGCCCGGATGATCCGACAATTCTCAGACGCTGCCGCTTCAAGCGCCGCAAGGGTGACGCCAGCAGCAATGGAAATCACCAAGCGCGGTGCCCTACCAGCAGCCTTGGCCGCGTCGCCTAACGCCTCAGAGACATCCAGTGGCTTGGTGCAGAGGAGAATCACGTCACAGGCCGAAGCGACATCGCCAACGCTCGTCCCCACCCGCGCGCCAGTCGCTGCCGCAAATGCTTCACGCGATTTCTCGCTCGGATCACAGCCGATCACGTCTGCCGATGCGACCACCCCAGCACGAATGGCGCCTTGGATCAATGCCGTGCCCATCTTTCCGCAACCGATGATTCCGAGTTTCATGCCGGGAGTTTAAGCGGACGATGGCGGAACGCGCCAGTGTGATTTTGAGCTGTGGCAACGTCTTTTGCCCAACCCGCACTTGGCACTTGGAAAATCCCCGACATTTCAAGACGCTTACTGCCATGTCGCATTCCAACATCGATGTCCGCTACGTCGCGAATCTTGCCCGTCTCGAGCTGAGCGACGAGGAGGTCGCTATTTTTCAACCCCAGCTTGAAGCCATTTTAGGCCAAGTTCAGATTCTAACTGCCCTCGATGTTTCAGGGATTGATCCCACCGCCCATGATTCGATGGTTTTTGGAAAAATGCGGGACGACACGCCACACGAAAGTCTCTCACCTGAGGCGGTCTTGAAAAACGCCCCAGACCAAGCCCAGGGTCAGATCCGCGTTCCTAAAGTGGTTACCGACGCCTGATCGCCCTCCCTTCAATTTTCATCCATTTTCTGACCATGACCATCACGAAGCTCCGCCGACAACTTCTCGCTGGGGAAACCACGCCCGCCGCGATTCTCGAATCCCTCGCTGGACAGATCGCCGCCCGAGACGGCCAGACCGGCGCTTACCTGACCCACGACCTGGAATCGGCACTTGCGGAGGCAGCCCAATCTGACCTCAGTCTTCCCCTCGGCGGCATCCCGATTGCGATCAAGGACAACATCAATGTCTTAGGCCAGCCGTGTACCTGCGGATCGAAGTTCCTCCAAAATTACGTTTCGCCTTACGATGCCACGGTGATCCGCAAGCTCCGTGCTGCGGGGGCCATTCCTTACGGGCGGATGAACATGGATGAGTTTGCGATGGGATCTGCCACGGAGAATTCTGCACTTCAGGTCACCCGCAATCCCCGCGATCTCAGCCGCATCCCGGGGGGGTCATCTGGAGGATCCGCCGCCGCCGTGGCAGACCTCACGGCCATCGCAGCGCTCGGCTCGGATACAGGGGGATCCATCCGCCAGCCCGCGTCGCATTGTGGCGTGGTCGGACTCAAGCCATCCTACGGCCGAGTTTCCCGCTATGGACTGGTGGCTTTCGCCTCATCGCTCGATCAGATCGGTCCGATCACCCAGACGGTCGAGGATGCCGCGTTGATTCTTCAGGCGATTGCTGGTGGTGATCCACTCGACACCACTTGCTTGGACGCACCAGTTCCCGATTTTCTAGCAAGTCTGCATGATGGGGTGAAAGGGCTCAAACTTGGCATTCCCAAGGAATATTTTGGGCATGGGATCGCTCCCGGAGTCCGTAAAGCGGTTGAGTCTGCCATCGAATCGCTCGCCGCTCAAGGTGCCGAAATCGTTGAAATTTCGCTACCACACACTGAGCACGCGGTGGCCACGTACTACGTTCTTGCGCCGGCCGAGGCTTCATCGAACTTGTCACGTTTCGACGGGATCCGCTATGGACATCGTGCTTCTAACCCCAGCGACATCCTCGATTTATACCAGAAATCCCGCGAACAAGGATTCGGCCCCGAGGTGAAACGCCGCATCATTCTTGGCACCTATGTGCTCTCATCTGGCTATTATGATGCCTACTACAGCCGCGCCCAAAAAGTTCGCATCCTCGTTCAACGCGACTTTGAGAATGCTTTTAAACAAGTCGATGCGATCCTCTCGCCAGTGTCGCCAAGCCCAGCCCGCAAGATCGGCACGTTCTCGGACGACCCACTTCATGAATATCTATCTGACATTTTCACCATCGCCGCCAACCTCGCCGGAATCCCCGGGATTTCGGTGCCATGTGGAACGACGGATGATGATGGGGGAAACCAACTGCCGGTCGGAATTCAGATCCTTGCACCACGCTTAGGTGAGGCGAAGCTCCTTCAAATCGCTAAAGCGGCGGAATCCAGCGAATCTGTTTGAAATAGGATGAGTCTAATAGCTTGCCTGCCGCGACCATTGCAGGATTCTCACGTCAATTGACGTGATTTGATCACGATGAGGACGGGTTGATTTGGGTTGCGGGGCAGGCTCAGTATGGATCACGATCATCCCACACAAGCATTCCTGCCGTCGAAAACACCAGCGAACCCTCCCGATGCAATTCAATCCGGACGAAATCTCTCAGCTCCAATCTCATCTCACCGCCCTCTGGCATCTCGAGTCACCTGCTGCCTCTGGCACCGAATTTTTACAGCTCGTTGAGGAAAATCACCTGCGTAACTTCCAGTTGTGGCACGAGGAAGACATCGCCCGGCGAGACGATCTCGGATCTGAGCGAGTGCACCAAGCAAAGCGCGCCATCGATCGGTTCAATCAAGAGCGCAACAATTTCATCGAGGAAATGGACAAGGTGCTCGTCGCCGCTCTGCAACCAAAGGAGGCTGGCGTTCCGCGCAATTCTGAGACTCCTGGCATGATGATTGATCGGCTTTCGATCCTTTCACTCAAAGAGTTTCATATGAATGAAGAGGCAGTTCGAGAAGATGCCAGCGAAAATCATCGAGCGACCTGTGGGGAAAAGCTTGCACGCATCATTCGTCAACGCACAGATTTAACCCAATGCCTCGGCGACCTCCTCACCGAAGTTGCGAGCGGGACCAAGACTTTTGCCGTCTATTATCAATTTAAGATGTACAATGATCCTGCGTTGAACCCTCAACTCTATCTTGCCAATCCAACCGCCGGGAAATGATTTCAAACGCTGCAAAAATTTTAGTCACGGGTGGTGCAGGTTTCATTGGATCCCATCTTTGTGAAGCCTTGCTCGCCGAGGGCGCGGAAATCACCATCATTGATGATTTTAGCGACTACTATGATCCTCGTATAAAAGAGGCAAATATTGCAGGTTTTCGCCACAGGATTACCGTTGTAAAAGGCGACATTCGTGACAAGGCCCTCGTCGATTCGTTGTTCGCATCGACGAAATTTGATAAAATCTTTCACCTAGCAGCACGTGCGGGTGTGCGGCCATCCATTGCGGATCCGCAGTTGTATGTGAGTACGAATGTCGATGGCACCCTTAATTTGTTAGAAGGTTGCCGAACAACTGGAGTGAAGCATTTTGTCTTCGCTTCATCGTCATCCGTTTATGGAGTGAACAAAAAGGTTCCCTTTGCGGAGGATGACCCGATTTCACGCACGATTTCTCCCTACGCAGCAACAAAGCTCATGGGCGAGCAGCTCTGCTCGAATTACTCACATCTTCATGGCATCCGCTGTGTCTGCTTACGCTTTTTCACTGTTTATGGGCCGCGTCAACGCCCGGACCTTGCGATTTCCAAGTTCACCCATCAAATCATGGCAGACAAGCCCATCGACCAATACGGGGATGGCAGTACCGCCCGCGATTACACTTTTGTCGAAGACATCGTCAGCGGCGTCATGGCTGCCGGCCGCTACACGGCGTCGGATTTCGAAATCATCAACCTTGGAGGCTCTGCAGCAAACACACTTTCCCAACTGATTTCAAGCATTGAAGGAATTCTCGAAAAAAAGGCGACCATCAATTACCTTCCCGATCAGCCTGGCGATGTTCCACTCACGTTTGCAGAGGTAGGCAAGGCCCATCGCCTTCTTGGTTATTCACCCAGCACTCCGTTGATGCAAGGCTTACGCCGCTATGTCGATTGGGTGAACCATCAAATGATACGTTAGATTGTTCCTATTAGTTCTTGTTTGTCGTATCCGCTAACATCAATATAAGAGATAAGATCTACTCATCATGCTTGGGCATGCAAACGCGCTGGCTCCAATTAGTATACGCAGCTGATGCAAGTTTTTTTCCTAGCTTGATGGTTGCATTAGGCAGTGCATGCTGAAGTTATCATCGCAGAAATACAAAAAATCTAAAAAACCGCATATATTAAAGATTCTAAATAAAAAATATACCAAATATGAAACTCATACTATGCATAAAATGGGGAGTGACCTATAGTCATGAAGACGTCAATATTCTTTATGGCATGGTTGCTCGGAACATCAGCGGCGACTTCAAGGTTGTTTGCTTTACCGATGATGTTTCGGGCATTCGTTCTGAGGTTGAGTGCTTGCCGCTACCACCTCTCGGATGTGATATCCCTTCCGACGTTCCCGGTAAGTGGCCCAAGGTCGCACTCTGGAGCAAGGATCTTTTCGGCTTGCAGGGAGTTGCCCTCTTCATTGATCTGGATTCCATCATCGTAGATAACATCGACGGCTACTTTGAATACGGAAATCCGAATGATGTCATAACGGCCCGCAACTGGTTGAACCGTTTTAGAAAAAGCGCGCAAACCTCGGTCTTCCGTTTCCCCATCGGCGGTCATTCCTACATGTTGGAATACCTCCGTGCAGACGCCGCCTTTGTTTCTAGAAGATACCAATACGAGCAGAATTACGTCACCCACAAGATCCAGGGAGGCGTCAAATTCTGGCCCGAATGCTGGACTCGACACTTCCGTATCCATTGCATGGGATCATGGCCATTTCGCTACCTTCGTCCTCCAATTTTGCCTGCGGGCGCAAAAATCATCACCTTTCCAGGTCTGCCCGGCCCAGCAGACGCCATGCTCGGAAGATGGACGGAGCATGGCGAGATCCGCTCCCCAGCCGAGCACCTCAGATGGATCTGGTCTCAACTCCGCGCCCGAAAGAAATGGCTAAAGCATATATCCCGTTTCAATCAAAGAGCCGGATGGATCGAAAAATATCGGTTCGAATGATCCACGGGCAGATTCTGCCCTATAGACCTAATTAACTTTTATATAAACCCTAGCAACTTCACTTATTAATATGTCTAAAATCAGCCTAGGAGTTTTCTCTAATTTATCTTCCCGAGGACTCATTAAAAGGGTTCTGAAGGAGAATTTTCGTAATTATTTGGGTCCTTATCTCACCGCCTTCCTTCTGATGGGATGTGGTGCTGCTGCAACCGGCGCAACCGTTTTCCTGATGAAGAATATCACGGCCGTGGTATTTGGTACTCCGGTATCGACACCACTTGCGGTACAAGCCCACACTTCAGCCGCGTCTTTTACGGAAAAACTTTCCCACTTCAGTGCATGGCTCATCGACTGGATGTTTACTTCGTCAGGCCATCCAGGATTGTTAAGACTTTTCAATGTTGCGATCGCAATCATCATCGTTTTTCTAATTAAAGGCCTAGCTGACTACGGCTCCACGGTGATCCTTTCGAAAATTGGAAACAACATCGTGGCAAGGCAGCAGTTGAGAATTGGCGACCACATGCTCAAGCAGTCGCTAGCGTTCTTTGTTCGTTATCCATCGAGCGATTTGATCACGCGCGTCTCTCAAGCAGCGAACTCTGCTAGAATGGTGATGAATTTGCTCATGACTCGGGTGCAGGATGTCCTCACCGCAGCTGCATTGCTTTTTGCGATGTTTAAATTGGATTGGCGGCTCTCTTGCATCGCGCTTTGCATCATGATGCCGGTGGTCTTGCTCCTCGGTAACATCATCAAGCGCATCCGAAAAGTCGCCACCTCGCAAATGCTTGGCGCTATTCACGTAATCTCTGCGACACAAGAATCCATCGTCGGCAATAAACTGATCAAAACCTACAATCTTGAAGATCGGATGCATCGGCGATTTGATGATTCGATTGGCGGTGTTGAAAAGCTATCGAATAAAATGGCAAAGGTTTCTGCCCGTACCAGCCCGTTGATGGAGTTCATGGGAGGAATCGCCGTTGCCAGTTTGGTTTTCTACGGTGGTTACCGTAATATTGTCGAAGGCCAGCCTGCGGACTCACTGATTGCATTTCTAACCGCACTGTTGCTGGCCTACGAGCCGATCAAGCGCATCGCTAAAATGAATGTTGCGCTTGAATCTTCACTCATGGGTGTACAAATGCTCTACGAAGTCCTAGACACCGATTGCTCGATTCCAGATGTGCCAAACGCCAAGCCGCTTGAAGTTAGAACTGGAGCCATTCAGCTTGATGATATCACGTTTGCCTATCGCCCAGGTCATCCGGTGGTTCGTAATGTTTCTCTTAACTGCCCAGGCGGCCAAGTCACCGCACTCGTTGGCCCCTCGGGTAGTGGAAAATCCACCATCCTCAGTCTCATTGAGCGATTTTACCAGATTGAGCAGGGATCGATCATGATCGATGGACAAGATGTCTCGAAGGTGACCACACCATCTCTTCGGAACCAAATGTCGCTGGTAAGCCAAGATACCTTCCTATTTTCCGATACACTTCGAAATAACATCCTCTTTGCCCGACCCGATGCCACTCAGGAGGAAATCGAAGCCGCCGCCCGTGCAGCCTTTGCCCATGACTTCATCCTCGAGCAGCCTCAAGGATATGACACTCAGGTGGGTGAGAATGGTGGCAGCCTTTCGGGTGGCCAAAGGCAGCGCATCTCGATTGCGCGTGCCTTTTTGAAAAACGCGCCCATCCTCCTGCTAGACGAGGCCACCTCCGCGCTGGATAGCGAATCAGAGCACCAAATCCAAGCTGCCTTCGACCGACTCATGGAGGGCCGAACCACGATCGTCATCGCCCACCGCTTTTCCACGATTCGCAATGCGGGCACAATCCACGTCATGCAGGATGGCCAATGCGTTGCAAGCGGTACCCACCAAGAGCTCAACAGTGATACCGACAGCCTTTATGCCCATCTTTATCGACTGCAGTATCGAGAGAACGATTGATCTTGACGATTTCAACTTTTGAAAATCTTATAAAATAAGTTTGATTTATTAATCGTGTTTTAAGCAACCCCCCTTCAAAATTCCCTACTGATGAAAATTCTTGTTACAGGTGGTGCCGGTTTTATCGGTTCCAATCTCGTCCGCCAAATTCTTGATGAGACCTCGCACCACGTCGTCAATCTCGACAAACTCACGTACGCTGGGAATCTCTCGTCGCTGAAGGGCTACGAAACCCACAAGCGTTATCACTTTGTCCAGACCGACCTCTGTGATGCCTCGGCCCTTACGAGTATTTTTGCGCAGCACCGACCAGAGGCGGTGATGCATCTTGCGGCGGAGAGCCATGTCGATCGCTCGATCGATGGGCCCGGCGAGTTTATTCAAACGAATGTTCTCGGGACTTACCACCTATTGCAGGCGGCGAAGAATCATTGGAATTCCAGAATCTCTGAGGACGGAGTCTCAGAAAATCCGTCCTCCGCCCTCCGAAAATCCGCCTTCAGATTTCTCCACGTTTCGACGGATGAAGTCTATGGATCTTTGGGTGCTCATGACTCAGGATTTTCTGAAACAACACCGTACTCGCCGCATTCACCGTATTCCGCCAGTAAAGCCTCATCCGATCACCTCGCCCGTGCTTGGCACGATACTTACGGCCTTCCGGTCTTTGTCACTAACTGCTCGAACAACTATGGGCCCTATCAGTTCCCAGAAAAACTGATTCCCGTGGTGATTCTGAAGTGCCTCCGTGGTGAGCCCATCCCAGTTTATGGGAAAGGCGAAAACATACGTGACTGGCTCTATGTCGGCGATCACTGCTCAGCTCTCCGAGCCGTGTTAGAAAAAGGAACTCCCGGAGAAACTTATAACATCGGTGGTAACAACGAGATGAAGAACATCGACTTGGTCCAAGTGCTTTGCCGCATCCTTGACGAGTGCGTCGAAAGCGGAAGGCTAGGTGCTGAAACGAGAACAGGGACCAGCTTCGCAGATCAGATCACCTACGTCACCGACCGGCCCGGTCACGACCTCCGGTACGCCATCGATCCAACCAAAATCCGTACCGACCTCGGCTGGGAACCGAAAGAAACCTTCGAAACAGGTTTTCGAAAAACGGTCGAGTGGTATCTGGATCACCAGGAATGGTGGCAACAGATTCTCGATGGAACCTATCAGTTGCAACGCTTGGGGAGTGCGTGAATTTCGGAGTTTCGGAAAACAGAGTTTCAGACCGATTTCAGTAATATATGAAAATTGACTCGTGGAGAGACCTTGACGCCTACAAGAATGCGTTTGAATTGCAGCAGGCTTTATTCGAGCTGTCAAAGACGTGGCCAAAGAGTGAAACCTACCCTTCGACTGACCAAATCCGCCGATCATCGAGATCTATCGGATCTAATATTGCCGAGGCATGGGCCAAGCGCCGCTACCCAGCCCACTTCGTTTCGAAGCTCACCGACTCCGATGGCGAACTGCAAGAAACTCTCCACTGGTTGTCATCCGCAGGGGCGTGTGGCTATACCGACCTCGACGCCTCAGCCACCTTGCTAGCCAAAGCCGAAACGGTTGGCCGACAAATCGGAAGCATGATCAACAAACATGAGAGCTTCTGCTTCTAGTATCGTCATCCGAATTTCTGAAACTCCGACCACCGAAACACCGACCTCATTCCTATGAAAGGCCTCATCCTCGCTGGCGGCGCCGGCTCCCGTCTCTATCCACTGACACTCGTTGCCAGCAAGCAACTCCAGCCGGTTTATGACAAGCCGATGATTTATCATCCGCTCACCACACTCATTGAGGGTGGGGTTCGTGAAATCTGCTTGATCTCGACACCGCATGATTTGCCGCGTTTTAAGCAGCTGCTCGGAGACGGATCGCGCATGGGGATCTCCATCGAGTACCGCGAACAGGCAAAACCCGAGGGCATCGCCCAAGCATTTCTAATCGCTGAGTCGTTCATCGGCAACGACGCCGTGGCGCTAATCCTCGGCGACAACATTTTTTACGGCAACAATGGCTTTGGTGAGGCATTCGCGGAATTCACCTCGGGGGCCACCATTTTTGGTTATCATGTCCATGACCCCGAACGCTACGGCGTCGTCGAATTCGACGCAGACGGCAAGGCCATCTCCATTGAAGAAAAGCCCAAGGAGCCAAAAAGTAATTATGCCGTGCCAGGATTATATATTTACGACAACGACGTCCTCGAAATTACCAAAAACACCAAGCCCTCGGCACGTGGCGAGCTGGAAATCACTGCGGTAAACGTCGAATACCTCATGAGAGGCACGCTACATGTGGAAAAACTTAGTCGCGGCTTCGCTTGGCTTGATGCCGGCACCAGCACGTCACTTCACGAGGCCAGCGCTTACGTCCAAACCATCGAATCCCGCACAGGGATCAAAATCGGTTGTCCCGAGGAGGCTGCATTCCGAAATGGATTCCTAAGCATCTCACAACTCGCCGCCATCTCCGCCGCCATGCCTAACTGCGAATACCGTGCGTATCTTGAGAACGTAGTCCAAGAGAGCCGCCGCATCGAAAATTCCAAACTCAGATAGAATCGTAAACCGCAGATAACACCGATGAACGTGCGAATTATGAGCTTGGTGATGAACGTGGTACAACCCAGATAACGAACTCCGTAATTTACACGAATCCCTGACAGTCTAAGTCATGCCAAGGTTCTCCTCTCCCATTTCAGCTTTCTAATTTCCAAATTTCAGCTTTACCACCATGATCCTCCTCCTCGGCACCACCGGCTACATCGGCCAAGCATTTCAAACGGAACTCACTCGCCGTGGCGAGCGCTTTGTGGCGCTTTCTCGCTCGCAGGTTGATTATACGAAATTCCAGTCGCTCTACGACTACCTCAAGTCAAGCAGACCCAGCTTCATCATCAATGCAGCCGGTTACACGGGAAAGCCGAATGTTGATGCCTGTGAGTCGGCAAAAGCCGATACGCTGCAGGGTAATACTTTGTTCCCTCAAGTACTGGCCAACGCATGCGCTGCCCTCGAGATCCCCTGGGGCCACGTTTCCTCGGGCTGCATCTTTGCCGGTGCTTGGATTGATTATGGAGATGGCTGGGTCGTTGAGAAGGACATGACGAAACCTGAATTTCGCGCCATCGCCAAAGACTCTCCCGAGAAAATTCGCGGCTTCGATGAAACGATGGCTCCAAACTTTTCCTTCCGCGATGAACCCTGCAGCTTTTACAGCGGCACCAAAGCCCTCGGCGAGGAGGCGATTCAAGATGTCGGCCACAGCTACATCTGGCGCTTACGAATTCCCTTTGATGAATTCGACAACCCGCGCAACTACCTCACCAAGATCCAACGCTACCCCAAGGTCTATAACAACTTCAACTCACTCTCTCACCGTGGCGATTTTGTCAATGCGTGCCTCGATAGCTGGTTCCAGAAAGTACCCTTTGGTACCTATAATGTGACCAACCCGGGTTATGTCTCAACCGCCGAGGTTCTGGAAATGATTAAGGAAATCCTCAAGCCCGAGCGCGAATTCGAGTTCTGGAAGAGTGATGTGGAGTTCTATACGACAGGAGCTGTCGCTGCGCGTTCAAATTGTATCATGGATAGCAGCAAATTGCTTAAAGCCGGAATCCAAATGCCAATCGTTCATCATTCGCTTAAAACGGCTTTGAGTAAGTGGATTCTTTAAATATAGAACGATGCTTTTTGGCTCAACTGAGGCTTCAAAATTCATGCCAGACTATATTCCGATTAATATTATTATTGATAATAATACTTGAATGATAAATAAAACACATACAACGATAAGCCTTGTAGTCAATACGCTCAATGAAGAAATGTATTTGGACGATTGTCTGAAGTCATGCTCATGGGTAGATGAAATAATCGTGGTGGACATGCACAGTACCGACACCACCCGAGAGATTGCTCTAGCAGCAGGAGCAAAAGTGATTTTGACGGAGCCATGTGGGTACGTAGAACCAGCCCGTAACTTCGCCCTGTCACAAGCAAATTGCGATTGGATCATTCTATTAGATGCTGATGAGCGAATTATTGGTAGCCGCGATAACATTATAGCGTTGATTGAGGCTGCCGGAGATGGTGTTGCCGCAATACAAATTAAACGAGTAAATCACCTTGGTCGTTGGACAATAATCGATTCCGGATGGGGAGATGATTACCAGGTAAGAATACTTAAGAATAAGCATGTCATATGGAGGGATAGAATCCATTCGCGGCCTGAACTATTGGGTACTTTGTTTACAGCCACCTCAGCAGCAGGGGTATATATTAATCACTTTAATTTTCCGGACTTGGCTGGTTTTTCAAAGAAATTAATTCATTATGCAAGTAAAGAACCTTCTTCTACTGAAAACGAATGGCCTGTAATCATTGAGGAACTTAATAATGAGTTTCGTCTGCGCTATACACCCGAGGCTGATGGGTCACTAAGTTTTGTGCTCGCGCTTCAACTCGTTTTATATAAGCTAATGGTTCATGCCTACAGTTGGGAGCGGACTGGTAAAATGCCGCTATCCCCGCCCGCTTCAGGATCTTTTGATAATTTATTTAGTGACCACGATGCAGAGGTTTCGAGGCTGATGCAGACTGTTGTGGATCGGGAGGAGCAGATCGCAAAGCTGACTCGCCACGTCTCAACCAAACATGATGAAGTCAGAATTCTGACCGAGATTATTCAGTCTGCCGAAGAGTGGCAAAGAAGATCGTTGTTCAAGAGAATGTTCCACAGGTGGAGACCACATCATCTACCTAGTAAGAAGGTCCATCTTTTCAAACGCCTCGAAAGAAGCTTACGTAAAAGACGTAATAAACTGTTAGGTCGATCTGCGCCGTCATTCGCACAACCAGCAGAGACGAATGGGAATGCGCTGTGGATTGCCAACGAAATTCAGATATTTTCATCAAACAAACCCAAGGTCTCGATCATCATACCCATATATGGACAAATTGCTTATACTCTGCAATGTTTGAAATCGATAGCTGAACATCCCCCGAAGGTTGAATATGAGGTGATTGTGGTGAATGATTGTTCACCTGACTCTTCCAAGTCGATTCTTGAGCATGTTAAAGGAATTCAGTTGATCAATAATGTAGAGAACCTCGGGTTCATTCGCTCGTCCAATGCTGGCGTCAAGGCTGCAAAGGGAGAATACCTCTACTTCCTCAATAACGACACGCAAGTTACCCCGGGCTGGCTCGATGAATTATTACTTACATTCCAGCGGTTTCCCGGCACAGGTCTTGCGGGCTCTAAACTCGTCTATCCCGACGGAACCCTCCAAGAAGCGGGTGGAATTATTTGGCAAGATGGAAGCGCTTGGAATTTCGGATGCAACCAAGACCCCAAGTTGCCACTTTACAATTATGCCCGAGAGGTGGATTACTGTTCCGGGGCTTCGATTATGGTTCCGAAGGAGTTGTTTAACGAGCTTGGTGGCTTCGATGAACACTATTTACCTGCCTACTGCGAAGACTCCGATCTCGCGCTCAAAATCAGGGACAGAGGGCTGCGCGTAATCTACCAACCTATGTCCGAGGTGATCCACTTTGAGGGTGTCAGCAACGGGACGGACACCTCGACCGGTGTCAAAGCCTACCAGGTTCAGAACATGAAAAAGGTCTACGAGCGATGGAAGGATCGCCTCGCATACCATCAGCCTAATGCCGTCAATGTTGACAACGCAAAAGATCGGATGGCCGCTCGGCGGGTTCTCTTTCTAGACCAATGCACCCCCACGCCAGATAGGGATTCCGGCTCTGTTGATGCTTTTAATACAATGATATTAATGCGGGACATGGGATTCCAGGTTACTTTCATTCCCGTAAGTAATTTCCATCAAGATCGGAAGTACACCACGGCAATCCAAGCACACGGGATAGAGGCCCTCTACAAGCCCTATGTGGCCAGTGTTGATCAGCACCTCTCGGAACACGGACAACGTTATGATCTGATTCTCGCTTGTCGTTACAATACCCTAGAGCCGCACTACCCGTCGTTGCGCAAGTATTGCCCAAATGCCAAAATTATCTTTCACACGGTGGACCTTCACTTTCTACGAATGCAGCGGGAGGCAGACTTAAAAAATCAGCAGAAATTACATGATGCGGCAAAAGGGGTTGAGGCGATCGAACTCAAGTTGATCGACCAATGTGAGCTCACCACGGTGGTGAGCCTCGTAGAACAAGAGGTTCTCGCGCAGATGAACCGTAGCCGGAAGGTCAGAGTTATGCCCTATTCGCGCAATGTCCGCGGCACCCGATGTGGATTCAAGGATCGCAAAAACCTGATTTTTGTCGGCGGCTTCCAGCACCTCCCAAATATCGATGCGGTTGAGTATTTCGTGGCCGACATCATGCCGTTGCTTCGCGAAAGACTGCATGGGGTTGTCTTTAATGTCGTCGGCAGCAAGGTTCCGCAGGCGATCTCCGATCTTCAATGCGAGGATGTCGTCATCCATGGTTTCGTCGAGGACCTCGATTCCCTGCTCGACCAAATGCGTGTATCGATTGCGCCGTTGCGCTACGGGGCCGGCATTAAGGGCAAGATTGGCAGTGCCATGACCGTGGGACTGCCCGTGGTTGCCACTACCATGGCTGCCGAAGGAATGGCCCTCACCCCGCGTGAAAACATTCTTGTCGCAGACAAGCCGGAAGCCATAGCCGAAGCCATAGCCGAGCTTTACCAGAATGAAGGTCTCTGGAACCAGATCAGTACCAATGGCCTTGCCTTCGCGGAGAAGGCGTGGGGAGCAGCCGCTGCGTGGCGGGTACTTCACGAGATACTTGGAGAATTAGAGTTAGTTATGCCGGAGTCAAATCATCTCTCAGCACTTTATAATGCTAATGAAAAAAATTAGAAAAATGATTTGAAAACCAAATATTTATTAATCGACATCACTTTCGCTTTTCTATTGATATGTTTTACATACGCAACTTTATGCTATGTACTAGCTACTGCCTCCATTACGCCATGGCAAGATTGGGTTCGTATGAGGTGGGTTGTTGATTCATCTATGAATTGGCCTTTCTCATTTGGGGACTTCTGGAAGGTTGAAAATGGAGTATTCAAATCTCCATTCATGTTTATGGTTACGTGCTTTAATATAATGTTCTTTCACTGGGATCATAGGTTAGAGTGCTGTTTTTATTTTTTTTAAATCTGCAACAGCCATCTGTCTCTATTCTTGGTCGCGAAGTCATCTTGATGAGCGACGTATGGAAAGCTGGCTTTTCCCTGTAGTCCTATTGTGTCTGGTTTTTAATTTATCCCAATTTGATAATTATTTACTCTCCGCAGGTGCTTATTCATTTGCAGTTTGCTCACTTGTAGTGATTTTATACGCACAAATGTGCTCAGCACTTTTTACGAATAGTCGGTATCAATTGCTGTTGTTTTGTTTTTGGCTTACTTTAAACACAATGATTGTGTCTAGCTCCTATACCATATCTGCATTGCTGGCTATACCCCTTGCGGTTACTTATATCATAATATCGTCGAGAAAGGTAATTCATCTTCATCAGAATCGATCAGTCGGATTTATAATTGCAGTTTTTTCAATTATTTTCCTCGTAATGTACCTTAAAATACCATCACTTAGTCCTAATGTGCAATCATTTCAGGATATTGATTTGGTTAAATTGCTAGGTTTTGCTGCGGCATTAATTTCTGGGGGGATCTTTCACGGCGAACGAGTATCTGTGACGACAGCAATTTTGTCAGGATTATTGTTGACTTTGTTATACATTATCACGTTAGTGCATGGTGCCGCTAAAGGTATAATAAGTTTTTATAAGGCATTGCCTGTAAGTTTAATCTTGTTTGCAATTATGAACGCTGGAATCATTGCAATTGGAAGGTGGGATTTTGGTCTGCAAACTGCCCTATCAGGTAGGTATACTACGTTTCAAGTGCTTGGAATAATTGGGGCCGTGATGTATTGGTCAGTGTCCGCGCATGATTGCGCTCATGGCAGTAGTAGAAACATCAAGAAACCAAAAGTATTTCTCGTGAGGTTTTTAGCCACAGTCTTCATAAGCTTAATAATAATATCGACATGTGTGGAATTGTCGATTAGACCATATCGGAAAACTTATTTTGATGGCTTAGACAACGCAGTGCTACAAAAAGGGAGAATGAGTGAGGAGCAAAAAAAATTATTTAATGCTGATGATGTGTCCAGTGTGAATAAATTTGTTGAAATTCTACATAATCATAATCTTGGGCCGAGCGTCTTTCCGCGAGGAAAATAAATTTTTTATGTACATACACCCATCAGCAATTGTTGAGTCTGATTATATCGGTTCTGGCACACGTGTATGGGCCTTCGCTCACATTCTATCAGGTGCGCGCATTGGGGCCGATTGCAATATCTGCGACGGCGTTTTTATGTAAGCGGAGTCTGAAGCGCCGTGCGTATGGATTTGCTACGACAGCTGCATGGCAGTCATAGTCCCCGGTTCTATCACTGCTATGTTCTCAGGCGGCTTGGCGCTGAGCTATTCCACTGCGGGCTTTGAGCCAGTTGGCTGGGGTCAGCGTGATGGCGTCTTTGGCCAGCATGCCGGGCAGACGGGTGAGAACGT
>Ga0164295_10001771_pt1 | contig 17884 bp, 18 predicted proteins | sample GEODES006metaG_FD_111798 | JGI IMG/M metagenome (GOLD analysis project Ga0164295, IMG submission 111798) | Oligotrophic lake water microbial communities from Sparkling Lake, Wisconsin, USA - GEODES006 metaG | ecosystem: Environmental > Aquatic > Freshwater > Lake | place: USA: Sparkling Lake... | reverse complement strand
TGCGCCCAGCGGCGGAGCGTTTCGGCATTCCTTTTGTTCACCTGCCCGTGACGCCGCAGAACAAGGCCGAGCAGGAGCAAAAGCAGATCGACCTGATGCAGGAGCACGGGGTCGATACCGTGGTGCTGGCGCGCTACATGCAGATCGTGACCCCGCGCTTCATCGAGAAGTTCGCGAATCGCATCCTCAACATCCATCACAGCTTCCTGCCCGCCTTTGCTGGGGCCAAGCCTTACCATCAAGCGCATGTGCGCGGCGTGAAGCTTATCGGAGCAACGAGCCATTACGTGACCGCTGATCTCGATCAAGGCCCCATCATTCATCAAGACGTCGCCCGCGTCTCGCACAAGGACAGCGCCGCTGACATGGTGCGCATGGGCAAGGACCTGGAGAAGATCGTGCTCGCGAAAGCCCTCTGGTGGCACCTGAACAACAAGGTGCTGGTTTACTCGAACAAGACTGTCGTCTTTGAGTGACCTGACTGGCCAAGGTCATTTTGACCCGTCATTCGCAAGTTTTGGTGGAGCTTAGCGGGTTCGAACCGCTGACCTCCTGCATGCCATGCAGGCGCTCTACCAACTGAGCTAAAACCCCAAAACTGCGCGCACAGCGGCAGGCCGTGCGGGCTGGATACATACCGAACGCAGCCACTCTGACAAGAAAAATTTCATCTTTGAATGCTTGTTTGCCGCCATGATGCGCGCTAGCCACCCAGCATGTCGTTTCGATTGGAGATGCTGCAAGTGGCCAGGCTTGCGCCCAAGGTGCTCGGCGAGTCCGCTGATCTGGTGGCCGCTTTTCTTCGCTCGCGCCTGCTGGACGAAGGCGGTTTCATGAACCGCGAGGGCAAGGCTGATCTGTATTATACCGTGTTCGGCATCGAGGGACTTCTCGCATTGCGGCAAGACCTGCCCAAGGATTCCATCGCGGCCTGGCTGCGTCAGTTCGGCGATGGCCGCAAGCTGGACTTTGTGCATCTGTGCTGTCTGGCGCGGAGCTGGGCGGCGCTTGATCCTTCCGCCCTCAGCTTGGACACACGACAGGCGCTCGCGGCCCATCTGGAGTTCCATCGTTCTGGCACCGGCTACCACCCCGCGCCAGGCAGGGACCAAGGCAGCGCCTATGGCTGCCTGCTGGCGTGCGCGGCTTATGAAGATCTGGCCCTGCCAGTGCCAGACCCAACGGGCGTCAAAGCCTGCATGGATGATCTGCTATGCGAGGACGGCGGATGGACGAATGAGAAAAAGATCCTACTGGCCAACGCGCCCGGCACAGCGGCTGCTCTAGCGCTCTACCGACGCATGCATTGGGACCTGCCCGCCACCTCGATTTCCTGGCTGATGAACTGCCGCCAGCCTGACAGCGGTTTCCTCGCCTTTCCCAAGGCACCCATCCCCGACCTGCTGTCGACCGCCGTGGCCTTGCACGGCCTTTCCGGCGCCGGGGTCGACCTTGGCGCGATTAAGGAGCCGAGCCTCGATTTCGTAGACAGCCTCTGGAATGCCGAAGGCGGCTTCCATGGGAACTGGACCGACCACACGCTGGACTGCGAATACACCTACTATGGACTGCTCGCACTGGGACATCTGAGTCTGTGAAGTGATAAGCGGACAAGAAAAGAGTTGATTTGCGTTGTGTTGATAATTAGCTTCTGCAAATAAAGGCAAATTCAGTTTGAATTGGTTGTGTTTATTATGATATTTATAATGACAACCCATTTAGACTACTGAATCTCCCCTCACCATGGCCTTTGCGATCAAGAATATTTTCCAAAAAGGAGCCAGTCCTGACCCTTCTCAGGCGGATGATCGCCAAGCGCCTGGCAGCAGTCCCTTCTCCGCTGCTCATACCCCACCCAGCCCCAGTGCCTTTAATCCGGGCTTTGGCGGAGCCCTTTTCAAAACCCTGGGTTCGGAACCTTTGGATAGCGCCCCGGTCTCAGTGCGGCCTGGGGGCTCGCCTTTCGCCCAACACTCGGCGGCTGACAGCACCGTGCTCACGGTAGCCGACTTGCTGCCAGTGCTGCCGCCTGAGCTCGCCCGCGTCAATGGTGCCATGCCGGACCAGCCGGTGGCGCTGGCTCCGCATGTGCTGGAAACGGCGATCTCCAGCGGCCAGCTGGCAGTGCCCATTTTTGAGGTTTACCGTGTGTGCCCTGCGCTGTTTCAAACCCCGGTCTCGCCCCATGACCCGCGCATGGTGTCGCTGCCACGTGGCAAGCTGCCCAACCTGATCGCCAGCCACACCGGAGCGCTGAAACCACCACAGGCGGAGGCTTCCCCTTTCTCGCACGTTCCTCAGAGCGGAGGCAGTCCCTTCGCTCCGGCGCTGCCCGAGATGCCGCCCGCTGGCATGATGACCCATGGCATGAGACCCGCCGGGGCTCTACCGCCGCGACGTCCGCCAGGCACGCCGCCCGCCATTCCGACCCAGGCAGACTTCATCGGCGGAAACCAAGCCTCCGGCGGGCTGAGCCTGCCGAATTACGATCAGCCGCAGCCTGCCTCGTCCTTTCAGGCATCGCCTTTCAGCGCGATGCAGTCCCCATCGTCCAGTCCGGTCCCGGGCCAGACCTCGTTGCTGTTCTCCAGTCCTCAGCCGCCCAGCGATCCAGAGCTGGCGGCGGTGCCCGAGGCTCCCTCGCCGTTCGCGGCCACGGCATATCCTTTTGCGCCAGCCCAGCCGATGGCACCGCCACCGGCCAGCCCGTTTTCTTTCCCCATGCCGGCCTCTCCCCAGGCACCTGCCGGAGCCTCTCCCTTCGCATCTGCGGTGGCTCCGTTTGAGGTGGCTCCGCAGCCGCCTGCGCCGGAGCTTCCGAAGCTGGGCCAGTTGCCGTTCGCGGCACCCCAGTCCCCTCCGCCCATGCCGGGGGCACCGCCGTTTGGGGCCTCCCAGCCGATGGGGCCGCCTACCACGCAAGCGTCCCGGCCGATGGAAGCCGCCGGTGCCCACAGCAACGAGATGCTCCAGGTCTCGCTCGCGGCCGTGCTCCGGGGCCATGGCGCGCAGGACCTGGGCTTTGATCCCAACTTCATTCCCGCCTGGATCAACACCAAGCTGCCGGCCTCCATGGTCCAGCCCCAGCTTGCCTCCGGGCAGGTCAGCCTTGACCTAGGCACGATCATCGACGGCACCGAGCCCACCTTCCGTTCCGTGATCGCCCACGGGCGGCGTGGATACACCGTTCGCATGTCGGCCAGCGATGTGTTCCAGACCGGAGGCGCACCCGCCACCAGCGAGCCTTCGCCATTCGCCATGCCGACGGCCCAGCAGCCATCGCCTTTCGCCCCGGCCCCAAGCATGGTGTCTCCGCTACCCGGGCTGGTGCAGCCGCTGGCCAGTGTTTCGCGCCCGTTCAATCCACCGCCCGCTCCCGAACCGCAACCTCTGCCTCCGGCGAAGCCCGAGGGCATGGGCAGCGAGCAATTGTTTGGCGAGCACCCCTTCGCTGCGGCACCGCCGCGGCCGATGTTCTCGCCGGTGACCTCCGGTGTGCAACCGCTGCCGGAGATCCTTTCTCCCGCCATGCCTGGCAACCCGATCCTGGAGCAGGCGGCCATGCCATTCTCGCCGACCCGCGACAGCAACCGCGCGCCGTCGGCACCGCTGTTCAAGACCTCATCGCCAGCGCCAGCCACCGAATTCAAGCCGGCCCGGCCCTCTGTTTCCGGCGGTGCTGTGATGGGGCTCAGCGGGGCGGGCGACAGCGAGCAAATGCTGCTGCGCGCGCTGCTGGGTCACACGGGCAAGCTTGACGCCGCCCAGGTGGTGAAGCGCACCTCGCAACTGCCCGGCATCATCGCCTGCGTCAATGTGCGCCACGGCCAAGTCCACGGCGAGGCAGAGGCTTCCAAGGCGGCCCAGGACTTCCGCGATCAAGCCGCTGACATCTCCCGCAGCATGCGCACGTTGGCAGGAGTGATCGGCATCGACGCCGAGACCCTCAGCATCGCGGCTGGCGAGCGCACCATCACCTTCTGCTTCCAGCCTGACAACGCGTTCGGCGTGCTCCACCAGGACAATGAACCCGCATCTGGCCTGCGCGAGAAGATCACGCTGATCGGGCGCGAAGTTGCCAAGCTGCCTGCTTAACCCGCGAACGCTCCTCCTCAAAATCATGGCCACCATCCGCAAAGAGGACAAGGTTTTGTGCTTCAAGATTGTCTACTGCGGCACGGCGCTCAGCGGCAAGACCACGAATCTGAAGCACATCCACTCGCGTCTCGACCCCTCAGGACGGGGCGACCTCGTGTCGCTCTCCACGTCCGCCGACCGCACCCTGTTCTTCGATTTTCTGTCGATCGAGACCGCCGCGCTGCCCGGCTACCGCACGTTGTTCCAGCTTTACACCGTGCCCGGGCAAATCACTTACAACGCGACCTTGCAACTCGTGCTCAAACAGGCCGACGGCGTGGTGTTTGTCGCGGACTCGCAGATGGACCGCCAACGCGACAACCTGCAGTCCTGGCAGAACTTGGAGGCCAACCTACGGCTGAACGGCAGCTCTATCGACCGCCTGCCGGTTGTCCTGCAATACAACAAGCGCGACGTGCCCAATGCCGCGCCGGTGGAATACCTGGAGTTCCTGCTCAACAACCGCAGCACGCGGCACATCAGTTTTGAAGCCGAAGCCGCCCGCGGCCGCAATGTGCTGGCCTGCCTGAATGCCATTTCCCAGACCGTGCTGAGCCAGTTCCAAGAGCGGCTGCTGCGCGAGAAAGTGGAGCTCGATGAAGATCCGCCCGAGGCCAGCCGCCCGAGTGATGATGTGGAGCCTCAGGCCGCGGAACGTCCGGGTTCCGGCCGGGAAGCCCGCCAGCCCGTGCTCGTTGCCTGACCTGATCAACAACCGCCGCCCAGCCTTATGACGCAGAGCTACACCATCAATCGCGAAAAGAGCCAGCCCCTGCTGCAGCGCCTGGTCGGCATTCCTGGGGTGCGGCATGTGGCCATTCTCGACGCCGCCGGGCTCTGCCTCTCCCACACAGGACACGAGCCCGTTTCGACTATGCTGTTGACCGACTGGACCGTGGTCGCGCGCGCGGCCTTCTCCGCCTGCGATGACCTCGGCCAGCGCTGCGGCTCAGGCCCGTGCCAGGAATCCCTTCAAACCCATCGCGAAGGCGGCACGCTGATGCGCGCGCTGACAGGGAACATGCTGATGATCGTGCAATTCGAGCAGCGCACGTCCGTGAGCAGCCTGCGGCTCGCAGTTGCCGAGGTGGCCCTGGAACTGCCCACCCCGATCGAATACCGGCCGCCGACCCAGCGCATGCAGCGCAGCAGCCCAGAGTTCGGCAGCTCGAACGATCCCTTTGGCACGCCCAACTGGTGGGCCGAGCAGAAGGCTGCCGCGCAAAAAAACCGCGCGCAGCCGGAGATCGTCGAGGCAGATGTTTTGTAACCCTTGGCCCGCAGGCTGCTTTTGAGCTACACGAGGGTTGATGAAGGGATCTTGAAATTCCAAGGTTTACAATCCCCCCTCACCGGGCTTATTCTCCTCCCCCGCTCCCGATTCACCTTTCGGATGCTGCTGCTCTCCTGAACCTCACTAGACCTCATGGCGGAATTGATTTCAAAAGGCGGACCTCTGATCTGGCTGCTCATGGGCTGCTTCGCGCTGGCCGTGGGTGTTTTCCTGGAGCGCCTTTCGTATTACCACCGAGCAGGCATGAACGTGGGGGAATTCCTGGCCGGACTGGCCAGCCTGATCCGCCGGAAAAACTACGCCGAGGCGCTGCAGGAATGCGTGGCCACGCGGGTGCCGGTGGGGCGTGTCATCCACGCCGCGCTGCTGCGTCATCATGCGCCGCGCGAGCATTTGAAGGAGATCGTGCAGGAAGCCGGGCAGCTGGAAGTGCCGCGTCTGGAGCGCTACCTGAGCATGCTGCACGCGATTGCTCATGGCGCGCCATTGCTGGGTTTGCTGGGCACGATCATCGGCTTGCTCGACAGCTTCACCAACCTTTCCGCGGCCAACGGCGTGGCCACCACCTCGGATGTGGCGCGCGGGGTTTATCAAAGCCTGATCACCTCGGGCATGGGCATTGCCGTCGCCATCCCGGCCTTTCTTTTCTATGCCTTCCTCAGCGCCAAGTGCCGCCATCTGATGCATGACCTGGAGCGTGCAGGCGTGGAAATCGTGAACCTGATCGAGGATTCCCGCGAGGACCGCCAGATTCTCAGCTTCCGGCACGAGGCCGCCGTCGAGCAACCGCCGGACAACATCATTCAGGCCACTCCAGCGTTGAAGGCGGGCGGCGGCAAACCGCGCGGTGCCAAGTCTTGATTCATGGTCCAGGCTTTTGCATGATTCGGGCATGAAGCTCGTCAGCCATCTGCCGCCCAGCGGCCCCGCGCTCTACATCGCACCGCTGCTTAACACAGTGCTGCTGCTGCTGATCTTTTTCCTGCTCGGGTCGAGCTTTGTTGTTCATTCTGGCGTGAATGTGCTGCTGCCCGAGTCTGCGTCGCGCCTCTCAGGGTTCGAACAGGCCCACCTCATCAGCATCCCAGCCGGGCCGAATGCGGCCCTCTACTACGATGGCAGGAGTGTGACGCTGGCCGAGCTGCGCAAGGCGCTGGAACTGGAGCGCACCGGAAAAAAGCGGGCCGTCATCCATGGTGATCAACTCGCCCCCTACGGACGAGTGATGGAGGTCAGCAGCCTCGCGCTGAGCCTGGGTTTCGAAATCGCGCACGCCACCACCCCTAGCGAGCCGCCGTGAAACCCCGCAGATCATTTTCCGCCCTGATTTTCTCCTGGCACACCCAGGAGCGCCGGGGCTGGTATCTGCTGGTGCTCGGCCTAGCCTCGGTTTTCTTCGTCGGCGGCACCTTGCTTCTGTTCCAGGTCGTCTACCCCGTCAGCCGTCCGCTAACACTGACACCGCAGCGGATCTGGCTGCTGGATTCCAGCCAGCCGGGTGCGCGGCAAATCATCGCCGCCGCCGCCGATAAAGATTTTCTGCTGCTTGGCGAGACCACCGCAGACAGCACCCTGCCAGCGCTGGCAGGGCAAAAATCCGCTTTTTTTGCCCCCAGCTTCCAAGGCCGTTCACTGCAGCCCAAAGACTTTTTGGAAACGCGGAACGCCACCGCCGCCCTTCCGCGCCTTTTCCTGCCGCAGCGAACCATGCTGCCCGCGCTACCAGAGCGGGGCCAAGATCGCATGCCGCCCGCTCCGAAGGCCCAGGTTCTTCAAGCCGTGGTCACCAGCGGGCTTTCCCAGCGCGCGCTCATCCGGCAGGTGAATCTTGCCGCCGAGACACTGCCAATAGACAAGCCAGTTGTCTTCCACATCGCCGTGTCTCCTGACGGGCAGGTGAAGGTGGTCGTGCCGCTAACTAGCACGGCCGCTCAGGTTGAAACCTACCGCACGCTGCGCGCCCAGCTGGCAGGCCTGCGCTTCTCGCCCAGCAACGCCGATGAGGAGGAATGGGGCACGCTCACTTTTGAATGGCGGGAGGCAACGCCATGATCGGCGTCAGTTTTGGTGAACTGATGCTGGTGTGCGTCGGCCTTGGCATCGGCTTTGTCTCGCTCTGGTGGGCTCTTGCGGTGCGGCGCGTGCGCAAGGTCGAGACCCAGAAGCACGCTGGCGTCATCACCTGCCGCATTTGCAGTGTGCGCTATGAGCCAAGCACTGGCGAGGTCAGCGTCTGCCCGGCCTGCGGCACGCCCAATGAGCTGCAGCCACCCGGGGTCATTTGAAACGCCGCCGCCAAATCAGCAACTGCATGACGCTTAGCAGCGCCAGCAACAGGCTCGAAGGCTCCGGAACGACAAGCGGCGCCACCACGTTGAAGTCATCGTAGTTGTTCATTTCCGTGTTCGGCTGCGCGGTGAAACGGATGCCCGAAAGCTGATCCATGGCCGCCCCAGCAAGCGCGCCGGCCGCGACTGTATGGGTCGTGGCGGTCAGGCTGGCGTAGTAACTGAAGCTGACCAGGTCATTGGTCAGATCGAATGTCAGCATCACATGATCCCAGTCGGCATTGTTGGCCACGATGGAGGTCGTGTGCCAGCCCGCCCCGTCATACCATTCGAGGAAGGGCTGCGAAGTGAACAGCCCCTGCCCCCGCGTGCCAATGGCAAAAACCGCGTCACCAGCGCTGTTCACGAACTCCGTGGTGGTCACGCGAGCGTTGGAGAAGAACGGTGTTTGCGAACGCATCCAGTAATCAATCGTCACAATGCCTTCCGTAACCAGTGAGGGAGCCATACCATCGAAATCCCGGGCATCGAAGCTGTAGAGGTAATTCGCCCCGTCCTCATCCGTGTCGCCGAAGCCAATCGTCGCCCGCAGGGCCAGGCTTGATTCTCCGGTGTGCGCCAGCCCGTGCTGTGCCACCAGTTCACCGTAACCTGAGTCAATGCGTCCCAGGTCATTCTTGTAAAATAAGCCGGTGTTGGCGGTGATGTCCTGAAAGCTGCCCCCGGAGCCCCCATTGCTCGTCCCATACTGGCCTGCATTGTAACTGCTGACATCGCGGGTCGGCAGCGATCCTCCCGGCAAAAAGCCGTCGACCTCTTCAAAGCTACCCAGGTAGGCCGAGGCCTGCCGGGCTAGCAGCAAGCTAAGGACAAAAACAAACCGTCGGGCTACCATCATTTCATAATTATAATAACAAGTAAAATAAAAACAAGGGGGTAATGTTCGAGAATTCCCTTCCGCACTTCAAACCGCCTGCTCACTTCCCCGCCATGAACGCCGCGAGATCGAACGACTTCCCATGCACCTTCGGCACGATGTGACGGAGCTGCCGGGTCCAAAGCCGCCGCCAGCCGCCCAGGCCCGCAAAGCCCTTGAGCAGCGCCCGCCCGGTCACCTCGCGGGAGAAATGCTGCTCGGCATGGTCCAGCCCCGCCTTGCCCATGGCCACACACAGAGCCTCATCTTTGAGCAGGGTGGCCAGATGGTCTGCCAGAGCCTCTGGCTGCCGTTCCTTAGATAGAAAGCCAGTCTTCCCTTCCACCACCATCTCCGGGACGCCCGCCAGGCGGGTCGACACGCAGGGCAGCGAGGCCGCCATCGCCTCCATCAAGACTGTCGGCAAATTGTCCTTGCCACCATCGGACTCCGTGGCGCAGGCTAGGGCAAACACCTGGGTCTCCTCCGCCAGCAAGCGGCGAATCTCATCGATTCCCAGGGGACCGGTCAGTTGAACCTGCGGCTCCAATGCCAGCCGCTCTATCTGCGCCCGCAAAGCCTGCTCCATCGGACCCTCGCCCACGATACGGCAGTGGAAAGCCAGCCCCAGGTCCCGCAGCTGGCCACAGGCGGCGATCAAATCCGGGTAGCCTTTTTTTTCGATGAGACGGCCTACGCTGAGGATGCCACCTGCGGCACGGCTTCGGTCGGCCTGCGCGCGCGCTGCCTTGAATGGCTCCAGATCTAGGCCGTTGTAGACCCGTTTCACCCGGCCCGCAGCCGACGGGAAGCGCTCGCGCAGTTGCTGTGCCGTGTAGTCGCTGACCGTGACGATCAGGGCCGCCTCCTCAAACAAGCTGGCAAATGGCACCGTCTCATCATCCGGCTGGCAAAAAATATCATTCGCATGGGCGGTAAAACTGCACGTCACACCCGTGAACTTCCGCAGCCACCAGCAGGTGCGCGCCCCGATCCCTGCGAAGTGGGAGTGCACGTGGCGCGGTGCGCTGCCGCCCATATCTGCCAGCACTTTGGCGATGTAAGCCGCCTCATAGACCCGCGCCTTGTCGCTGCGCTCGCCCCAGTGGCGGAGCACCAAAGCGGCCGCCCTGGGCAGCTGGTGCGCGTCCTTCCAGGCCCGCACTTTCTCTTTCAACTCATCCCTTGGTGGCAGGAAATGCACCCGGTCAAACAGGGCTGTTGGGAAATGACGGATCTCCTCGTCCCGGGTGTCGCGGATGCTGAACAACACCGGCCGCACGCCCAGACGCTCTAGCTGCTCAATCTCACGGACACAAAACGTCTGCGTGAAGGAAGGAAAGCGCTCGAAGACATAAGCCAGGGACTGCATGGGGTCGCATCATGACCCTGACAGGCACCACAACGCAAGTGCTGCCACAGACAAACCAAAGCTGACTCCGGGTTCCAGGTTTTTTGTGAAAAAAGGGTTTGCCGCAATAGTCATTATATGTGAAAAACTAAGTTGTATTGATAATTAATAAAATCGCGTTATGAGCACCCCATCCCTGGCTATCCTCCTGTGCAGTTTGGCGCTGTTCCTCACCACCAGCGCCCACGCCCAGTATGGCTATGCTCCGCAGGGTGCGGTTCCACCGCCTGCCGGCCAGGGTATTGCAGGTGCTCCTGCGGCTGCTCCGGGGCAGACACTGCTGCCGACCGATCCCAATATGGGCATGGGTGCCCCGGGCTCCTACGTGGATGCTTCAGCTTACGGCGGTCAGCCCGGCTATGGCGCACAGCCAGCTTATGCGGGCCAGGCGAACTACATGGGCCAGCCCGGCTATGCCCCGATGGGTGCCATGACCACCGCAACCGGCAGCATGCTCACCTACGGCCAGCTGGAGTTGAACTACAACTACACCGACTTTGACAACGAGAGCGTCGACCCCGCGAGTGGCATTGGCCTCGACATCATGGCCGAGTTGTTCAATCCCTTCTTCATTCACGGCGGCTTCAATTGGGGCATGGGCAGCGAAGCTGGGGACAAGAAAGACGAGGACAGCTACAATTTCCGCACGGTCTCCATCGGCGGCGGGGTGCATTTCGCCATCACGCCCAACCTTCACTTTGTGGGTGAGCTGGGCGGCATCTACAGCAGCCTGAACGCTGACAAATCTAGCCTCAGCTTTACCGACGGCGCGGTCTACATCCACCCGCAGCTTCGATTCGCAGCCACGGACAAGCTGGAGGTCAAGGCCGGTGTGCTGCTAACCAGTGCGGACGACTACGATTCCAAAGTCTTCGATATCGGCGGCTACTACAAGCTCTTCACCCAGATGGACCTGGGTTTGGGTGCCGACATTGGCGACCAGAGCAAGAACTACCACTTGGGCGTTCGCTTCCGCTGGTAAACCAAAAGACCTGGGCAGCTCAAGCTTTCCTCGTCCGTTTAGGTTTCTGGCGCTCCGGGCAACAGGTCCGGCAGAGTTCGCAAATCGTGCCATCGCAGCCCCTCGCGGTGCAGTGCTCGCGGCCGTAAAAGATAATCTGGAGGTGCAGCTTGTTCCAAGCTTCCTGAGGGAACAACCGCTTCAAGTCGCGCTCGGTCTGGGTCACGGACTTCCCCGTGGTCAACTGCCAGCGCTGGGCCAGCCGGTGGATGTGGGTGTCCACCGGAAAGGAAGGCACACCAAAGGCCTGCGCCATGACGACCTGGGCTGTCTTGTGGCCAACGCCCGGCAGCGCTTCCAGGGCCTCCAGCGAGGCAGGAACCTGCCCGTCATGCCGCTCAACCAGCAGTCGCGAAAGCTCCTTGATCGCGCGCGCTTTCTGAGGCCCCAGCCCGCAAGGCCTCACCACTTTTTCGATTCGCTCCAGCTCCACCTCCGCCATGCCGGCCGGGGTGCGCGCCAGCTCAAACAGGGCCGGGGTGATTTGGTTGACCCGCACATCCGTGCACTGGGCTGAAAGCAGGACAGCCACCAGCAGGGTGTAGGCATCCTCATGGTCAAGAGGCACCGGCGGATCGGGATACAGCTCCGCAAGCCGTTTTTGAATGCAACGAGCCCGCTCTGGCTTGGTCACGACGAACGGCTCGAACGGGCACCCGTCACCTTTTGGATACGGTCCACCATGCGCCGGATATATTCTCCAGCGCCAGTGCGCGGTTTCATGACTGAAAGGCTCTGTGAAAACGATCCCCACTTGAGCACCCTGATATTCACTTTTCTCGCGCCCCACTGCTTCATGTTGGCCTTGGTCGGCTCGTAAAGATCTATCGTGTTTGTCCCGACGAGGGCCGAACCATAGTCGTCGACCTGATAAATGTAAGGCTGACCTTCAATCTGGAAGATCGTCCCCAGCGGGTAGACTGACCAGTCCGTGGCCGCGCTACGCACACGCCCGTAGCGCAGGTTGGTGCCGATCGCCGTCTTGGCACCGAACTTGATGTGATCGCTCTCCGTATGGGTGTAAGCGGTGGTTTTGACTGACGAAATGCGTGTGGCGCTTCGATTCGGCTTGGACACGGAAGAGCAGGACACACCTGCGAGCAGCAGCATCACGATCAGGGAGGCTTGGAGAAATCGCATGGTTGGAATGGCGTGTTCTGTTATTTTAAAAAGGCAGAACTTCAGGTTTAGTGTTGGGCAATTTCAGTTCCTTGGCAAGGCTAGATTTCGGCACGGAACCTGTCGGAATCGTCATGTCTGCCAGTCGCCGGGAGTGTGAGGCAAAACTTGGCTCCACCCATGTCGCTGGCCTCGACCCACACCCGGCCGCCATGCGCCTGGACAATGTGTTTAACGATGGAAAGGCCGAGCCCTGTGCCACCCTGGTCGCGTGACCGCGCCTTGTCCACCCGGTAGAAGCGCTCAAACACCCGCTCTCTTGCTTCGGCCGGAATGCCCGGCCCGTTGTCGTTGACGCTAATCACCGTCTCCCCACCGCGCTGGGCGGCCTCCACCCAAACCCGGCCATCCTCGCTGCCATACTTGATGGCATTATCCACCAGGTTGGTCAGCACCTGTTGCAGGCGCCCCAGATCGGCCGAGACCCCGAGCCCCTCTGGCACTGCGTTCTCCAAAACCACGCCCCGGGCGTCTGCCTTGCTGACCAGCTCATCCATGACCCGCTGGGCCAGCCGCCGCAGCTCCAGGTCCTGCCAGGAAATGGCCATCTGCCCGGATTCCAGCCCCGCGATCGTCAGCAAATCCTCAACCAGTAGGGTAAGGCGGTCGGAGTGCCGCTCGATGATGCCTGCAAACTTGCGGGTGCTTTCCGGATCGGGCGGCAGCGTCGCCAGAGTCTCGGCGTAGCCCTTTATGATCGAAAGCGGCGTGCGCAGCTCATGGCTGACGTTCGCCACGAACTCCTTGCGCGTCTCCTCCAGCAATTTCAGACGGGTGATGTCATGAAACACCAAGACGATGCCCTGGGCGGCCCCTTCTGGCGTGGTCACGCAAGCGCTGTTCACCATGAAATGCCGGCCGACTCCGCCAAGCGCAGTCTGGGCGATCTCCACCTCCAGCACCCGGCCCTCCACCAGCGTGCGTTGCACCAGCTCCTGCACCTGATGGAGCCGCAGCGCCTCCATCACGGTGCGCCCGCGGACATGGCCGCCGAGGTGAAACAGCCGCTCCATGGCCGCGTTGGCCATCAGAACACGGCCGTTCGCATCCAGCAGCAGCAGGCCTTCCACCATGCTGTTGATCACCGCAGTGCTGCGGGCCGTCTCCTGCGAGAGCCGGTGCCCGTGCTGTTGCGCCTGGCGCTGCAAAACCCGATCATGCTCAGCATGCAACCGCCGGATGAGGCGGCGGCGCCACACAATCAATGCCAAGCCGCCGAGCAGCAAACAAATGGCGGCCTGATATCCGTCCATGAGATCTGGCCCTTCAGGAAGCAGCCCCCTCCGGCACAGCCAGACGGTAGCCGACGCCCTGCACGGTCTCCACATAGGAGGCCAGTGGCCCAAGTTTGGACCTCAGGCGCCTCACGTGGCTGTCCACCGTGCGGGTGTCGCTGGTTTCATTGTATTGCCAGACATCCTTGAGCAAGGTCTGCCTTGGCACGGTCTGGCCCGGGGTGCGCACCAGCATGTTTAGCAGCTTCATTTCCGTGCTCGTCAGGCGGATTTCCTCCCCCGGTATCAAAGCCGTCTGGTTCATCAGATCCAGCACCAGCTCCCCCACCTTAATCTGCTGCGCGGCAGACACAGATGGGCTGCGCCTGCGCAGATGGCTCTGGATGCGCAGCAACAGCTCCTTCATGCTGAAGGGCTTGGTCACATAGTCGTCGGCCCCGCACTCGAAGCCTTTCACCCTGTCTGACTCCGCCGCGCGTGCCGTCAGCATGATCACCCGCACATCGGCCGTGTCCACGTTCGCTCGCAACGTCTTGCAGATCTCAATGCCACTCATCCCCGGCAGCATGTGGTCCAGCACCACAAGGTCAGGACGGATGGTCTGGGCGCAGCGCAACCCCTTGGCACCGGTCTCCGCCACCGTCACCTCGTGACCGGCGGACTTTAGATTGAATGCCAGCAGGTCGGCGGCATCAGGTTCATCTTCAACAACTAGGATCGTGGCCATGGCTGGAGCCTAAAGCGAATATCAGCTCTGTCGATGCCGGACATCCTGCCCTTCATGCAAATAGATCACTTCTTCAGCAATGTTGGTGGCATGATCGGCGATGCGCTCGATCCGTTTGGCCACCTGCATCAAATGAAGGCAGCGTGTGATGTTCGGGGGTGATTCCAGCATGTAGGATACCAGCTCACGCTGCAGCTGCTTGTAAAGGCTGTTCACCTCCTCATCGCGTTGCAACACCGTGCGGGCTAGTTCTTTGGACTCGCGATTCACGAACGCCTCCAGCGCGCACCGAATCATATCCAGCGCCATCGTGGCCATCCGGGGGATGTCCACATAGGGCTTGAGTTGCGGCTCCTGGTTGAGCTTGATCGCGCGCTTGGCGATGGCCCAGGCCTCATCCCCCGAGCGCTCCAGGTCGTGCGAAATTTTCATGGCCACGATGATAAAGCGCAGATCGCGCGCCAGCGGGGCCTTGGATAACAGCATGATGGCCATCTCATCCATCTCAATCTCCAGCCGGTCAATCTGGTCGTCCTGCGACTTGACCTGCCTCGCCATTTCGTCGTCGCGCTCGATCAGCGCTTTGACCGCCTGGGTAATGCTCGCCTCGGTCATGCTCGCCATGGTCAGCAGCTTGTCCTTCAGAAGGGAGAGTTCCTGGTCGTGGTGCGTTATCATTTCGGTGTCGCCTATTCGCGGTTTGTCAGACTTGACCGCCCCGCCCGGAGCATTGCTCAATGTTTCGATGTTGTCACATTCAAACTCCGCCATCGCGAGGGCCTTCGCTTCCTTGGCCTCGTCGCCAGGCTTCATCATCCGAACCTCCCCGTGACGTAGTCCTCCGTTTGCTGCTTGCTGGGGTTGGTGAAGATTTTCTTGGTGCTGTCGAACTCCACCATCTCGCCCAGGTAGAAGAAGGCGGTGCAGTCGGAGATACGCGTGGCCTGCTGCATGTTGTGAGTGACGATGACAATCGTGTAGTTGGTCTTCAGTTCCTGCACCAGCTCCTCAATGCGCGCGGTGGCGATCGGGTCCAGCGCACTGGCTGGCTCGTCCATCAGCAAAATCTGCGGTTTGATCGCGATCGCACGGGCGATGCACAAGCGCTGCTGCTGGCCACCGGAGAGGCCCATCGCGCTGCTTCCCAAGCGGTCCTTGACCTCGTCCCACAGCGCCGCACCTCGAAGGCTCTCCTCGACGATGGCATCCAGGTCCCCCTTGTTCCGCGTGCCGTGCAGGCGCGGCGCATAGGCCACGTTCTCGTAGATGCTCTTGGGGAAGGGATTGCTCTTCTGGAACACCATGCCCACCTGCTTGCGCAGCTCGATCACATCCACATCCTTGCTATTGATGTCCTGGCCTGCGATTTTGATGCTGCCTTCGATACGGACGCTGTCAATGAGGTCGTTCATCCGGTTGTAGCACCGCAGCAGCGTGCTTTTTCCGCAGCCCGAAGGCCCGATGAAGGCGGTGACCTTCTTCTCAGGAATGTCAATATTGACTCCCTTCAGCGCCAGGGTGCTGCCGTAATACAGGCGCAGGTCGCGGGTTTCGATCAAGGCGTTGGTAGGCTCAGGCATGATGATCAATGAAGGGAGCGCAGTTTTTTGCGGATGCGCATGCGGATGGCGATGGCAACCACGTTGAGGGCAAAAGTCAGCAGCAGGAGCACCAGCACCGTCGCGTAAAGAATCGGCCGCGTCTGCTCGATGTTCGGCGACTGCGTGCTGAGGATGAAAATGTGATAGCCCAGCTCCATGAACTGGTCGGTCAGCTTGGAGGGCAGGTGGGCCATGTAATAGGCCGCGCCGGTGAACAGAATGGGTGCCACTTCGCCCGCGCCACGGCTGACCGCCAAAATGCTGCCGGTGAGAATGCCAGGAAGCGCCTGAGGCAGAACGATCTTGACCACGGTCTCAAGCTTTGAAGCGCCCAGTGCAAGGCTGGCCTCACGCAGACCGGGCGGAATGGCCTTCAAGGATTCCTCCGTGGCCACGATCACCACCGGTAGCGTCAGCGTGGCCAGGGTCAACGCGGCCCAGATGATAGCAGGCTTTCCCCACACCGGCTCGGCGGAGCCGCCATAAAGCAGATCATCCAGGCCGCCCCCGACAAAGCTGATGAAGAACCCCAGCCCAAACAGGCCGAACACAATGGCGGGCACGCCCGCCAAGTTGTTGACTGCACCGCGGATGAAGCGTGTCAACGCCGACCCGGCAGGCGCATACTCGGTCAGGTAAATGGCCGTGATCACCCCGACCGGCACCACCATGATGATCATCAAAATGACCAGCGCTACCGTTCCAAAGATCATCGGCATGATGCCCGCGTGCTCTGGATTGAACATGTCTTTCGCCGTCGAGCCAGCCACAAAATTCCACGACAGCCCCGGTATGCCGAACCACGCGATGTTCGCCAGGATCACCACCAGGATCGCCACAATCAACCACGCCGCGACACCGGTGAGCCCCGAGAACACCACCGACTCCACGTCCATCCTTTTGCGTGAGAAGTTCATGCCCGTCCTTCAAGCCTCCGTTTGAGACGGTGCACAATCAGCTCACCCGCTAGGTTGGAAATGAAACTCACGATGAAGAGCAGCAGACCGATCAAGAACAACAAACGGTAATGGTGGCTGCCGAACACGGTTTCCGCTAGCTCCGCGGCGATGGTGGCGGTGATCGTGCGGGCGGAATCGGTGGGGCTCCAGCTCAGGATGCTGGCATTGCCGCTGGCCATCAGCACGATCATCGTCTCGCCAATGGCACGACCAAAGCCCAGGATCACCGCCGCCAGCACGCCCGGCAATGCCGCAGGCAGCACAATCTGCCAGGTGGCCTTCCAGCGGCTTGCGCCCAAAGCCAGGGCCGCCTGGGAAAAGGTGCGCGGCACGCTGGTCAAGGCATCCTCTGCTATGGTGAACACCACGGGAATCACCGCAAAACCCAGCGCTACGCCCGCCACCAACGCATTGAGCCGGGAAGCATAGCCAAACACATTCTGCATGAGGCTGGCCATCACCAGCAGCGCGAAAAAGCCCATGACCACAGAGGGAATGCCGCTCAGCAATTCAATCGCAGGCTTGATCCATTCCCGCACGTTGTTGGAAGCCAGCTGAGACACATAGATGGCCGCTCCCAGCGCCAGCGGCACCGCAAAAAGCATGGCCACCAGCGTGGTCTTGAGACTGCCCAGCAGCAGCGGCACGATGTTGTATTTGTGAATCTCTGAAACAGGCTGCCAGATGTAGCTCGGCTTATCGTAGCCCGTCCACTGGTGCGGCATCAGCAGGTAACGCCAGCTCACGGTGTTGAGCCCCGCGTCCTTGTCCGTCGGGGCGTCGCCTGCCGCATCAGCCTTCACCTGCATCATCAGCAGCCGGGTCTCCCGGTCCATGGCCTTCAGCTCCGCCACCGTCATGTCCAGGTAAGCGCTCAACTCCGCGTCCGAGTGCTTGTCCATGTCAGCCACCGGAATCACCAAAGACTGGTGCGAGCTGTCCATCTGGCCGAACACCACCGGCAGGCTCTCCCGAGTAATGAAAACAAAGATCAGCAGCGTGGTGACGATGGCTGACAGAGAGACCAGAAAAATCACGCGTTCAGCCAGCCACTCCAGCGGGCGGGCACGATGGCCCCGCTTCAGGCCCATCCAGCCTTGGGTGCGCTTAGAGTTT
>Ga0164295_10001770_pt1 | contig 17886 bp, 15 predicted proteins | sample GEODES006metaG_FD_111798 | JGI IMG/M metagenome (GOLD analysis project Ga0164295, IMG submission 111798) | Oligotrophic lake water microbial communities from Sparkling Lake, Wisconsin, USA - GEODES006 metaG | ecosystem: Environmental > Aquatic > Freshwater > Lake | place: USA: Sparkling Lake... | reverse complement strand
GGATTTTGGCCGATCGCTGAGTCTTCAATCGCACGGAGACGCTTTTTGAAGTCGGGATTGGCGAAGGCGGCGAGATCGGAAACTTCCTTCATCGCCCGGCGCAGACTTGAGTTGGTGTCCACAAACTCCTCGGCTGAAGGATCCAGGCGGACTGGATTTCCATCTGGGCCAATGAGTGGAGCACCACTTGAAACTCTGCTAATTGCAAGGGTCCCATCGCTGGAGGCGTTGCCGGTTAGGTAAACGGGCGTCTGGTTTCCCTCGGGATCCTGATGGAGAAAAATCTCACCCGCCTTCCATTTTTCGAGCAGAATTACGACTTCCGATGCTGGATTTCCTTTGAGCGAGATGACGAGATCGCACTGTTTTGAGGCGGATTGCTCGACGATGGCGGAGGCGATGATCTCACTTGGAGTGGCGGCGTGCGCATGGGTTAGGGACACCAGCCACATCAAAAACACCCCGGAAAATCGGGTCAAGGTGTTTGGAGTAAGCGGTGGGTTCAGTAAAAATCGCATGGGTTTTTGCCAAACAGCACTCGTCGTGCCAGCTTTGCATCAATTCCCAAAGATTTCTGTATTTGCGGTAAATCTAGGGGATTTAGTGATTTACGCGAGTTTCATGGTCCATTGGTTTGGTGGGGCTAGGATGCCCTTGTGGGCGGATCCTCCTTCCATGAAGATTTGATACATGTGCCAATGAAAATCGTAGGCATGGCTCCAATTGGAATCGAAGACGCCCACATTGATGAAATAAGCGCCAGCTGCCAGATCGAGTCGTTCGATGGTCAGTTGGATGAAGCCATCCCCATGGAGCGGGGGGATGGGGATTCGTGCGGAGCGCGTGTTCGTGTCGAGGCAAATCATCCCGTCAGGGCGGGTGATGGACAGTGCGAAAATCGGCGAGTCGAGGGTTGCAGGGCATTGGAATTGGATTTCAACTGCGAGTGGGGCACCGCAAGTTAGCTTTGGCCCCGGGCGCAAAGTGACGCCAGAAATCTCCATTTCCATCGAACCAAAACGGTTTTCTTTACGAAGGGCTGGGGTGCCCGAGGCGGTCGAGAGTGGTAATGTTTCCGGAGTTCTTCGGAGCGACTCCTCACGCATCTCTTGCTCGTAGTAGGTTGCGACGGCTTTGGCAGTATCACAGGCTACCACCTCGCCACGCCGCAGCCAAAGTGCGCGGTCGCACTGTTCGCGGATCTGATCCATCCCGTGGGATACGAGCACGATTGCACAACCTGCTTCGCGCAATTTTGCGATGCGGGCATTGCACTTGGCTTGAAATGCGAGGTCACCCACGGCCAAGAATTCGTCCACCAGCATGATTTCTGGTTCCGTATGGACTGCGACCGCGAATGCGAGCCGCATCGTCATGCCGGTGCTGTAAGTGCGGATTGGGGCATCGATGAAATTCTCCAATTCCGCAAAACGAATGATTTCCGGCAAGAGTTCGAGAGCCTCAGACTTCAGAAGGCCCGCGACGACCGCCGCGAGAATGGCATTTTCTCTTCCTGTTAGATCTCCTTGGAATCCGCCACCCAGCTCGAGCAAGGCACCGATCCTGCCGTTCATTTCGAGCGTTCCGGTCGTGGGTCTGCCAATGCCGCCTAACAGACGAAGTAAGGTCGACTTTCCTGCGCCGTTTGCTCCAACGATTCCCATCATTTCGCCTCGGGCCACCTCGAATGAAACATTTCGCAGGGCCCAAAACGGGTCGGCGGTTCGTGAGGGTCGCGCCAATGACGAAAGGTGCAGTCGTTTTGCGGTGGTGGGTTTGGCGGTGAAGGTTTTCCCTAACCCATCGGCTTTGACTAATGCATTCATCACAATTCTTCTACGAAGCAGTGGCTTTGTGCCACGAAGGTTCTACGGCCGATGATGAGGAGGGTGATCCCAACCACCGAAAGGGTGAGGAGCGTGACTGGATTTGGCCAGTTTCCATCTAACAGAACATCACGCCATGATTGAATCAAGCCCACCATTGGGTTGAGGTAAAACCATGGGTGCATTTGCTCGGGGACTTGGTCGAGGCTATAAAAAACTGGGGTCACAAACATGATCAATTGCAGCGATACGCCGACGATATGCTGGGTGTCTCGGAAAATGACATTGAGTGAGGCAAGTGGGTAGGCCATTCCGACAATGAGCAGGTATTGCACTACCAAGAGGCCGGGGATTGAAAACCATGGCCAGGCTGGGCGTATCCCTTGGCACCAAAGCAGCCCGAACAAGATCGGTAGAGCGATCAAAAAGTGGAATAGTCGCACGCTGACCATCACATGCGGAAGGAGTGTGAGTGGGAATCCCGGCTGGGTGACCAGCGATTTACTGCTCGTGATGATGCCTCCGCATTGACTTAAGGCACCTTGGAGCCAGCCGAAAACCAGCACCCCGATAAAGACAAACGAGGGGTAATTGTGCACCTCCATTCGGAGGGCACGCCGAAAAACAAATGAGAAGATGAACAGTTGAAGTAGAGGTGTCACGAGGGCCCAGCCAAATCCGAGTGACGAGCGCTTGTAGAGAATTTTGAGGTCGCGTGAAACAAGAACCGAAAAGAGGTCTGCGGCATGCTTCCATGCACGCTCTTGGCTGTTTTGATGGGACGGTTTTGTACTCATGATTGGATCTCAAGTTCTGAATTTACGCTGTGCTCGGCGTGGTGCTCAAGAGGGTTGGATAGAGTGAATTCCCGCCTCCGCTTGCTGGACAAATAGGACCCACTCGTACCCAGCATTCTGACACGCCGCCGCGATTTCCACAGTGCAAGTGGGCCGAGTGCGTTGCCTTTGATTTCTAAAAAAATAGTACGAAGTGAGGTTTGGCAACGACCACGCAGAATGCGGATGAGTTGCTGCAGGTGATGGAGCGGGAGTTCTGCAAAGATTCGCACCAGTCCTCTGCAATCGTGATCGCGGAGAAAGGTGGTAAGGTTGTAGGCCGAATGACCTTTGCTGTAATTCAAGATTTGTCGATGGAGGCCGTCGACACTGATCCGGTGCTTGTGCCAGACAAACGCTTTTGGGGTATAAATGATGGTGTGGCCAGCCTTGAGGGTCTTGTAAAAGAGATAGGTATCTTCACTGCAACCCGTTGGGGTGCCTGTGCCCAAAGATTCATCTAACAAGCCGATCGCGGGATCGTGCAAAAGAGACGCTCGGATGGCCGCATTGGCAGTGGCACCAATCGTCCAAGTGGGCACCGCTTTTCGGCGGAATGAGTTGAACCAACACCGATTGAACTCGCGGCGTTCAAACCCTCTGCCAAGTCCGCCATAATTCTCGAATTCAATTTGTGATTGGGTTTCAAGCTGAAGTGGCAAGACGTTGCCTGTCACCAACATCACGTCGTTTCGGGTAAAGGGTTCTAATAGATTTTCAAGCCAGTTGTTGGGGAAGGTGACATCGTCATCGGTGCAAACGAGGATATCTCCTGTGCTGGCGGCGAAACCGGTATTTCGAGCATAGGAAAGGCCACCACGCGGTTCATCTACCTTGATCACTGCGGGAAATTCGGCGATGACTGCTGGAGTTAGACCTGACTCGGGGTGATTGTCGACGACGATGATTTCGGTGGCATGGGAGCATTTTTGATCGCTGAGTGAGCGCAAACAATCACGCAAGGCATCGGGTCGGTCATGGGTGGCAATCACGATCGAGGCGGATGGTTTTTCAGGCTGCGTCGCGGCTGGGCCTTTGGCGGGAATGATTGCGAATTGTTGTAAATCGGCCATGGACTGTGCCCATTTCAGTGCGGCACTTTGGGTTGCGTCTGAATCTAATAAATTGTTGCCGAGCGCATGGATGACCTCATCTGCGATTCTTGCGGGTGAGATGCTGCAACCTAGATTTTGAATTTGGACTTCCCCGATGGCGGAACCACGGCGTGTTAGGATGAGCCGAGTGGCATGGTAGTTCTTAACATCATCGATGGGTACTGGTGTGCTGGTGATTTCATAGGATCGGATGGCGATGCCTTGGGGTGTGTATGGATTCGATTGATCACTTGTGGGAGTGGTGGTGGCACTGGGCAGGATGGGATCGCTGGCCGCGAGCAGCGGCTGTGCTTGTTGCTTCGCTTTGCGATAGCGGAATAGCCCCACGAAGGATCCGAATAACTCGGCAGCGATGAGTTGGTGGGGGATTTCGGCGGGTTTGAATTTTGAATCAAGCCAGCGGCGGAGGTTCCATGCTCGCAGCCACCAAATCGCGAGCTTCGCGAGGCCGAGTCTTTCTTCGGGAAACTCGATGGCATTGCGCACGAGGTGAGAATAGAATCCGATGCCGTTGTTCTCGATCTGGGTGTGAAGGTGTTCGAAGTCGCGGCGATGTCGGTGCCTCACCATGGCGGCCGGCTCGTAGACGAGCGTGTGGCCGAATTTAAGCACTCGAAAAAACATGTCGAGATCTCCACCGCCATGGGTGACGGTACCAACATCCAATGCTGGATCAAATGGGCCGATTTCGCGGAAAACGGTGCGACGAAATGCCATGTTTGCGCCCGTGCCAAATTTCCCAGCACCAGCATGTTGTTGTGCGAGGTGGCGGCGGTCTTGGTCACTGGGTCGATACCATTTTCGGATGTAGCCTCGACCGAATCCACCGTATTTCTCGAAAAGGATCTGTGGCTCGGTTTCTAACTCATAGGGCACGACCAGCCCTGTGACAGCCATGGTTTCCTCGTGATCCGCAAAGATGCGTGCGATGGCATCCGTCCACAGGGAGTCCACCACGACGTCGTCGTCGGTGTAAGCAATGATGTCGCCGCTGGCAGAAGCGATTGCTCGGTTGCGGGCCCAGTCAAGTCCGGGGTTCGGCTCAAGGATGTAAGATACCTGTGGAAATGAGGATTCGATTAGTTCGCGGGTTGCTTGGGTTTTTGGAGCATTGTCGATGACCAAGATCTCTAATGGGGGATGCGCGAGGTGCTGAAGTGCTTGGAGACAAATCACGAGCGATTCTGGGCGGTCACGGGTGCAGACTGCGACCGATATGGTCGGTAGGTTGGATGGCTTCGGTGGCTGACGAAGTTTCACTAACGATTGGATGTTCCATGGCACTTCTGCAGGTGGGTTTTCCACTGCTAAATGAAGGAGTTGATGGATCAAGCTCGTGGTGCATTGGTCCATCAGTGTTGCGACGATGTCGGTTGCCAGACAACGGTGTCCTCTAACAGGAACAGTGATCGTGTGGATCGGCTGGCCGCGCCAACGCACGAGCAGTTGCAGGAATGCGTAGTGGCGTAGATCGTCGAAGTCGGGAACCGGCTCAGAGAGTTCAAGATCGGTGACGCGAATGGGTTGATGCATGGTTAGGCAAGTTTCGAGAGGGGGGCGCTTGGCTTTGGTTGGGTGGAATCTTGGAGGAGTCAGTGTGGGAGGCATTCACTCCCAAGTACAGAAGCCCACCTTCGGTTTTGAATTTGATCTAACAGGGAAGTGGAAGAGCGGGGACTTCTGGCAGGGGCTTTTTTTGCGTCATCGGAATTTGGGCGGCGCGGGGCTGAGCGTCGTTTGCCTGTGGCCAGCCAGATGAGGCTTTTTAGAGTGAGCTGGTGAAGGCTCCGATTGAGGATCAAGACGGGGTCTGACAAAATCGCTCGGCTGGCAGCGACGATGCACGATGGGTAGTCGCAGCTACCGTAACTTTTCGAGACGAGGTAGCTTTGGAAATGTCCTTCTGCCCAGCGGAAGAGTGCGAGTGGTAGGTCCACATTGCGAAGTCGGGCCCGAACCATGACCATTTGAAACGACTGCGCCATGGAAGGCGCTTGCGAACTCATGCACGCATGGGTTTGGCGGTAGCCGACCAGCACGTCATCCACGAGTCCGATTTCCCAGCGCTCGGCGATGCGGATCGATAAATCCCAGTCTTCGCAGCCTTGTGCACCACCTTGTTCATCGCGCGTGAGATACAAGCCAGCTTGATGGACTGCGTCACTGCGGAACAGGGGCACGCTGGCATTTCCGATAAAATTTCTTAAAATGATCGCCGACCTTGCCATGCCCTCAACCCTGAAGGGGGATTCCCACCCGAGTGCGACCCCGTCTTCATCGAGCCATTGGTGCCAGCAGTAGATCAGCGCGGTTTCTTCACCCCGCTCTTCCATTCGCTGAACCTGTCTGGCTAATTTTTCAGGCTGCCAGAGGTCATCGGCATCCAGAGGGGCGACGAATTTGCCTCGGGCTGATCGAATCCCCGCGTTGCGAGCTGCACCAACTCCTGCATTTGGCTGCTGAATGAGGTGAATCCGCGGGTCGTCCTTCGCGATCCTCATGACCATCTCAGCCGTGTCATCCGTAGATCCATCATCGACCACGATGATCTCAATCTCGCGCAGCGTTTGGCTCTGGGCAGATTCGATCGATAGATTGATCCATCGCTGGGCGTTGAACGCAGCGATGATGACAGAAACGATGGGGGAGGGTTGCATGAACCTAGCTCAAGGTGGGTCTCATTTCACGCATTCCGCGCCGAATTCTTCAAGGGTCGTGCCCCAGCGAAGCAGGAATTTTGCCCTGAAATGGGGCTTGAGGTGTATGATTGGCACCTGTAGGTGCGCCAAAGCCGATTTTCGGTCGGAACGATCAGGGGGAAGATCATGAAATCATTGATACCATGATTCCGTGTTGCATCAAAGCAATTTGCCAAAGATTGGCGCGTGTGGATTCATTTTCGCCCTAAAGCGAGGGCGCAGAGAGCTTCGGACTTTAATTGAGCTTGGGTAAATTTTCGGGTTGTCAAAGCGTGCAGGACGCTTCTTAATGCCGCTCCGCCCGCAAGGGTGTTAGTGATGATGGCCCGATAGCTCAGTCGGTAGAGCAGTGGATTGAAAATTCACGTGTCGGCGGTTCAAATCCGTCTCGGGCCACCTTCACATGCCTTTAGTTTAAAGGGTTGAGTCTGCCCAAAAGTTAGGGAGGTAGCGTTTTTTGAGGTTTCAGCTTGCTGGCGTCCCAGAGTGCACTCCGATCGCCCTGATGTTAATCGCTGGCGGGTGCTGATCCGGCGGAGGCTTTGATCCTTTGGTGGGGACTAGGCTTTTGCGCTAGTTAGGCGTATTAGCAATAAGATTGAAGCGATCGTTTGATTTAACCTGGAATCCGTAGGTGAGGTGCGGATGGGTGAGGTACGGATGGTGTGTGCGGATGGTGTGTGCGGATGGGCACTGGCAGCGGAGGTCCGGCGAGATGATTTTCAACCGATTTCATGCGCGACTCGTTGTTTATCAATCCACGCGTGGTTGTGGGAGTACCTTTCCATGTTTTGAGGGTGAAGTTGAGCTCTCTTTAACCCAATGAGTGAACCCGTGGTAGGAAGGTTTCCGTCTTCAAACGCCGACAAGATTAGCGCTTGCACTCCTCGTCATCACTCTCAACTGCGGATTAGAGGATCTGTGGGTGATCTATGTGGCGAGCCTCAGTGGCCATTTCCGGGAGCGGGGGCTTGGAGTGGCCGAAGTCGGATGCCGTTGCCCTTGAAGCTGGTGTCGAGATTGAGGCTGTCCACGCGATTTCGCACGTTGGCAGGGGCTGCTGCTTGATCTTGCGCGGTATCCCACGGGCCAGTCCAAGTGATTTGCTCGTTCAGGTCGCGGATGGTTACCTCTTTTCCTCCCTCGGTGGACTTGATTTCCACGCTGCCAAGTTGGTCCTTCATTTTGATGGTTGCGCTTCCTTGAGTGTGGGTTCCTGCGCCAGCGGCATTGGGGATAGGGGCCTCTTGTCCGCCTAGCATCTGCATCTTGAGGTCTCGCACTGCCTGTTCTAAGTTTGGGGGGAATCCTGCCTTTTGGGTTGCGAGGTCGAGGTCGCCGAGGTTTCCAGCGATTGCACCTCGGATGCGGTCGGCGAGGTCCTTCGGGAGTCCGTTGAGTTCGAGTGGGCCAAGTGCTTGAGGAGTGGCCGAGGCCATTCCTGCGGGTTTTGAGCCAAGCGTGACTTGGATTTGGGTGGGTTTGCCCTTTTGAATGATTTCGAGGGCCAGCGAGTCTCCCGGTTTTTTGGAGGAAATCTGGTTTGAAAAATCGAGTGGTGATCCAATCGGTGTGTTTCCGGCATTGAGGATGATGTCATTCACATGGATGCCCGCATTGGCTGCTGGGCCGTTTGGGACGAGGGAACGAACGATGATGCCTGAATTGGGTTTGAGATTGAGGTGTTCGGCGAGCACCTCGGGGACTTCACTGGAAATCACGCCAAGAAAAGCGGATTGAGAATCTTGGGAGGGTGGATTGGATTTGGGTGCCTTGAGAGCGGGCAATTTGATTTCTGGGAGTGGTTCGCCTTTACCCATCTTTCGCACCGCAGTGGGCGGGGGCGAGTTGTCGTCGGGAGCCTCGATCGCGAATGCGGGTGAAGCGAGAAGACTGCAGCATGCGAGGAATGAGTGAAGTCGGTGTGTCGGATGCATCGCGGATGGAAGCGGGAGTTTGAGGTTCGGTTGGCTCAGTTAGAATCGAAGGTTCAGTCTGTTTTCGCGGGAACTAGTATGTATTCCGTGCGCGGTTGCTCGACTTCGAAGGTGCGGCCGGTTTGGTCTTTGAGTGTCATGTGGTCTTGGTAAGTCACGCGGACCAGGCTGTGGGGTTGGTCGTTGGATTTCCAAACGATCCCCTCGTCGTGGACAGCGGTTAGGCCGCGATTGAAGCTGGCGGGGATCAGGTAGGGATTCGGGTTTGCGGGTGGAGTTGCGGGGGATGGTGTGGCGGCGGCCTGGGGCGCGAGGGCATCCGGCTGGTGCCTTGCGATCGGATCGATAAGCGCAGTTAGAGCTGCGATCAATGCGACGGCGGCAGCGGCGCTCCACGAGGGCAGGTTGCGGCGTGTGGGCGTGTTGGTGCTGGTTTTTGGAAAAAGGACAATGGTTTCATCGACATGGAAAGGAACATGGTGGCAGACCGTGGCCAGACGGTTTTTCAAATCTTCTGGCAGTGGTGCGGGGAGGAACGAGCGCAGGGATTGTTCGAAGCGGAGTTCTTCGGGGCTGAGTTCCGTGAGAGTTCCATCGACTGCAGCTTCGAGGCGTGAGAGCAGCGAAGAGTCCAGTGACTCGGGGAAAAGTTGTTTCAGTTCGGAGCCGAGAGAGGCAGGGTCTTGGTTCATGAAGATTGGCTGAATGATTGGTTTGAGCAATGGGTTAGATGGATAAATCGCCGCGTTGGCGGGCACTGCTCAAGTGACGTTTGAGTGCTTCGAGTCCGTAGCGATAACGTGATGCGGCGGTGTTTTGTGAGATGCCGAGTGTTTCGCCGATTTCAGCGAACGTGCGATCGCCCCAGACTTTCATGACGATCACTTCGGAGAATTTTTCCGGTAGATCCTTGAGCCCGCGTTCGAGTTGCGTGCGGGTTTCATCGTCGGAGGTGTCATTGTCGAACCACGACTGAAACACGTCGAGCTGGTCGATTTCAGCATCGGCGCTGACGTTATTTTCGCGGCGTTTTCGGCGGTCATCGCGGCGGCTGAGGTCGATGGCAAGTCGGCGGATGGTGGTGTAGATGTAGGACTGCCATGCGTCTTGTCCGCCGACGAAATCGCCGGAGTTAACCTTTTCCACCAGTTTTACCAGAGCGTCTTGGAAGACGTCTTTTGCGTCTTCGTGGCAGCGCGTTTGTTGGCGCGCGAAGAGGAGGAGCTTGGGTCCGTGGGTTTCCAGCCATTCACGCCAAGCCGAAGCGGCGGGTGATAAGTGGGATGCCGTTGAGATGTGAGCCATGGGATTGGATTCATTCATTGAGCGAGGCGAGGCGGGGGATTTGTCTTCGATTTCGCGAATCGCTGGGGGGGCGGAAGATCAGGGCTTCCAACCGGCGAGTTTGCAGGTGCGTTTGAAGTGGAGAGGGTCGACTGGGTTGATCGAAAGGCGGCTTCCGCGTTGGCATACCATCATTTCGCAGAGCACGGGGTCCGATTTGAGAGCCTCAAGAGTCAGCATTTCTGAGAATTTCCCGACGAATTCAAAATCCCTGAGCCACCAGCGTGGGTTGTCAGGGGTTGACTTTGGGTCATGGTATTCGCTTTGAGGGTCAAACTGGGTGGGGTCTGCGTAAGGGGCTCCGACCACGCGGGCGATGCCGACGGCGCCAGGTGGTTTGGCATTCGAGTGGTAGAATAGAGCGAGGTCGCCGGGTTTCATATCCTTCCACATGAAATTGCGAGCTTGGTAGTTTCGCACGCCGCTCCATGGTTCGCGGGTCACCGCAGCGAGGTGATCGATGCTAAAGACGTCGGGCTCGGACTTAATCAGCCAGTGTTGCATGGCGGTTAGGCGATGGTCTTTGCGATGCTTGGATTGATGGCGGGCAGTGCGAGGTGCTCGGGGCCGAGTTCGATCCCGTGGGAGGCGCGGACGTCTGCTTCGATCGCCTCGAGCACATCGAGTTCGGGGCGGAAGTCGGCGGCGTGGTATGAGCTTCGGACGAGTGGGCCGCTGGCGACGTGCCGGAAGCCCTTGGCGAGGGCGATCGCTTTGTATTCGTCGAACGCATCGGGCGTGATGTATTCCACGACCGGAAGGTGTTTTTGGGTGGGGCGTAGGTACTGGCCAAGCGTGAGGACCGTGACATCGTGGGCGATGAGGTCGTCCATGGCGCGGAGGATTTCATCGTGGCGCTCGCCGAGGCCGAGCATGATTCCGCTTTTCGTGGCGACCTTGCCATTCACCATGGCTTTCGCCTTTTTCAGCACGGTTAGGCTGCGTTGGTATTGCGCGCGTGAACGGACGAGCGGGGTGAGGCGCTCGACGGTTTCGAGGTTGTGGTTGAAAATGTGGGGTCGGGCATCCATCACCATCGAGAGTGCCCAGTCGCGGTCATTGAAGTCGGGGACAAGCACCTCAATGATGATTTCTGGGTTCGCTTGTCTGACTGCTTCGATCGTTTGTTTGAAGTGTTCGGCACCTCCGTCGCGGAGGTCGTCACGTGCGACGGCGGTGATGACCACGTGTCGGAGGTTCATGCGGCGGGTGGCTTCGGCGACGCGTTGAGGTTCGTCGGATTCTAGGGCGTCGGGTTTTGCGGTTTTCACGGCGCAGAATCCGCAAGCACGGGTGCACTTGTCACCGGCGATCATGAAGGTTGCGGTGCCTTGGCCCCAACATTCCCAGCGGTTTGGGCATTGGGCTTCCTCGCAGACGGTCACGAGTTTCAGGTCGGTGATGAGCGACTTGGTCGACCAGAATGCTGGGTTGTTCGGCAAGCGCACCTTGATCCAGTCCGGCTTCTTGTCCCGGTGCAAGGATGGATCCATCTTCATTTTAGGTCCGCAATTGCTCATGTCGGCGGCAAGCTAGTCCCGCTGAACTCTGCGGGAAAGCGGAAAGTGACGCGGGTGGTGGGGAATGCGTGACCCTGTGTCACAAAAAAACCCCGGTCTCCATTCGAAGAGCCGGGATTGGATGAAATCAGACGCGGGGAGCTTGGGTGCTTATTTTGCCGCATCAGGCTTTTTGGCGTAGACCATGCACCAGCCGTTACCGGCCACCACTTTTCCGCCGACCGCGCCGCAAGGGCCACTGGCATCCTCCGCTTTGCCTTGGAAGAGCGCGCAGTTACTGCATTTCTGCTCGGGCTTGTGTTGTGGGTATTTTTGGGCATCCACTTGAGTGGTATTGTCTTTGTAGCCGAGTGCGGCAGCCATGGGGTCCGACTCCTCCAGTTTCGCAGGAGGCGGGGTTTGGCCAAAGGCACTGCGGCAAAGGATGGCAGGTGCTGCGGTGGAAACGATGAGCTTGGAGAGGAAGTGGCGGCGTGAGTTCATGGTAATGTTGAAGTGTGAGTGGTGACTAGGGGTTAGGGATTCCTCACGAAGTTATGAGATCATTCGGGGAATGCTACGAATTATTTCGGGGTTGGCGAAAATTTTGAATTTTAGCAAATTTGGTGGCCCGTCGGTTCCCACTTGTCGGATCGGCTGTGGTGAGCACAATTGGGCCAGTGAGATCAGCGCCTCTTGGAATTTTCGACTCGGGTGTCGGTGGATTGACCGTCGTTCGCGCGGTTCAGGAGCTGTTGCCTGCGGAGGATATTTTGTATTTGGGAGACACCGCGCGGCTTCCTTATGGGTCCAAGAGTCCTGAGACGATCCGTCAGTTTGCGGATCAAGATGTCGGGTTTCTCGTGAAGCGAGGGGTCAAGGCGATCGTCGTTGCCTGCAACACGGCGACGGCCCATGCTTTGCCGAGTTTGCAGGAAAAATACGATTTGCCGATTCTGGGGGTGATTGAGCCTGGCATCGAAGCGGTTCTGGCGAACCCTGCTGCCGAGAGGATTGGGATCATTGCAACTCGCGGAACCATCGATTCTCACGCCTACCAGCACGCTTTGGCGCTGCGTAGGACCGGGTTGATGATCTATGGGCAGGCCACGCCGCTCCTGGTGCCATTGATCGAGGAAAACTGGATGGATCACCCTGCAACTCGGCAGGTCTTAGCGACTTATTTGAATCCGTTGGTTGAGAAGGGGATCGATACCTTGATGTTGGCATGCACGCACTATCCGTTATTGATTCCAATTCTTCGGGATTTGCTGCCGGCGGAAGTCCGGATGGTGGATTCGGCGACGACCTGTGCGGAGCATTTGAGTCGGGAACTAGCGCGGTTGGATTTGCTTCATGATGTCGGCGGCGTCGGCAAGCTTGAGTTGCATTTGACCGACCTCTCGGATGCATTTGAGGCGCTGGCGCGTCAGTTTCTCAAACAATCGACGGGCAGAATCCACCGTGCGGTATTGGATGCTTGAATGGGGCCCTGATTTTTCCTTGAGTTGTGGCATGATTTAAGGACCATTGAACTTCAGCAAATTTGAATAAAGGCATGAAATTATTTGGAACTGACGGCATCCGAGGTCGAGTCAACGAGTTCCCCATCACCGCAGAGATTGCATTGCGGATGGGCAAGGCGGTGGCTGAGGTGTTGCGCTCGTCCGGTCAGAGGCGCAACCGCGTTTTGATCGGTAAGGACACGCGGATTTCTGGCTACATGCTGGAGACGGCGATCACGAGTGGGCTGGTCTCCATGGGAATGGATGTCTATCTGGTGGGTCCCATGCCGACCCCGGCGGTGGCACACTTGACCAAGTCGATGGGGGCGTCTGCCGGCATCATGATCACGGCGTCGCACAATCCCTACGAAGACAACGGAATTAAGATCTTTGGGCCGGATGGATTTAAGCTTTCGGATGATCTTGAATCGCTCATTGAGCGTCATGTGATGGGGGACTGTCCCGAATCTCCGCCGCTTCCACCGGGGGCGATCGGAAAGGCGCACCGCATCGACGATGCGCGTGGCCGCTACATCGAGTTTGCCAAGCACGCGGCGAATAACATTTCGCTGCATGGAATGAAAATCGTGGTCGATTGTGGGCATGGTGCCGGATATTTTATTGGTCCGCTTATCTTCAAAGAACTTGGCGCTGAAGTCATCGTCATGGCGAACCAGCCCGATGGGCTCAACATCAACGCGAACTGCGGTGCCCTGCATCCAGAGGCCGCTGGTAAACTCGTTCGCGAGCACGGTGCCGATCTCGGGATCTCGTTCGATGGCGATGCGGATCGCGTGATTTTCACCGATGCAAGTGGTTCGGTGGTGAGCGGCGACCGGGTCCTCGGGCTTTGTGCTATCGGTCTCAAGGAGCAAGGAAAACTGCGGCGCGACACGCTTGTTGCTACGGTCATGAGCAATCTTGGACTCATCGAGGCGATGAAGCAGAATGGTATTTCGGTGGAAATCACTCCCGTGGGGGATCGCAGTGTCATCGAGTGCATGCGGAAGCATGGATATTCCTTCGGTGGTGAAAATTCTGGGCATTTGATCTTTGGAGATTATGCGACCACGGGTGATGGCATTCTCAGTGCGCTGCAAGTGCTGCGGATGATGCGTGAGCGGGAGGCGACGCTGGCCGAGCTCGCAGACATCATGCATGAGTATCCCACGAAGCTCGTCAACATGCCGGTCGCCACGAAGCCGCCGCTCAGCTCGCTCACCAAACTGCAGGCGCTCATGACGGAGGCCGCTGCGGAGTTTGGCGACAATGGACGACATCTGATCCGCTACTCCGGCACCGAGAACAAGATCCGTATTTTGGTGGAACACCGTGAGCTCGCTGAGGTGACTTCATGGGTCGATCGCTTTTCAAACCTCATTCAAGAAGAAATCGGATAGATGTCATCGACGACTCACGATTCACCTGATTGTTGGCCGCTTTCGTTGACGCGGAAGATTGAGGATTTCCCCATCGGAAATCTGCCGCTTCGAGATCATCAAGAACAGGTGTTGCTGGGGCTGGAATTGTCGTGCCAGCCGAAAGCTTGGTTGGACCCGTTAGATATTGCCGATTTCGTGGCGAGCGGGAAAAATAGCATGGTCGATCCAGAGGGCACCGTGCTTGCGTGGAAAGGGGATGGAGCGGATGATGCTAATATATTTTTAGCGAAGGCATCTTTTGTGATTCGGTATCCATGGGATTTGATTCGGGCCAATGAACTCCATGTTGGATCGCTTGGTGAAAGCATCATTCAGGGCGAGATACATCCGTTGGCGGTGATGGATGGAATGGTTCATCTTGGTCCGGGAAGCCGGATTCTTCCCGGTGTGGTGATCGAGGGAAACGCGGTCATCGGGGCGAATTGTAAGATTGGCCCCAATTGCTATCTTCGCGGCCATACGAGCATCGGCGATGGCTGTCACATCGGGCAGTCGGTTGAGATTAAAAATAGCCTCATTCTCTCAGGGACCAACGTCGGTCATCTTTCCTACGTTGGAGACTCGGTGCTTGGGGAAAAGGTCAATCTGGGTGCTGGCACCATGACATCCAATCTTCGGCACGATGGGAAAAATCATCGTTCGATGGTTGATGGGGTTCTGGTGGATACGGGTCGCCGAAAGTTTGGGGCGATCTTAGGCGACGGTGCCCATACAGGCATCAATACCTCCATCTATCCAGGCCGCAAGCTATGGCCTAACACGAGCACTCGTCCTGCCGGAGTGGTGCAGCAAGATCTCATTTTTTCATAAATTAGAATACCAATCAATCATGTGTGGAATTGTCGGATACATCGGAAAAGCAGATGCGCCTACCGTTTTGATCAACGGGCTTCGGCGGTTAGAATATCGTGGTTATGATTCCGCAGGTATTGCGATTCTTGACGATGAGCGGGTTCTAATTGCCAAGGCTCCTGGAAAGGTTTCCAAGCTCAACGAGCGCGCGCACACGGATTGGCCATCTTCGCTGTTTCAGCGTGCGAGTACTGGGATCGCTCATACGCGATGGGCGACGCACGGTCCGCCGACTGAGGTCAATGCTCACCCCCATCTGGATCAATCGGGTGAAATTGCACTCGTGCACAATGGGATCATCGAAAACTACCGATCAATCCGCGCTCGGCTTGAGGCCAAAGGGCATCATTTTTACTCAGAGACGGATACCGAAGTTCTCACGCATCTCATTGGTGACTGCGACAAGGGTGACTTGTTTCAGGCGGTTTGCGATGCATTGCATCAGGTGGAGGGAACCTTTGGGATTGCAGTCATTTCGGCCCGAGAGCCGGACAAGATCATCACCGCCCGCCGTGGCAGCCCGATTGTGATCGGGGTCGGCGAGGGTGAGACAATTCTAGCCTCTGATGCGTCGGCCATTGTCGCTTACACCCAACGCGTGATCTATCTGGATGACAACGACATCGCGATCATCACCAAGGATTCCATCGATATTCGGGATCTTAACAACATTCCGGTTACTCGGGAGATCGCCGAGCTCGCCTTCGATGCGGCGGCAGCGGAAAAGGGTGGTTTTGATCATTTCATGCTCAAGGAGATTCACGAGCAGCCAGAATCATTGGGCAATGCCATTCGTGGGCGCTTGGACTTCAATCTCGGCTCGTCCGTTTTGGCTGGGATGGGCACCTCGCCTCGGGATCTAGCAGAATTGAGTCGCATTGTCTTGGTGGGTTGTGGGACGTCGCTCCATGCGGGGATGGTGGGTGAGTATGCGTTTGAGGATTTGGCTGATGTCCATGCGGAGGTGCAGCAGGCGGCGGAGTTTCGTTATCGGAATCCGATCTTAGGGAGCCGAGACATGGTGGTGGCGATTTCCCAGTCGGGCGAGACGGCGGACACTTTGGCTGCGGTGCGTGAGGCCAATCAAAAGGGTGCATTTGTGATGAGTCTCTGCAACGTGGTGGGTTCCACGATTGCCCGTGAGACGGGTCGAGGGGTTTATCTGCATGCGGGGCCGGAGATTTCAGTGGCATCGACCAAGGCCTTTACGTGTCAGGTGGTGGTGCTTCTCATGATGGCGCTGCGCCTCGGGCGTGGGCGGCGGTTTTCGCGCGATGAGGGAATCAGGTTTGCGCGTGAGATCGAGTCGATTCCGATGCTTGTTGCGAAAGTGGTCGCGCAGAACGCAAGGATTGCGGAAGTCGCGGCGGACTATGCCAAAAATGAGCATGCTTTCTTCATTGGTCGGGGGCCGATGTTTCCGGTGGCTCTCGAAGGGGCGCTGAAGTTGAAGGAGGTTTCCTACATTCATGCCGAAGGCTACCACGCGGCTGAGCTCAAGCATGGGCCCATCGCTTTGTTAGAGCAAGGCACGCCGATCATTGCCCTTGCGGTGGATATTCCCGGAAAGGATAAAATGCTGGGAAACATCGAGGAGTGTCGTGCGCGTGGCGCGCGGATCCTTGGAGTGATCACGGAGGGGGACCACGAAACCGCCGAATGCATGGATGACTTGATCAGCATTCCGCGGTGTCATCCGCTTGTTGCGACGATTCCGGCGGTGGTGGCGCTTCAACTTTTTGCCTATCATGTCGCCCGGTTGAGGGGTTGTGAGATTGATCAACCGAGAAATCTAGCCAAGAGCGTTACTGTCGAATAGGCATGGCAGGTGGTGGATTTGAAAACTTCTGAATCTCACACCTTGCCGTCTGCGGTTCGCTGGTTTTAACTCTTTCCATGCATGAGGAAATCCTACTTACCCGCGAGGTTGCCGCGATCCAAATCCCGAGTGGTGACACATTGACGCTTCCGGTCGGAACTGCGGTCTTCATCACTCAGCGCCTTGGTGGCACGTTCACGGTGGCCACTTCGCAGGGACTTGCGCGGATTTCGTCGCAGGATGCGGATGCGCTCGGAGTCAATCCTGAGGAGGAAGCGAAGAAGCAGGCCGAGACCACCCGGCTAAAGGATGCACCACTTGAAGAGCAGGTGTGGAACCAACTCAAGGGCGTTTATGACCCTGAAATCCCTGTGGATATCGTCAATCTGGGATTGGTGTATGACTGCGCGATCGAGGAATCCGAAGGCAAGAAAACGGTAGCGGTTAAAATGACTCTAACCGCGCCAGGCTGTGGGATGGGGCCAGTGATTGCTGCCGATGCACAGGCGAAAATCATGACTATCGATGGAATTGATGACGCTCGTGTTGAGCTCGTTTGGGACCCTGCCTGGAACCAAGAAATGATCTCAGAAGAGGGTAAAATGAAGTTGGGAATGATCTGAGTTCTTCGATCGTTGTGGCATCGATCGGCCAGTAATCTGCGGACAAGACCCGCTTATTTCCATGTTTGATCGATGTACGCGATGATGGATGGGATTGCCTTGTCCAAGACATCGGCGACCTCCTCATAGGCTTTTCGGCCCATGCCGATTGGGTCTGGCACATCGGGCACGTTTTTTTGTCCTGAGATACCAGCGAACTCACCGACGAGGTAAAACTTTTCGGCGTGGTCGGGAAATTGGGATTCCAGAGCATGCAAGTGGCCACGCGTCATGGCGAACACATGGGTTGCTGCCGCGAGAATCGACTCCGTGACGGGTCTGCTGGTGAAATTGTCCAGTGGCGCGTTGCGGGTTTTTAACACGCTGGCCGTTTCTCGGCTGCAAGGTGT
>Ga0164295_10001768_pt1 | contig 17891 bp, 14 predicted proteins | sample GEODES006metaG_FD_111798 | JGI IMG/M metagenome (GOLD analysis project Ga0164295, IMG submission 111798) | Oligotrophic lake water microbial communities from Sparkling Lake, Wisconsin, USA - GEODES006 metaG | ecosystem: Environmental > Aquatic > Freshwater > Lake | place: USA: Sparkling Lake... | reverse complement strand
GCCATCCTGCAGGAAATGAAGGCCGAGATCACCGACGGGAAACTCACGAAGCGCTCTGCCATCCTGAAGAATGATGCGGGGCTGGTGCTGGTGCACATCCAGGAGTGGGACAAGGACAAGACCGATATCCGGATCACGACCCCGTTCGGCCAGGCCCGGGCGATAGGTACGGTGTTCGGGGGCGCCAACGACGGCAGTCAGATGACCGTGACGACGACCAAGGGCAACGTGCAGATCCTCTCTACGGATGGGCAGCCTATCGCGGTGAACGCCGGCAACCAGGCTAGTGTGCCGGGATCGGGTCAGGCCACGCCGATAGCGGCCAACAACCCGGCAGGCGGGGCGCTATCCTCCCTCAGTGCGAGCATCCCGACGACCCAACAGCTATTGACGGCAGCAGTGGCGGATGCCAAGACCAACCCTGTTTTTGCAGCTGCCACGGCGGATGCGGGGGACGCACGTGCGGGAGCTTCGGCTGCGGATAATCTGATTTTGGCTTCAGACGGATTGGCCGACAACCTGGCGAATACCGACACCGCGGCGGGTGGAAACCCAGCCGGCACGGCGACGGCTGCGGGCGGTGGGGGTGGCGGAGGCCAGGGAAGCCCAGGTGCTGCTGCTAGTGTTGTGGCTGGATTGATTCAGACCCGACCGCAGTCGCCCAGTAGTCCGTAGGCGGTTGGTTGTAGGACTAAGATTAGCTTTTCCAAGCCCGAGGCGAATTGTGAATGGGGCGGGTGTTCGGGGGCCAATCACCAATCGCTAATAACCAACAACCAATTACCCACAACCCATAAGGGGTGCAAAGGTGTGCTCAGCATCAGCTTATCGAGAAATTGTATTTTAGGTTTCAAGACACCATGGTAATCGCGGGCAAGATTTGTAGGGTCACAGAGAGTTATGAAGATCAAGGTTTGGGTAGGTAAAGATTCAATATTGAGATAGGCAAATACAGGCAAGAGGAGCGAAGCGGTAATTATAAGGTTCTACTAACTTTGGCTGGATTACCAAAGGCGATACTGTTGGGAGGTATTGATTTGTTAACCAGCGAGCAGGCACCGATTACCGAATTATTTCCAATAATCGCGCCACCAAAGATAGTTGTATTTGCACCAATAAACACATTATCCTCAACAACTATTGTCCCAAGACTTTCAACTGGCCTAGGGCGATCGACAAAAAGAATTTTGTGCGTAGAAGTAATAAAGCTTACGTTTGGGCCTATCAGAACATTATCTCCTATATATATTTTGTCAGTCAGATCCATCAGGCAGTTTATATTTATAAAACAATTCTTGCCTATGAATAAATTCTTATTTACAGACAAGACTTCAAAACCTGAAAATATTTTGCACGTTCCCTTAAAAGATACACCAAGAATTCGTAGGCTATGAAATCTTAATCGAGCACCCAAATCAGAGTTTCCAATGAGAAATGAAAAAAAACGAAAACCATCAGCTTTTAAGCGAAATAAGTTCTTTTTAATTTTTAACATATAAAACTACCAACCATGTGAAACCTTATTTGTGACTTGCGGTATCTGCAAGATATCAATGCGATCTCTTTGCATAGTGTTCAAGCTTGTTTAATGTTTTATTTGCTGTTGGTAATTGATTATGGCCACTAGTCGCTGAGAACTGAATCCAGCAACCTTCAGGCATGACAGATAAGCAACAAGCAAACAAGGGTAGAGCAGAACCAGCGAGTATGCCGACAGCGCTCCAGGTGATGTCCAAGAGGTCGAATATGTGCTAGGAGATCCTCGTAATAGGTCGTTTGGGATTGGTTATTGGCAGTGGCTGGTGGGTTCCAATCTCTAAAAACCCCTTACCAATAACCAATTACCTACAACCCATAAGGGGTGCAAAGGTGGGTTCGGCATCCGCCCAGCGGGAAACGAATTTAGGGATCCAAGACACGGTGGTCATCTGGGGCAAGGTGGCCAGGGTCACCCAGAGAATTGCGGCTACAAGCTGAGGGGTTAGGGCGGACAAAAAAAATCTGGCACGGCAACCAAGAGATTTAAAGTAGCGAGGCTATAAAAAAATAAGTTACTGCAAACTTAGCTTAAGCGTAAAAAAGAAATCCTTAGCGTTACCTAGAAAAGAAATATAAAACTCTAATTAATTTAACTACTACCTCTATTTCGGATAAATCTGGCAGGGTTTCCAGCAACGACGGAATAACATTCAACACTTTTGGTGACAACTGAACCAGCGCCAATGACGGAACCTCTGCCAATTCTTACTCCGTCAAGTATCTTTGCTCCAGCTCCAATCCATACATCATCTTCAATAAAAATTCCTTTTCGAGTCTCTCCTTGGCAATAAATAAAAGAAGAAGTGTCTTCGAAAATATGATTAGCTGGAATAATTATGGCTGCAGCTGCTATCCTTACTCCATTGCCTATTGTCAGCCCACCGTGACCGTAAAGAATACAAAAGGGATTCACAGTGCAAAAGTCTCCAATATGCACAAAACCTCCATAACTTAAAATCATTGAATAATCATGAATAGAGCACTTCTTCCCAATTTTAATACTCCCCCCCGCCACTGTCTTAACTTTTGCTAAATAAGATATCTTTGAGCTTCGGTGAATATCCCTTTTGCTATTGAAGAAATAATAAAATTTCTCTTTTAAAAGACCATAAATCATAGAAGCCTTAATATGCCTGTATAAGGTACCGAGCTGAAGAAAAATAGGACTTCTTAATCTTTAAGCCCCGAAAGTAATTATCAAACCAAAGCTCCGGCTTCTCACAAATATCTAAATGAATTTCTCCAATAAATATTTTGACATTATCACGACTGGAAAGTCCTGACAGCACATTATCTTCAAAACCTTCAACATCAAATTTACAAATTGAAATTTGTGAAATACGTTCTTGTTTAAAAATATCATCAAGACTCCTTAACTTTGTCTGAATAAAAGACTGCTTGGGAGAGCGTTGACGGAAGGAGCATGAAACACTGGAAGAAGAAATATAAAAAGGCAACTCAATCGATGATCTGCCGACGCCTTCATTAAAAATCTTTATATTTGGAAAAGACTTTGTATTTTCTTTTAAAACTTCAAAAGTACTTGGATTCGGCTCAAAACAGTAAATCATTGCATTCGGAAATAAAGAGCTAAAATAAAGCGCTGAAAAACCTACATTTGCTCCAATATCAAATATAATCTCTGGTCTTGTTTCAGGGATTAAACTATATTCGTTTTTTACAAAAACATCAACTAGAATACCAAGATCGGAAAATGCTGAAATATAAAGCCCGAGCTTTTTTTTATTAAAAATAATAAATATAGGCACTTTAAAGTTAAACCTGAAAAATCTAGAAAAGCGAAAATAGAAGAAAATAAACACTATTTTTACGCGATCAAACAATGTGGTATTAAGTCTGTTTAGGCAGCAAAATAAATCCCAATTCTCTTTAAGTTTTCTAGTTTTTGAAAAAAGGTTCATTTTAAAAGATAAAAAATCAAATGTTATCTTTGAGACTTGGAATAAAAGGCAGTCAAATAAGTTGCGCTAATTTATTATTGATATATTACTAAAACAGAAATGCAAGCACGTTTTATAAGTATCTGTCTGCGATTTTCCGGCATGGCGTTTAAACTTCTTTTAACTTCTTTTATTGCAAAATATTTTAGCTTGGAAAGTCTTGGTACATATGGACTTGTCTTTGCATTTACATCAATAGCTGCTCCATTGTACGGTTTTAGATTTGATTATGTGGCATCAAGAGAAATTGTTAATTTGAGGGGCATTTCTCTTGCCCAAAAAATAAGAGATCAGTTCGTATTGTACGTCCTAACTTATGCATTTGCTGTCTTTATTTTTGTTATTTTATTCTTCAATAACAAATTAACCATAGACAAGATGATTTTGGTCTTTATTGTCCTTTTATCCATTCTAGAAAGCTGTAGCTGGGTTTGTTCAGCTAATCTTGTTGCTTTAAACAAGCAACTTTTGGCAAATTTTCTCTTTTTTATTCGGTCATCTTCATGGATACCTTTAGCAATAGGGATTTGTTATTTTTCCAAAACAAAGTACATTGAAACAGTTTTTATTTGTTGGACCTTTGGGCTTTTACTCAATATTTTAATAAATATCTCGGCATGGAGTAATCTCCCCTTTAAGCAGACACTTAAAATACCAATCGATTGGATGTGGATAAATAATAACCTTAAACCAAGCTTTTGTGTTTGGATTGGTTCGCTTTGCCTTGCCGGGAGTGGATATATTGATCGTATTCTTGCCGAGCACTTCTTCGAAAGAACTTTTGTTGGAGTTATTAGTTTCTACAGCTCTTTCTGTGCTGTAATCTTTAACCTGATGAATAGCGGGATATTTTCATTTCAATATCCAAAAATGATAGCTGCTTATCAAATGCCCGATAAGAAGGAATACATTAAAAAGTGCAAATTATTAGCCATCCAATCTTTCATTAGTGCAAGTATTTTATCAGTACTAATTGGGGTATTTGTTAATTTGAGCCTTCCATATTTTGGGAAAAAAGAACTTTTAGAATATCAATCAATCTTTTGGGGAATGCTTTTTAGCATGTGGTTGCGTTGTTGCTCGGAGTTTGTTTACTATATGATGTATTCGGAGAAGAGTGATGAAAAGGTATTTATTGGAAATCTTATTTTCTTTTTATCATCAACAGGTTTTAATTTGACTTTTTATTATTGGCTTGGAAAAAATGGGGTATTTTTCGGCTCAGTTTTATCAATTGTTCCGTTTGTAATCTTTAGAATTCGTTTTTTACTTAAAAGAAAATATGATTAAAGTAATAATTATTAATGGTTGTGATTCAGGTTTTTTTGGGATGATGAAGGATTCTCTTGATTCTTTGGAGCGCCTTAATTTACGGGTGGAAGCTGATTTCGGAATTCTTGATCTAGGGCTTTTAGACGAACAGGTTAAGTATTGTGAAGACAGAGGCTATATTATTAAAAAACCACACTGGACAATGAGTATTCCAAATGAGTTGCGAAAAAATCATCAACTTGGCCTGGTTGCTAGAACTGATTTGCGCGAATACTTTCCAGGTTATGATATTTATCTTTGGTTTGATGCGGACGCCTGGGCACAAACGCCGGAGTTTTTCTTTGAGCTTACTGAAGGGGCCTCACAGCGAGGTGCGGCTCTAATAGCAGAAAATGGCCCCGGGTATAAAAAAGATTTTACGTACGCAAAATGGTGGTACGGCAATATGATTGCAGCATACGGATTAAGAAAAGGTCTCTACGTGGCCTCACAACCCGTATTTAACATCGGAATTATGGCCTTAGCATCAAATGCGCCGCATTGGGATGTGTGGAAGCGATACTACCAAGAATTTATAAATACGAGAGAGAAGGTAAATAACCAACACTCGTTTAATGCAGCTGTCCGACTGGAAAATCTTGATTTTCATCTTGCCCCAGCAAGATGCAACTGGATTACAGTTTTGAGTGACCCCACGTGGAATCCGGAAAGGAGAATGCTTTGCGAACCAAATAAAGAATCAAAGCCATTATCTGTTATTCACATGGCTGGGCCAAATAAGAGCAAAATATATAATCTACGTCAAACCAGTGGTGGAATGCATATGACTTCATTAACTTATGAGGCAATAATTGCTAATAATAGCGTGTCTGAAAAATTACAAATTGAGAACTCTTAACTCTTGAATCTGCCAAAAAATGGTGTGCTGTAAGTGCTATGAGAACAGCGAAAGTTGCGCCAGAACGCACAAAATCAGATAGGTGCTTGTGCCTGGGTCAAATATCCATGTACACTCATTCTTTGCCATAAACATTCACCGTTACAGATTTTATTACTAGATCATCAGGGTAGTCACACTGAATCTCTGTAGAACCGCGGAGAAGTCGTTGCGGTTCCCTGCCATTAATTGGCTTAACGCCTAATTCGTTAAACGGCCACTTTCCTCCAACGGCAAGATTTATTATGAGGTACATCCTTTGCTTCATTGAGGCTGGCGTCTTTTTTGACCATATTCCTTCCCCGTCTAATAAGCCATTAATTGTTTCAGGAGTCCAATCAAGTCCATATTCATGAAAGTCTTCACTTAAATCTGCGCCGACATTATACCAGGCACCTTCAGGTTTGCTCTCCGTCTTTTTTGGGATAATCCCTGCATGAAGCTCCTTTGTGTGTTTGCCCCATGCCATGCCCTCAAAAATGTCGATTTCAGGGGGCCATTCAAACGAGGCGGGAAGCATCCAAAAGGCCGGCCATGATCCCCGTGCCTTGGGTAGCTTGGCTACTAGGCGGATCTTTCCATACAAAAAAGATTCGTGAGATCGAAGCATGCCAGATCCAAATCTGCGATAAGAAGCTTCTGTCTGGTAGGCCTGTCTTTGCTCTTCGCTTAAGAGTTGGGCGCGAATGTGTAGACCATCCTTTTTGATGAAGAAAGGATCATACCGCAACACACGAGGAATAAACACGCCTTTGATCTGCGTCAAAAGTGGAGTTACGTAAGTTTGGCATTCATCATTCCCGTTCAGCCAGTTGGTCCCGTCGCCATAGCTATCTGGCCAATTTGATCCAGGGAGAAAAGTGAATGCCCATTTCTTAGGATCTGGATATTGTTTTATTACACCACTTGGGAAAGCCATACTAACGCCCTTAAAATCATCCTTAAGGGCAGTTTCTGCATTGACAAAGGTTAAGCCGTACAGAGTGACTGCCAAAAAAACAGATAATAATAAAATCTTCATTTCTATTAAAAAAGAAAAAACTAAGTTAGCATCTTGTAAAAACTAAAGAGGACTAGGGGGGGGCTTTTGAAAAAAAAGTAACTTGGTAAACTTTTCAGCCATGCCAATGAAAAACCCAAGCCCCAGCTTAAGTGTATAGTTGGAAATATAAAAATAAGGCGCAGAAAATCTAAATCTTTCTTCTGAAATGCAACTTTTGCCGTTACAAATAGCAAAACTAAGAAATATAACCCAAAGAATACAATCCCTGGAAAAAAAATTCCAATGAATGCTAAAAAAAGAAACGCTATGGTTGCCCAAGTGAAAACCACGGGTATGATTTGACGTAATGATAACCTTTTTCGGTTTGTAAAGTGATTAGTGAAGCGACCTTTTCCATATAAAAAATACTGGGCGATTAACTCTCTAATATTTCTTCTTGGAAAGTAGAACATCCGCAAAAAGTTATTTAACCAAATCTTTCCTCCTTTTTCGGTCGTTCGAAAGGATAATTCCACATCTTCATTTGGCCACATGTTTTGCTTTTTGCTGTAGCCAGCAGTTTTCTCCCAAATTTCTTTGGTGAAACAGCCGTGCTGACCATGGTCCACCCAACCGGAGTGTTTACCCAGTCGATAAAGCGAATTTCCGACGCCCAGAGGATGTTGTAGGGCATAGGCTAGGGCTTTTTGAAAAGGTGTAATTCCTACCGGTGCATTCACAAAAACTACTAGGTCTGCCTTAGTTTCCTTTGCGGTCTGAATACAAAGCGGAAGGAAGTTTTCTGACCATTTGGAGTGAGCGTCCACCCGGATGTAATATTCAGATCTTGGGTCGGCTTGGGCTGCCGCCAGATTGCATCCGGCTGATTGGAGGCGCTGTGGGTTGTCAATGACCCTGACGAAAGGGTATTGGGCTGAGACTTTGCCCACTTCTTCCTTAGTGCGGTCAGTGCTTTGGCCGTCTGCCACGATGATCTCCATGCGGTCGTGGGGGTAACCGGTTTTGATAAGGGAGAGCAGGGATTCACGGATGTAGGCTTCCTCGTTGTAGGCCGGCATCATAACGGTGATGAAGGGAAGGGGATCTTTCATGGGACGGGTGGATGGTTTTGGATCTGGGGCCATACCTTGGCGACAAGGTTGTCCCAGCTGAACTCTTTTGCAAAGGTGAGACAACTAGTGACTTCGGCTTCGGTGGGGCCTTGCGACGAAGAAATCCATTTTACCCAATCTTTGGGATTTTCTGAAATACGAACCGTTGGAGGCAGGTTGGAGAAACCACACACCCCTGGAGGGGTAGAAATAACAGGAATTCCTCGTGCACAAGCATCAATGAACTTGAGCTTGGAACCGGCTCCATAAGTGAAGGGTAAGACCAGATAGTGCATACCCTCCAGAAGTTGGGTTAGGTCGTCATCAGGCACGTTATTATGGAGGTGCCAGCCGCGCTCAGCACAAAACGGCTTCCAGAAGCCGGCAGGACCGGAGCCGATAAGATGAAATTCACAATAGGAGGAGAATTGAGGCCACAAGGTTTTGTCAAAGTGGAGGATGGCATCCCGAGTAATCTGAAGGTTTAAGGCGCCCAAGAAGTAGATCTTCTTGATAGGGGCTGAGTAGAAGGGCGCAGATGCCCGAGGCCGCATGGTGCAGCCGTTGGGAAGGACTAGATGGGTGAGATCGGGGCGATGGGTTCGGTATTTGTCCGCATCCTCTTGGCTGACGTGAACCAAAAGGGTGTTCTTAGGTAGATCCGCGAGAATCTCCAGAATTCGCTGCTTGGAAATGCGGCACAAACGCTTTTCCCATGACCATCTTGATGTAGACTCCAGATTTTCCCACCAGTCAGGATCGTAATTATGGGTATCTACAACAACGACCCTTTTTGAACAAAAAAAGCGAACAAAGGGAAACGTCCATAAAAAGTGAATATAAACTATATCCGGCGAGAATGAGACGTTACCCAAAAAGAGGCAAAGCCTGTAAAGGAGCCCGATATGTTTTGATTGAATATAGTGACTTCTAAAGGTCAGCGCTAAAATAGCAGAGAAACGCTTTAGATAAAAACGTTTCCATTTAAACAAAGAAACATTTCGTGATGCTGAGATAAGATTTATGGATGATCTCTGAATTGATAAAATGCTGTTATCTTTTGCAAGGAGGTTTAAGATTGAAAGCGAACGAAAACCTGCCCCATCCATCAACCTAATATCAAGATGTGGCGCCAATAATAGAATCTTCATTTGCGGCATGTACTCAAAGTGACGCCTCGATCAGCAAACATATTAGTGTAAAAAAACTTATAATATAAGACATAAAGCACCACCACATCTAATGTAAGCAGATGACCTCCAAGCAACAGCCATTGTAAAAGAAATGGTAGTGTAAAAACGGATGAAGAGTGTTCTCTCCTTGTTGAGAAAAAAATAAAAGAAAAAAGAAGTAGGAAGCCAATAAGTCCGTATTCATATAGCAGCTTTGCCCATGTAGGATCATGGCTATCGTAATCCCGCCCCATTCGATTGATTGCCCCAGGGCCGTTCCCGAAAAACAAAAGCTCCGGGCTTTTTGTTAGACCCTCGCTTACTATAATTGCGGGATTCACAAAACGAGCAGCAGCACTTGTAGTTCTTACACCCGATCCCCCGCTAAACTCCGAGATTCGTGAAAGGTAAGAACTTCCGCCTGTCAAAAAAGATATAAGGACAAAAACAACAGCTGCAGCAACCATCAGGGATGCCCGTGCACGATTCATCTTTCTAGCTAAGACCAAAAACGAGCCCCCCAGCAGGATAAGACCCGTTCCAGACATGGACGCTAGGAGTCCTAGAAAAAAAAGAAGGCCGTATAAATAGGAACTACTAAATATGCAGAAAAGTAAAATCGAATAAGCCATCCATTGTGAAAAGTATGATGGTTCTAGTAGAAAAAACCCGTTCGACTTAAAAATACTGCCATAACTTATCACGGTGTTCATATTGTTCTTGTTTTGAATACTGTCGGGCAATAAGGGGCGATAGTCGAATAGCCAATCGGCGGAAAAAAAGAACTGCCCTAGAAATTGGCCTAAGCCGGCCAGTGCTAAAACTAGCAGTAGCGGATAGTATAGTCGATAAAGCCCGATGTCCGGACATGTAGGGCTAGTTGTTCTGAAGGCAAATGGCAAATAAATAAACCAATATAATATTAAAGATGTGAAAGTAACCTCCACTGCGCTGAGAAGATAAGAAGTGAGCGAGCTGAATATAATGCCAGCAAAAATTAGGCAACAAGTGGGGTCTAGCCTTATAAACCCTTTGTGTAGAGCCATTGCAATTGAGGCGTAAAGAAAAAGATACGATGGGGCTAGGCTGAATTCGCTCGTTATTCCAATCCCAAACCGATTTAAAAAGATCTGAGAAAAGGCGGTAAGAAATATCAAGCTCTTAAGCATCTGAGCTTTTATTTAGACTGTAGGTGGTCTGACGATGGTGATTTTTGGTTGTTGTTGGGTGGTGGCGGGTATTGGTTTGTGAGTGGTTGGTGGTTGGTTATGGGCTACCGATTGTTGGTGATTGGCTGTTGGGGATTGGTTATTGTTAGTTGGTGGTTGGCTATTGGTGGCGCGGGGTTTGGGTGATTTCTTTTCCGTGTTGTAGTAGTCGCCGCCGTAACGGTTGTAATCGTAATAGTAGCTGGCGCCCACGCGCTTGCGGTCCAGATCGTTAATCACAACTCCCAGCACGTTCGCCTTGATCTGGTGCAGACGTTCGAAAGCCGTTTTCACAATGCGTTTCTTAACCTTCCCAAAGCGTGTCACCCAGATTACTCCATCAACGAGGGTGGTGAGGCCCAGCACATCCCCCAAAGCACCTAGAGGTGGGGTATCGATGACAATCCGATCAAAGGTCTTGTGGGCAACAGCCAAAATCTCCCTGAAGCGGTTGCTAGAAAGGATCTCAGGCGAGGCGAGGGTGGATCCCCCTGCCACAATCACCCTAAGTTTGGGTATGGTAGTTTTCTGGGAAAGAGCCATCAGATCCGGCTCTCCCGTGGCGTCCGGTGAGCAGGCGGCGATCAGGCTGGGTGTTTCGGCCATACCTGTAATTCGGGGAATGGAGGGGCGGCGAAGGTCGGCCTCGATCAATAGGGTGCGGAAGCCGATCTCCGCGTACGAACGGGCGAAGTGGACGGCGTTGTAGGTCTTACCCTCGTCCGGACAGGCGCTGGTGATGAGGATGACGCGGGCATCGGCGCTCTCCGGCTGGTAGCGCAGGACGGCCTGGATGGTGCGGTAGCTTTCCATCAGGGCGCGGTCCACCTCCTGGTCTTTGGCCAGAAGCTTGAGGGCAGCGCTCTGGGACTTGCAGTGTGGGATGTAGCCTAGGAAGGGTGAGCCGAGGGTGGCGGCGATGTCCTCCGGGGTTCGGAGCGTCTGATTAGTCAGTTCAAGCCCGAGACAGAGGCCGGTGGCCAAAATTAGGGCGGCAATGGCAGAGAGGGCGATGGTCTTGACGCGGCTGGGGCCGGATTTTTCCTTCGCGATCTGCGCCTGATCAACGACGGTGATGTTGGTTGTGGCGACACTGCTTTGAATGTTGAGCTCTTTGAGTTTTTCCAAAACATTCTTATACATTACCCGATCGGCTTCGATCATTCGGTTGAGGGCATCAAAACCGACGGTCTTGGAGCGAAGCTCCATGAGACTTGCTTCACGGGTCTTGACTTCACTCTCCAACTTAGCCGTGGTGGATCGGGCTTCAATGAGCTTGGGGTGTTTGTCTAAATAACGCTCCTCAAATTTGGCCAGTTCAGATTTACTTTTTGATAGTTGGGACCGCAAATCCTCCAAAACCTTTTGTTCCGAATCAGGGGTAACAGAAAGGGAGGTTTCTTCCCTGTAATTCTGAAGCGTCTGCTCAGAATCTCCCAACCTCTGCTTAATTTTATCCGCTTCTTTTTGCAGAAACTCAGCACTTTTGCTGGCTTGTCCAAAGCGTTGTTCGACGATGAATTTCATATATTCGTCGGTGTGGGCGTTCGCTATCCGGACGGATAGCTGCCGGGAGGTGGTCGTGGAGGAGATGTCAAAGACGTTGGCATTGCGGAGCTGTTTCACTTCCAGAATTTTGTAGTACTCCTTAATTAAGCCCTCCAATTCGGGAGACAAAGGGGGATTCAATGGATCATCCGGATCACCTAGAGATTCGTCGGACTTTGAATCTGTTCCCATGATCAAACCTCGGATGGTCAAAAAAAGTCGTTGGTAGGCACCAAGTCCGCGATATAAGGGATTAAAATCCTTGTTCTCTTTTAAATTGAGCCGAGTAATAATCCGTTCCGCCAAAGCGCGGCTGTTGAGAAATCGTTCCTGGGTGCGCATGAACTCCACCATGGCTTGGGGGGTATCCCCCGAACTACCGGGAGACGAGTCTTTATCCATCTTCACCGGGGCAGAGATCTTGCGGTCCACCTGGATGGTGCAGGTGGAGGTGTAGACGTTGGGCAACTGAAAGACAATGACGGTGACGAGGGCGACGATGCCAAGGACGGTGAGGCCAAAGATCTGCCAGTGGTTCAGCAGGGCACGCTTGAGGTCGGCGAAGGTGACCGCCGGACCGGGGAGGGACGTGGGGGCGTTAGCGGCTAGGGCTTGGAAGTTGGGAACGGACATTTGGTTATTGGTGATGGGTGATTGGTCCCCGTACACCCCCCCCGACCTTTGCGGGATCCCCTCCGGGGACTGGGGCTTGGGTGCTGGCGCACCCGCGCAATGGTAATGGGTTATGGGTCATGAGGAGCGGGAACGGCGAAAAGCGGATCCGGCGGCCGCAAAGGCCGCCCAACATTGGTTTTGAAGATTCAATTAATCGAGGTGATGTAGGGCGGGGCATGCACCCGCCGAGTTTGAATTTTTCGGCTGAAGGATTTGGCGGCCAAAAGCCTCCTTCGCCAAGGCTTCGGAGCCCTTCAGGCCGCCCCACATGAAATTGAGGCTGGGAGTGCATTAGAAAAAACGTGTAGGGACGTAGACGATGTCGCCGGGTTCGAGGGGGTAGTCGCATTCGGCGGCGTCGGCACGCATCAGTTTGGTGGCGTTGACCTTGGTCTTGGTCTCCTTACCGTCGATCATCCTGCGCACAACCACCTCGTCCGTCTTGGCGACATTCTGGAATCCGCCAGCATAGGCCACGGCCTGCAGTAAAGTGAGGGCTTCCTCCGGTGGGATCTCCACTGTGCCGGGTTTTTTTACCTCGCCCAAAACGGAGACGCGCCGGGCGGCGTACTCCTTGACGAGGATAGTCACCTGTGGATTTTTGATGTAGCCGTCCTTCAGTTTATCGGTGATGAGCTTTTCCGCCTCCTGAACTTGAAGGCCCGAGACCTTGACCGAGCCGATCAAAGGAAAGGTGAGGGTCCCCGCTTGGGAGACCTTGTTGGTCATAGTGAGGTCGTCCTCTTGAAAGACGCGGATGTCAATCAAGTCGAGAGGACGGAGCCGATAGTCAACTGGGGCTGATGAGACAGAGGCGTTGGTTTTGAAGGATTCCTGAGATTCTGAGGACTTGTCTGCGGAGAGGGCGAGGGCGGGAAGGATTAGCGATAGCAAAAAAAATCCCATATAATTACCCTAAGTGTGACCGGTAAGAATACAAAGAAAATCATGTAATTAAGTGATGGATGGCAATTTTTTTGTGACGAGAGGTGGGGGGAATTGGTAATTGGTTGTTGGTGATTGGTAATTGGTTACGGATTATGGGGGATTGGTAATTGGTTATGGGTGATTGGTGGAGGGCGGGAAGTGGAGCGTTTGTTGATGAGTAGTTGGTGACTGGAACCAGTAGCCAATCGCCAGACACCAATTACCTAAAACTGCCAAGTGGCGCCGATGGAGGCGCGGAAATCGTTATAGTTACTGTTGTAGACGTTGACCTGGTTTCGTTGGTAAGTGCTGATGGCGTAGACCATCCAGTAGGGCTGGGGATGCCATTCAAAGGAAAGGGCCGGGGTGTACAGGCTGGAGCTTTGGTGAACCAACATGGGACTGTTGGGATTGTTATTGCTCTGTTGGAGCGAGAAGTAGGACCAAATATAATTAAAATCCAGCCCGATACTGAATTCACGCAATTTTTGAGCCTTGGGATCGAAGCCTGGCTCGTTGGGATCTTGCTCATTCTTGACGAGATCTCCGAACTGGTAGTCAGCAGAAAAGCCGCCCACCGTGGCCAAGAAGCTTTGCCCGTCCGTGGGTCCGGTCACCAAGCTTGGCAAAAAAGAACGGGAAAGAATGAATTCTACCTGAAGGTCGTTATATGGCTGGTAAAGCAGTGAAGCGAAACCAACAAACTGGATCTGGGCAGGATTATTCACCATGTTGTCGCCAAGACCGGAACTGGTTCTTCCTGGGGAGAATCCCCGCCACTCCGCTCCGCCCCGGAAGGTGCCGGTGAGAAACTCGTTGAAGTCCCCGCGGGCGCCGATTTCACCGCGGCCGTAGTGTTGCTGTCCGTAGCCGTCGTTTCCACTGAGGTAGCCTCCGGTGCCACGGACAAGGGTGCGGACCTTGGCAAAGGTCTGGTGGGAAACCTCAAAGCCACCATTCATGTCCTCATACGTGAGCAGCCCCTCTCCCATGGCGGGGAAGTAGTTGTATTGATTGTAGAAAAAGCCTGTGGAAAGTTTGTCGTTCAGTTCGATGTCGTTGGATATGTTAAATGTGTTATCAACACGTGGGGAGCGGAGGGTCAGCTGGTTGGCATTGGAGGTGCGTCCCCCTCCTTGGACGATGGTGGGGTTATCGGAAATGGTCCAGGAGATGACCCCAGTCTTGAAGGTAAAATCCAAATAGGGGAGGTAGTACTGGCCGCGGGATGAGACTGCAGGAGTGTTGAAAAATTCGATCACATTGACATCGAGACCGATGCGAAAGGCGTTCTCCTCCCCAACCCCGAGTTTGTATTGGAATCCCGGACTAGTCACAGAGCCTTCGCCGGAAATCGCGTCACTGTTGTTTAGGAACACGTTGCTGTCGTAAAAAAACTCCTGATTCATGGCGAAATAGAGGGTGCCGTATTCGGCCCGGTCCCCGAGATTAAATGGTCCAAACGCCGAGCCTTGCATTTGATCAAGGTTTGCGCCTCCTGAGTAAACCGACTGGGCTCCCTTGCCGAATTGAAAACCCGAAAAAAACTGGTCGGGCACATCCCCTGGCCGCATTACATCACCGCCTGACTGTGCTTGGGGGCCTTCAAATTGGGCTAGGGCCAAATTACCCAAGACGCAAAGCAGTAAAGGAACGATGTGGAATTGAAAATTGCGGTGTACGGGGTGGTCTGGAATCAAACTTAATTCAGGAGCGCAGCGAAAAGATTTTCTCGAGTCTGATTGAGATGCCAGAAAAAAGTAATTGCTTAAAATTTGTAATATCATAGGTAAAATAAGAAAAATGGGCTCATCTATATGGTGTGTGACTGCTCCTAAGTACGCTACAAACCATACAAGGCAAGGGATTACTTAAAAAAAATACACTTTTTAAATAAAGTATAGTAATTATTATAAAAAAAGTAAAAACACCATTTTACCATGCAAAAAGTTGCTGATTTGGTTATGAGTTAAAACAGGAAAAGGGGGCTGAAAATGAATTTGCCCCTTGAAAACTATTAAATTCGTACTTTGTTATGTATTATGCAGAATTACTTGAATGGTGTTTTATCCTCCTCGGTATTCCCAAGTGATTGCTCTCGCGGCTATCTGGAGCGTGAGGAAGTGATGAAAATCGGTAATTCCTCATCCCGACGGGAGCATTCCATCACGATTCGTACCGCCACGGAGGTAGGCTGCTTTTTTTTGGATATCCTATTGGTGCTGGCTGGGCATCTGATGTCCTTCTGGTTGCGTTTTGACTCCGGTTTTGCGGTCGGTCCGCTCTTCACTGATTCTTTGAGCAACCCCACATTCTATAGTTATGTCCCTCATTTCGTGTTGGGAGGAATCCTCTTCAGCATGATGTTGGTCCAAAGCGGTGCCTACCGGCGAAATGCCCTTCTTCGCCGCCAGGCCAGTTTCCATGCGGTATCCAGGGCCTCGGCGAAGTGGATCGTCCTTTACCTCTTGGTGAGTCTTTTCTTCCGCTTGGATCCACCGATCGCCCGCACCTTTGTGCTCACCTCCGGTTTGCTGATTGTTCCGCTCCTTTTTCTGGGGCGGGTGTCTTTGTTGAACCTGATCCACCGCTCTGATTGGGGAGATAAAATGAGAACTCGCTTGCTGGTGGTAGGATGGAGCCCGCAGGCAAGTGAGTTGTGCAAAGGGCAGGTAAAAAAGGACTCGATCCACCCCATCTGTATCGTGGGCTGTGTTCCAATGCTTCATGAGAAGTTCTCGACCGAGCCGCCGAAGTCGGTCCCGCGATTGGGTAAACACAAGGACCTGGAGAATCTACTGGTGACTGGTGATTTCGACGGGGTGTTGCTGGCTGACATCGATACCCGACCGGAGGATGTCGCAGGACTGCGGGACTTATGCTATCGGGAACATGCCGACTTTCTGGTGGTCCCCAGTTTTTTCGAGGTTTTGCTGACCGGCCTGCATATGGAGATGTTGGGTAAAGTGCCGGTTCTGGGGACCAACCGTCTGCCGCTGGATTCTACGTTCAATCAGTGCGTGAAGCGGATGATCGACATCGTGGGCGGGCTTTTTGGGTTGGTGACCCTTGGCCCGTTGATGCTGATCGCCATGCTCTTTGTATGGTTAGAGTCGCCTGGTGCGGTGGTCTACCGTCAGGTGCGCTCGGGTCGACTTGGACGAAACTTCCGAATGATGAAGATCCGGACGATGAAGCTTGATGCAGAAAAGGAGACCGGGCCGAAGTGGGCGACGCCGAAGGACGACCGGAGGTTGAGGTGCGGGGCGTTTCTGCGGAAGTGGAACATCGACGAACTACCGCAATTTTGGCACGTGTTGACTGGGGAGATGACGCTGGTGGGACCGCGTCCCGAGCGTCCTGAGTTCATCCGGAACTTTAAACACGAGGTGCAACATTACAACGTGCGGCATGCGGCCAAGCCGGGGATGACGGGTTGGGCTCAGATCAGCGGCTTCCGGGGAAACACCAGTCTAGAGGACCGGGTGCGGGCGGATCTGTGGTACCTGGAGAATTGGAGCATCTGGCTGGATTTTTACATCATGTTCGCAACGCTCTTCAAAAAGCAGAAGAATGCTTATTAACTTCCATGCTTGGGAAGTTTGGGCGCCCGTAAAGGCCGCCCTACATTGGTTTTGAAGATTGAATTGATCGAGGTGATGTAGGGGGGCATGAGCCCGCCAAGGATTAAGGACTTTGGACTGACGATTGCGGCGGCCGTAAAGGCCGCCATACATGATTTTCAATGCGGAAAGGCCGGGCCTAGGCCTGGATTGAAAGAAGAAGGGTTGGTTTGAGGAGGGTTTGAGGTTAATAATGTGAGAATGTCTTCCTCAAGTTACCGCAAGGCTTTCATGCTCGTCTTTCTAAGCGGGTTTTTGCTTGGGTGTGGCAAGGATAGGCAGTTAAACGAAGCCAAGAAGAATGTCGTCATGGTGCAGGTAACTTCCCAGACGTGGGATTATCGGCTTCCGTGGAATCCTGGAACGGTGAGTTCGGCGAGGGGTGCGGGCTTCGTCATTTCAGGAAAACGGATTCTGACCAACGCGCACGTGATCAGTGGGGCACGGTATATCACGGTTCAGAGAGAGGCTGACCCCCGCAAGTATCCCGCCAAGGTGAAGTTTGTCGCCCACGATTGCGATCTGGCCATGGTGGAGGTTGAGGATTCCGAGTTCTTTAAGGGGACAACGCCTCTTCCGCTTGGAGGGATTCCGGATTTGGAGTCGGTAGTCAGTGTGTACGGCTTTCCGATTGGTGGGGATCGGTTGTCAGTCACTCGTGGTGTGGTGAGCCGAATTGATTACAACTCGTACACGCACTCGGGTCGGGAATCTCATCTGGCAATTCAGATCGATGCAGCCATTAACCCTGGCAACAGCGGCGGACCGGTGCTGCAGAATGACAAGGTTGTGGGAGTGGCATTTCAGGGATTTCGGGGGGATGTGGCACAAAATGTCGGATATATGATTCCGACCCCTGTCATCCGCCGATTTCTAAAAGATGTGGAGGATGGGAAATATGATCACTATGTGGATATCGCGATTCGGTGGATGGC
>Ga0164295_10001767_pt1 | contig 17898 bp, 6 predicted proteins | sample GEODES006metaG_FD_111798 | JGI IMG/M metagenome (GOLD analysis project Ga0164295, IMG submission 111798) | Oligotrophic lake water microbial communities from Sparkling Lake, Wisconsin, USA - GEODES006 metaG | ecosystem: Environmental > Aquatic > Freshwater > Lake | place: USA: Sparkling Lake... | reverse complement strand
TCCTCGCCAGGTCCATACACATTCCGCTGCGCCACGCTCCCCAGGAACCCGATCACACGACCGCCACCATCGCGGATCACGATGCCGCCCCGCGCTATCTCGAGCGTCCGATCACTCCCGGCATACGCCGCATACGACACGCTCTCCTGCCCCGCCCCGGCCACGCCGTCGGCGTCAAACGACCGCCGAATCCGCCGATCGGCGAAGTCATACGTATAGCGCAGCTCCAGATCCGAACCAGGCAGCCCCGTACCCGTCGCTTGAAAACCCGCCACCGCTCCGGCCTGAGCCGCCGTCCAGCCGGCCACATGGCTCACCGCCACGAGTCTGTTCCGCTGGTCCCAGCCGTAGGCCGTCACATCGGTATCGCCCACCGTGAGCGTGCCGCCTGCATCGACGTCGCGAAACTTCGCCGTGCGGTTCCCCTCGGCATCGTAGGCGTAGCGATAGACGCCGTCGGAGACTAGCCGGTTGCCAGCGGCCGTCACCGCGCCGCCCCCGGTGCGATTCCCCGTCGCATCGTAGGCATACGACTCGCCGGTCAGGCTTGCCGACAGCAGCTGGTCGGCCGCATCGAGCGTGAATCTGCTCGTGCCATCAGGGGTCGTTTGCGACACCACTCGGTCCGCGGCGTCGTAGGCATACGTCAAGGAAATCGCCGCACCAGCGGCCGGCGTGTGCGTGATCCCAATCATTCGCCCCAGCCCATCGAACGTGCTGGCGGTCGTCGCCACGGGGTTCACACCGGCACCGGCATGCCGCGTCACCGACGCCACGGTGCCATCTGGCCGATAGGCATAGTCGGCCCGCTTCGCCACGGCCCCCGTGGCAGCGTCGCCGATCTCATACCGCATCCCCCGATTCAGAGCGTCGATCGTGAAGCTCGTCCGCGACCCCAGCCCACTGGCCGCCTTGCCGAAGCTGCCAACGGTGGCGACAGCGGCCTGGTCCTCGGCGGTCGCCACGAGGTTGCCCGCCTTGTCGTACGTGAAGTCGTACTCCACGAGCGCGTCGGGCACGAAGACGTTCGCATCCTGCACGATCTGCAGGTCGTAACCGCCGGCGGCGTTCTCGTCGCGCGAGGTGACAGCGATCACCCAACTGCCAGCGGTGTCGGCCGTCACGACAAGCCGAGCCGTCGTGCCGCCACCGGATGCATTGTCGAAGACCGCCGTGGCCAGTCCGCCGCCGGGCTTCTGCAGGAGGAGCACCGGATCAAAGGCCGTCGATGATGCTGTCAGCAGGAGCTGATCTCCCACGGCCATTGTGATCGCATAGGAGTCGTACCGCTCCGCCTTGCCATCGCCATCCCAGTCGATCGTCGTGTCACCTGCAGCGAGGCTCCCGGGTGGAGTCGGGGCCGCCGTGACCGTCGCCACCTGCGCGAGCTCCCCCGGTGCCATCCGGCTTTTCACGACATTCCCGCCCGCGTCGTAGGCAAACTGCCAGGCCGTCGCGGCCGCGGGCACCGCCGTGTCGGTCTCCGTCACGCCGAGGAGTTGATCGGCCCCGTCGTAGAACCGCCGGGTCGTGTGCGACACGACAGCCGTAGCCGACTGCTGCCAGCGTTCCTCGACGAGCCGGTCCGCGGCGTCGTAGACAAACGACGTGACACGGCCGAGCCGATCGGTCTCCCGGATCTTGTTGCCGACGAGGTCGTAGGCATACGACGTTGCCTTGCCAAGCGGATCGGTCTCCGTGACGAGCCGGCTCCGACGGTCGTAGGCATAGCGGGTGACGTTGCCTGAGGCGTCGGCCACGCTCGTGGTGCTGCCGACCGCGTCGTAGGTGGTCACCGTCGAAAATCCGCGGGCGTCAGTCACCGTCGTGCGACGGTCGAGCAGGTCGTAGACATAGGTCGTCACGAACCCGAGCGGGTCAGTGACCGCGGTGAGGTTGCCAACCGCATCGTAGGCAAAACGGGTGACAGACCTGGCCACGCCGACCGCCGGCGCGGGAGCCGTCGAAGAGACCTTCCGGCCGAGGTTGTCGAAGGAAAAATCGGTCGTTCGCCCGAGCGCATCGGTGGTCGAAACCAAGCGACCGCGGGCGTCGTAGGTTTTACGGATAACATTGCCGGTCACGCTTGCTGGCAAGGCCTCGGGGACGGCGGCGATCGGCCAGTCGGGGCCGAGGGCATCGACCGTGGCAACGGAACGGCCGAGGGCGTCGTAGAAGATCCAGGTCGTGAAGCCCGCGTCGCCGGCAGCTGCGCCGCGAGGATCGGTCGTGAAGCGAAGATTGCCGGCGGCGTCGTAGCCGTAGTGGGTCGTGGGCCGCCCCTGGCCTGCGTCGGGGGCCAGCGTGCGGATCTTTCGACCAAGCGTGTCGTAGACGGTCTCGGTCCGCCGGCCAAACTCGTCGACAACGGCCGTCACGCGGCCCGCCGCGTCGTATTCCATGCGGCTGGTGTGCAATGGATCGCCGGAAACGATGCCCAGAGCGTCGGTCTCTGCGGTCACTCGCCCGAGGGCGTCGAACTGCCGCCAGGTGGTGCGGCCGAGCGGGTCGGTGGTGGCGACAAGGTTGCCGGCAGCGTCGTAAGCGAACCGGTTGACGGGAGTCTGCGCGGAGGCGTCGGGCCGCGGACCACTAGCGGTGACCTTCCGGTTCATCGCGTCGTAGACATAGAACGACCGGCGGCCCAGGCTGTCGATCGTGATCACGGGATTGCCCACAGCGTCGAAGACAGTGGCCTCCGTTGCTCCAGCTGCGTTCGTCACCGTCACGGCGCGGCCGATCTTGTCATGCGTAAAGCTCGTGCTGCGGCCAAGCGAATCGGTCGTCGTCGCCAGAAAGCCACTCGCGCTGTAGACCCGCGTGGACACGGGCCGCGCGAGCGGGCCCGCCGCGCCATCGGGATCAGGCAGAATCGTGCGGATCTCGCGGCCGAGGGCGTCGTGGACATGCTCGGTGGTGAAGTCGACATCGGCCTCGCTTGCACCGCCCGGGCCGATCTCGAACCGAAGATTGCCAACCTTGTCGTAGACAAACCTCTTCACGAGCGGGCCGAGCGGCCCAACACCATCGGGGTCGGCGGAGGTCTCTGTAATCTTGCGGCCGAGCCCGTCGTGGGCAAAGGCCGTGGTAAACCCTCGCGGGTCGGTGACGGAGGTGAGATTCCCGTCGGCGTCGTAGGCGAATGACGTCAGCGGTCGGCCCAGCGGGCCGCTGCCATCGGGGTCGGCCTGCGTCTCCTTCGTCTTGCGGCCAAGGGCGTCGTATTCGAAGTGCGACGACCAGGTCGGGTCGCCTGCGGTCACGCCCGCCTGACCGGCAAACGACGCTGTCACGAAGAGAACGTTGCCACGGGAGTCGTAGCCAATCGCCGTGGCGGGAGCCACGAGCGGCCCAGCCCCATCGGGATCGGGTCGCGTCTCCCGCACCGTGTTGCCGAGTTTGTCGTAGCCGGTGGTCGTCGTCGCGCCAGCCTGATCGATCGCGGCCACCACGCGGCCGCCACCATCCACCCGCAACGTTGTAGTCGTGCCTTCGGGAAGCAGCGTGGCCACCAGCCGGTTGCGGGTGTCGTAGACAAAGCGGGAGACGCGGCCGAGTGCGTCGGTCTCGGTGGCCTTGTTGCCCGCCTGGTCGTATGTGACGAGGACGAGCGTGCCATCTGCCGCCGTGCGTTTTACCTCCCGCTGACGCCGGTCATATGCCACGCGAACGACGCGGCCGTCGCCCAGGGTCGTCGCCACCAGATTACCAACGGCGTCGTAGTCGAACGCCGACGTGATCGCCGGCAGCGGCCCGGTGGAATCTGGATCGGGAGACTGCTCGCTCACTTTCCGGCCCAGAATGTCGTAGGTGAACGATGTCACGCTCCCGTTGGCATCGGTCTGCGTGAGCAGGTTGCCCCGAGAGTCGTAGGTGAACGACTCCGTCACTGTGACGCCCGGCGACGCATCGACCGCCCGCGTGAGCACCTGCCCCGCCGCGCTTGAAGTAAAACTCGTCACGACGCCCCGCGGCGACGTGGTCGCCGCGACGAGCCCGCGGCCGCCCGGCGCCGCCGTGAAACCGGTCACTGCGTTGAGCCTGCCAACACCAACATCGTCGGTGCGGCTCGTCAGGAATCCGGAGGCGTCGTAGACAAACCTCGTCGCCACGTCGTCGGATGCATCGCTCGGCCGGTTGAGCCGGGTGATCGTGGCGATGTCGCGGAACCCGCCGGTGGTGTAGGCGTAGGTCGTGACGGAGCCAAGCGGATCGGTCACGCTCGTCACCTTCCCCGTGGTGAGGTCGTAGGCGAAGGCCGTCATCGCACCGTAGGCATCGGTGGAGGTGAGCTTCAGTCCCGTGGCGGTCCAGGTCGATCGCTCGCTCGTGCGGTCCGACTGCCGCAGTTCGAGCAGGTTGCCGGTGTCGTCGTAGGCATACCGCGTGACGAAGCCACGCTCATTGATGAACGCCGACTGCCGGCGGTGCAGGTTGTAGGAGAAGCTGTGGCGGAGCCCCTCTGCGTCGGTGACGCGGAAGCCGCGGCGGTTGGCGTAATACTCCCACGACGTCACGAACCCGCCCGGGTCGGTCACGCTCGCCAACAGGCCGCGGCGGGCGGCATCGGCGTGGTAGGCGTATCGCACCACCGGGGCGGCAGCACCAGCGGCGGGAGCCGGAGCGGTGGTCGTTGCCAGTCGGCCACCCACGTAGGCATAGTTCCAGGTTCGCCCCGTGAAATCGGCGACGGTCGCGATATGTGGCCGCGGGTCGGCGTTGTAGGTGAACGTGAGCCAGCGGGTCGCATCGCGGAGATCGGAGACCTTCGTGATCCGGTTGGTACGCACGACATAGTCAATCCGCACACCGTTGCCAAACCTGTCGCTCTGCGAACCGATCGAGCAGGAGCCGGCGACGAGCGGCCAAAACGTCGTCGTGCCGCCTTCGTAATCCTTCCACGTAAAGCCGGCCGCGGCCGACCCGGAGAGCGTGCCAAACAGTCCGGACGGACTGGTCCACCTGCCCGCGGTGCCGGCCGTGAAGACCAGCCGCATGCCGTCGGCGGTGAACCAGGTCACTGTGCCGGCTCCGTCGGTGGCGATCTCGATCCGGTCGGCATAGCTAAACGACCAACCCTCACCAAGCCCTCGGTCCGACCAGGCCGCCGGTGCGCCAGCGAGGCCCGATACCGTATGGATCGAGTCGTACCGCCGGCGAAAGTCGAGCGGACGACCGAGGCTCGGGATTTCGACGTCGGTCTCCTCGTGATACACGTCCCCGTTGGCCACGTTGACCGGATCGCCCGCCTCCTTGTCGAGTCCCCAGGCCAGCGGCGTCGGCTTGATTGCCGGCGGCAGCACCGGAATCCACGAGGTGGCACCGCCATAGGTGAGAACCGGCCCCGTCCCCACGCTTCCCTGAATCATGAAGCCGACGGTCGAACCACTCGCGGCGATCGTGAGCGTGTAGCCGACCCCCTTCCACTGCTTCGCGGCAACACCGCTGCCGACGGTGATCTCTTTCTTCGGCACAAGCGCCGTGAACGCGGTGCCTGTGTAGCCAGGAATGCCATCCTTCACGGCGTCCGAGATCGACTTTATGATCTCCGCTCGCATGCCCGGCAGGAGCGTGGCGATGCGGGCCACGTTGCCGGCATTGATCTCGACGAGATTCGAGAACCCGCCCGCCGAGGTGACAGCCAACTGAAACGCCTTCATGGTCGACACGCTCTCGAAGTTCGTCAGTTCCTCGAGCACGAGGCCCTCGAGCGACGAATTCGCGTAGCCCATCAGCAGGTTGCGAGTGAGGTCGGTCGCGGTCGTACTCGGGTCGATCGCGAAGCCGCCGGTCACATTGCCTGGCACATCGATCCCCATGCCGACAGGCAGGTAGGGAAACTGCAGGCCAGCCGTTGCCGTGGACGCAAGCGTCGGGCCGCTCGTGGCGATGCCGAGGGCCACGATGGTTCGGTCGGCAACGGCGGAAGTGAGGGCGGCCAGCGAGGCCTCGTCGGCATCCGCGGCCAAAAAAAAGGAGGTGATCGCCAGATCGAGCAGACCGCCGACGGCCTGGTCGCGATCGATGGCGATGCCATTGGCCTGGTTGAGTTGCTGGGCGTTGGCCACCGCTCGCTTCTCGACGAGGAGCGACTCGGAAAACTGATTGGCGTCGAGGCCGATGGCGATGAAGCGGTCGGCCTTCCGCGTGAAGGTGCGGTCGTAGTTCGTGCCGCCAGCCGGGGCTGTGATGGAGATTGTGAGGCTCAGCGTCGCCATGGAGGGATTCGCCACGGCCACCGACGCGGTCGCGATCGTCACCCCGTCCCGCCGCAGCGTCGGCCGCCCGACGAGTCCCGGATCGATCGTGAGCCGACTGAGGGCGACATCGGCCAGCGTGAGGGTGACCCCCGCGTCTCCAAATAACTTCGTTCCATTGGGACTTTTCGTGATATCGGTGAGCTTGATGTTCACCGTATGGAGGGCCGCGGCCGGGATCGAGGCCGGGCGTGCGGACTCAGCCGGCTGGCTCACAATTACATAGGGCAGCGCCGTGGGAATCGCTGGGAACGCCTGCTGGCGGATCGGTCCGTCATAACCGACGTCCGCGACCGTGAGATCAGGCCGATTCGTAGCAAGCCATCCCGCGACCTTCGCCTCGTAGTATTCGGCCGTCGACTTCTTCTGCCAGACAGGGTTCGTGAGGTAGTCGACTTCCTGAGGGCTAAAGGGCACCTTCGTGAGGATATCGGGCAGGCCGGGCTGAAAATCCCGCAGCTTCCACGAGGCATCGATCGGCACCCAGGCCTGTTGGCCGGTCGCGGGCACCGTCACGAGCGCCTCGAGCCAGGTGTGCTTGAACCGGTTCCAGTATTGGTCGTAGGCGAGACCGGCCCGGGCGAGGATCGTTCCAGCGGCCGAGGCATCCCTGGCCCCCACAAAGTCCTTGAGTTGGCCCTCCGTTACCTCGACCGCACCGGCCACATAGCGAGTGGGGATGCCGGCCGCGGCGTAGAGCGAGGCGAGTAGCGAGTTCGTGTCCCAGTCGTTGCCGGCCTTGGTCTGGAGCGTGGCGAGCGGCCCCTTCATCGCGCCAGAGTAGGGCTGAAACACGACCGTATTCGTCACGTATTCGAGCATCTCAAGCGGCAGGTAATAGAGACGGGCCGCCAGGTCGGTGATGCTCGTCGCCACCTCCGGCCGGTCGGGGGCGACATCGACGTCGATCGCCCTGCCTTTGAGCGAGGCCAGGGCTGTCCGCGGGCTGTCGGTGAGCAACGGATTGCCGTGCACGAGCAGCGTCGCCAGCCTAGGCAGCTGGGCGACGCCCGCGGGCACCGTCGAGATCGAGTTGGACCGCACGTCGAGCCTCGTCAGCCCAGCGAGCGCGGGGAGCGTGGCCAGACCGGCGTCGGTGAGGCCGACATGCACGAGAGACAACGACGTGAGGCCGCCGAGTCCGGTCAGCGGCTGGAGCGACGCGAGCCCCTGAGGAACGGCGGCCTGGTCTCCCGGAACCAGTTCGAGCGACTGAAGTGCCGCGAGATTCGCGATGCCGGTGAGATCACCCACGGTGTTGCCATCGACGGTGAGCGACGTGAGTGGCGGCGACTGGGCGAGCACCGCCGGGGTGAGCCACGCATCCTGTTCGAGTGCCAACGACTCGCGGACAGCTGCGGCCAGATCGGGGTCGTAGAACATCACGCCCTGCACGTCGCCGCTCCCGCGTCTCACGTGGCTCTGAATCATTCCACGGACATCGAGCATCCCGGCCGACACAAGGGTGTCGCCCGTGTAGGTGTTGAGAGGAGCACCCAGCGTGAGCGAGGCGGCCCCCGCCTTGGCGACGCCTCCACCGCCCGCGATCGGCGTGTCAAACCGGGCAGCGACGACCGTGGTAAATGTTGTGCCCGTGGCCGGCGTCGAGAACGTGCCGCCTGTCACCGTGGAAGCCCCGCCGCGAAACTCGAGTGCGCCGGCGCTGACGGCACCTGAGATGGTGACCGTTCCACCGGCAGGGCCGGCGAAGACGGCGATATCGCCCCGGCTGCTGTTCCAACTGACGTAGCCGCCGGTGCCGCCACCGAGCGACGGGTCAAACCACACCGCAGCTCCCCCTTCGGTCCACGTGCCGGATCCCCCGAGACCCCCGCCGGTCGCGACCACGTTGTTCTTCGTGACGAGATCGGGATCCCAGTAGAGCACCGCCAGCAGTCGCCGCTCCTCCAGTCGCTCCATCCCGCCATGCAGCGACGGTGGCCTCGCGGGAGAACGCCCCCCGCGTGGAGACGTGTTTCGGGAACGCAAGCCAAGGCGACGCGCATAGGCCATCGGAACCTCCTGGACTTTCCCCAATCGCGATGGACGACCTGAGGCAGGGCGAGGCTGGCTCGCTACCGCAGCATCTCCACTGGAGGGATAGCACCCCCCGATCACCCCCCCGACGCACGACGGTATAGAAAACGAAGGCCGTCATCGTCAACTCCACTTCGATCCGAGCCCTACCAAGCTTTTTCCAGGAGCCAGATAGACTGGACGCGACCTTACGCGGTCAGACCTCGCCACTGGCACACCCCCGTATGCAAACCACCTCCGCCACCCCGACCGAGTCCGATCCGCGGCCGTGGATCTCCCGCCGCTGGTTCACCGCGTCGGGCGCGCTCGTCGCCGAAATTCGAGACGACATCGAACCGCTCACCGTCTTCGAGCGGCTGTCGCGGCGGCGGCACTGTCTGTTTCTCGACAGCGCGGTCCTCGACGGGGCCGGCCTCGGTGAGTCCACGCCTGACAGGGACGCCACGGAGGGCCCAGCAACGCCCCGCCTGGGCCGCTTTTCATACATCGCCGCCGACCCGATTCATTCCATCGCTGTTGGGTCGGTCGGCGACGGTCGGGACACCCAGCGGGTCAGCGAGGCTTTCTCGCTGTTGCGTTCGATGCTGGCCGACCTCGCCTGCGCGACGATTCCCGGACTGCCGCCATTCCAGGGCGGCGTCGCAGGACTCGTGTCCTATGAGTGCGGCCTGGCGCGACTTGGACTCGCGTCCCCCGGCAGCAGTGACGTGCCCCTGCTCTCGCTGCATGTCTATGACCTGGTCTATGCGTTCGATCATGATGCCGGCCGCGGCTGGATCATCTCGCAGGGCGTGCCCGCGAAGGGGCCGACGGCACGGCGGGCTCGGGCAGCAGAACGGCTGGAGGGACTGCTTGCGGCACTCGCCATGCCGACTCCAGAACCGCTTGCCGCCGTTGTTTCAGCCACGTCAGCCGCCACGACCGCGTCGCCGTTAGCAGTCCACGTGCTCCCGGGCCACGGCATTCCCGGCCACGGGGAGATCGTCTCGACGCAGTCGCGGGCGACCTACCTCACAATGGTGCAGGCTGGTATCGAACTGGTCCGCGCCGGCGACATCTTCCAGGTCAACCTCGCGCAGCGGCTTTGCCTTGCCGCCACGATCGATCCTGTGGAACTCCACCGCCGTAGCCGCACCTTAAACCCCGCCCCGTTTGCGGCGTTCTTCGACGCCGGCACCGCCACCATTGTGAGCATGTCGCCGGAGCGTCTGCTCCAGGTCGAGCGAGGCACCGTGCGGATGCACCCGATCAAAGGCACCCGCCGCATGCTGGCGAGCCCAGAAGCCGATCTCTACGCTGGCAAAGAACTGGGCGACAGCGAAAAGGACCGGGCCGAGAACGTGATGATCGTCGACCTCGTGCGGAACGATCTCTCCCGCGTCTGCACGCCGGAGAGCGTTCGTGTGGAGTCGCTCTGTCGACTGGAGCGGTATCGCTACGTGCAGCACCTCGTGTCGATCGTAGCCGGCCGGCTGCGGCCCGGGCTCACGTCCCTCGACGCCCTCGATGCCGCCATCCCCGGCGGCAGCGTGACCGGCGCCCCGAAGCATCGGGCATGCGAGATCATCAGCCAACTCGAGGGCTTCACCCGCGGTGCCTACTGTGGTTCGCTGGGCTTCATCGGGCTCGACGGCACCGCCGATTTCAACCTGCTTATCCGGACGTTCGTGGTTGACCGCGATTCCGTCAGCTTCGCCGTCGGCGGTGGCATCACCGCGCGGAGCGACCCCGCGGCCGAATACGCGGAGACGCTCCATAAGGCCGAGGGCATGCTCCGCGTGCTTGCCTCCTTCGGCACGATAGGCAAGGACGGTGTGGGTGACTCCAGACTCGGTGCGGACAAAGGTCCCGCGGAGGCCGCCCCATGATCGTCGTCCTCGACAACCGCGACAGCTTCGTCTTCAACCTCGCCCGCCACTTTCACCTGCTTGGTGCGGCGACGGTAGTGGTGCCGAGCCACGCGATCGACGTCGACGGGCTCTTGCAGCTCGAGCCTCAGGCCGTTGTGATCTCACCGGGCCCCTGTACGCCAGCCGAGGCGGGCTGCTCCGTGGCCGCGATTACTGCCTGCCGGGGCCGCGTGCCGGTGCTCGGCGTCTGCCTCGGGCATCAGGCGATCGCGGCGGCGCTCGGTGGACAGATCGTGCGGGCGCGAGAGCCCGTGCATGGCCGCACGAGCGGCGTGCACCACGACGGCATCAATCTGTTCGCGGGCATCCCGAGCCCGATGACCGCCTGCCGCTATCACTCGCTCGTCGTCGCCGGCGACAGGCTGCCGACGGGCCTCACCGTGACTGCGAGGGACGACGAGGGCACGATCATGGCGATTGCCCATGAAGCTGATCGTCTCTATGGCGTGCAGTTCCATCCGGAGTCGATCCTCACGCGTCACGGCTTCCGGCTCCTGGCGAATTTTCTTGTTGCCGCTGGCATCCCCCACCACGCCGAACGCGTGGCCGACCTCGACGCGATCGTGGCCGAACAGTCGCTCGCCCCACCCGAGCGACGCCACGACGACGATCAACGCATCGTGACGTTTTGACGCCCAGCGCCACATCGTGGCGGCACGTTTTCAACTTACCGAATCAAGGCCCCGAGACCAACAAGATGAAATCTTGTTGCCACAGTCGAAAGAGCGCCGGTAATCTTCATGCCGGACGGAAGCCGCCGTTGACGGGAAGCACCTGCCCCGTCACGAACGCCGCCTGCGGCGAGACGAGCCAGTGCACCGCGCCGGCAATGTCAGCGGGCGTGCCCCAGCGACCGAGCATACTCTCGCGGATCGCCCGCTGTTGCCAGATATCACTGGCCCCTTCGCCCCACGACGTGCGGATCCAGCCGGGGGCGACGCAGTTGACCCGCACCTGCGGTGCCAGCGACTTTGCGAGGCTCTTGGTGAAGGCCATCACGGCCCCCTTCGTGGCGGCGAACAGCTCGCCGCTGTCCCCTTCCATGCCGGTGGCCGCCTGATCCCAGCCGATCGTCACGATCGAGCCCCCCTCGCGATCCCGCATCCATCTGCCAATGCCCCGTGCGAGGAGCATCGTGGAGGCAACGTCGACGCGCAGGAGCTGATCGAGCTTCTGCTCAAAACTCCACTTCGCTGGCGGCCCGGTGAGCACGTCCGCACCCGCCACGAGCACCAGCGTGTCGATGTTCGGCAGGCGTTGAGAGATGTCGGCGATCAGCTGTTCAACGGCTGCCACATCGGCGAGATCGGCAAGGAACGTGCCGGCGTGGCGGTCATCCCGGGCCAGCACCACGGCCAGCTCGTCAGCGGCTTCTTGAGAACGGCCATGCACGGCCACGCTGGCCCCAGCCGCCGCCAACGTGACCGCCACCTCGCGGCCGATGCCGTGTGTTGAACCGGTGACGAGCACTGTCCGTCCAGTCAGATCGATCACGGTGTGGGTCCCACGACAGGAGCACCGCCAGATTCGCCGGCCGTAGTGGCCTCGCTCAAGACGGGCAGTTCATAACAGGCGGCCTCTTCCGCATTCCGCACGAGCAGCCGGCTGCCCGACAGGCAGAGGTTGTTCCAAGTCTGGCCGTCGATCGCGGCCAGCCGGCCACGTACAACGTGCTTCTCAGGCAACGCATCGACGAGCACCACTTCGCCCGGCTCCGTCTGAACAAGCAACAGCGGCCCGACGCGGAGCACCTGTCCCTGGCCATAGCGACCGGCCTTCCAGCGACGCGCCCCATCGTCAAGCCGCACGCACTCCAGAATTCCATCAGAGAGGCCGTAGGCATGGCCCTCGTGGATGGCGACATTCGTGAACTTCGTCTTCATGAGGCTGGCATTCCTCCAGACCTCGCGAAGAGTCCACGGCTCGGCAGCGTTCTGTTCGATCTCGAAGACCACGGCTCCGATGCCATAGCCCTTCGACAGGAAGAGCCGACGATCGTCGAATGGCACCGCCTGCGAGCAGCTGGCATCGGAGTTGGAATGCCCGGCCCAGGGATGCTCAAAGATTTGATGGCCGTCGACCGGGTCGTACCCGGCCACGTGCCCCTCGTTGACGCTCAGGATCAGTTCGCGGCCACCAAACGACACCATCTGCGGCGACACAAAACTGATCTGTTCATCACCGGTCGTCCAGCGACGTTCTCCGGTCGCGCGGTCGAAGGCGACGAGCGCGAGAAACTCCGGTTCCTGGGCCGATCGCCGCGTCCGCGGGCCGCCGGCGGGCACGATCACGAGGTCGGCCGTGACCAGCGGCGAGGCGGCCCGGCCCCAGGCCACCATCAATGCATGGGCTTCGGGATCGATACCCAGCTCGTCGAGGACGTTTTTCTTCCAGAGAACACTGCCGTTCGCCCCGTCGATGGCGTGCAGCCAGCCGGTGGCCCCGTGGGCATAGACAACGCCGTCGACAATCGTGGGCGTCGACCGCGGGCCGACTCCGCCGAGCACCGTCTCATGCCGTCCCTTCACTGCCACCGTCCACTCCGGCACGCCCGTGGTCACTGAACTGCACGACACGATTTCGTCATCGCCGCGCTGTTCGAGCGTCACCGCATGATCACCGCAGGTGGCAAAGCCGCCCCAGCCGGCGCCGATCGGCCGCCTCCAGAGCTGCCGCGGCGGCCTCGCAGTCCAGTCGGGATCGAGCGCGGGAGCATCGACGCCGCAGCTCCCGGTCGGTCCGAGAAACCTCGGAAAATCACCAGCCGTGGACTGCCAGGGAGTGGTCGCTTGGGGAGCCATGGCATCCGGCGCGGCTGCCCGATGCTGCGGCAGGAGCCGGTCGCGGGAAGGACTCCAGCGAAAGGCGAACTCTGGCACAAGATCCCCCGATACCCGTTCGATCCTGAGCACCGCGGCACCGAGCGCCACCGCACCGAGCAGTCCACCGAGCACGGCCCACTTCACAGCTGGAGCGTGACCGCTCTCGCGCAGAAACCAGAGGAGCGTCGTCATCAACGCCGAGAAGCAGAGGATGAGCGTGATGATGTTCCGCACCGCCTGATCGACGATCGCCCCCACGATCGGCTCGAGCCAGCCGCCCTGGACGAGTGCCACCGCAGCCGCCAGCGACGCAACCGCGATCCACACGCGGCGCGGCGGCGTGAGCGGCCGCGGGGCCGAGCGGCCTGCCGCTTGGATCGCCTTTTTGTCTGTAGTTTGCTTCATGCCCGGGAGTGTAGCGACCGGGGCAGAAAAGGGGGACGGGATCCGTTCCCCTTCGGAACGATCCGTCCCCTGTCCCCCGTGGCGGCAAGTTTTCAACTTGTCCGTGCCCCTGTCTCCCGTGGCGGCAAGTTTTCAACTTGTCCGTGCCCCTGTCCGGATTCCGCAAGTTAAAAACTTGCGGCCACGTATCTCCTCTTTCCCGAACGTAGCACTGGATCACTGGCACGGTGTCACTCCGGGCACCTTGAAAACTTGCCCCCACGGGCATGTTCCTTGTCGGTCTCCCAAGGCTCAACTAGACTCAAGTCGGCCATTTTTTCCCGCAGGATTTGGAATGCTCACCCCTGACGCCTCCGGTTCAGCCACCCCCGCCTTGGGCCCTTCCACAACGGCCGTGCATGCCGGAGAAGCACGGCAGAAGCCGGGCTTCTCGATCACCGACCCGATCTTCGCGTCGAGCACCTATACCTTCCGCGACACGCAGTCGATCATCGACTTCATCGAGGAAAAGCAGCAGCGCGAGGAATATGGCCGCTACGGCAACCCGGGCGAACGGGTGGTTGAGGACAAACTGGCGGCGATCGAGGGCGGAGAGGCGGCAGTGCTCTTCGCCAGCGGCATGGCGGCTCTGGTCGGTCTGTTGATGGCCCATCTCAATGCAGGCGAGGAGATCGTCTTCTTCGACGAGTGCTACCACCGCAGCCGGGAGTTCTGCCGCAAGCACCTCACCCGGTTCGGCGTGACATTTCGCGAGGTAGCCACCTGTGATTATGCGGCGATGGAGGCGGCGATCACGCCCCGAACCAAGTTCATCGTCAGCGAGTCCCCCACCAACCCGCACCTCAGCGTGGTCGACATCAAGCGGTTCGCCGACATCGGGCGGCGTCACGGCGTGCTCTCGCTCATCGATGCTACGCTCTGCACCCCCTACAACCTCCGGCCGCTGGAGTCAGGGGTCGACTTCGTGCTCCATTCGGCAACGAAATACCTTGGCGGCCACAATGACCTGCTGGCGGGCGTCGTTATCGGCAGCCAGGAGAAGATGCTGCCAGTCCGCAACCTCCGCGGCATCATGGGAGGCGTCAACTCACCCCACAATGCCTATCTTCTCGAGCGTGGGCTCAAGACACTCGCCCTCCGTATGGAACGGCACAACACCAACGGCCTGGCCGTGTCCCGCTTTCTCGAGGGGCATCCGCGGGTGGAACGGGTGCTCTACCCAGGCCTCGAGAGCCACCCCTACCACGCCCTGGCGGCCCGGACAATGCAGGGCTTTGGCGGCCTTGTGACGTTCTTTGTGAAAGATGCCGACTGGCGGCAGACGGCACGGGTGATCGATTCGGTCAAGATTCCGCGGATCGGACCGAGCCTCGGGGGCGTGGAGTCGCTGATCGAGCAACCTCTCGTGATGAGCTATTGGAACTATTCGCCCGCGGAGCGGGCGACGTTTCGGATCTCGGACAACATGATCCGCCTCGCCTGCGGAATCGAAGATCCGGCCGACCTGATTGCCGACCTTGCCGCTGCGCTCGACTGCACAAAATAGGCAGCCCCTACTGGTCGCGTCGATTTTGGCGGAAGTTTCGGTCGTGCGGATGACGATATCTATTCCGATTGACGAATAGCGGTCTGGGCATCCCAGCCGTATCGCCGGATCGGAAGGAGATTGTCATGGGCGTTTCTCTCGGGTTGCGACACGTTTTGGGCATGTCACTGGTTGTCCTGCTGGGCAACGGAATCGCGGTGTCGCAACAGCCAGGCACGGCGACTGCCCCAGCTGGGCAAAGCCAATTGAAGTGGACGCCGCATCGAGCCGCCACGTCGACCGAGCCGCCGTCATCCCCTGCCACACCGCAGGCCTCAGGCGCCATCTCCAGCACGTCACCGGCGCAGGCTGTCGCCGCTGCCGCAGGCACCTCGCCAGCTGCAGGTACACTCCCCGCCCCGCAGCCCAGCAGAGCGGTCACGCAACCGCCCGCGTCGGTAGGCCTGCCGGCAGGAGTGCCGGCCGTGGCCACTGCCCCGCGTCAACAGGCCGTGATGCCCCAGCAACGCACGCGGCCCACGACGGGCCAGATGGGCGACTGGAACAGCGACAACCGGGTGCCCGGCCGCTTCCGCTCCAGTTCCATGCCCGCAAGTCAGTTCACCCTCCCAGCCATGGCCGACATCAACCTGTTCCGCAGTCCGCAGGGTAATGCAGGCCGCCCGGTAATGGCGGTCGAAGGCAGTCCACGACGAACGTCCAGTGCTCCCGCCGTCAGCCCGCTGGGCGGTGGTCTGGCGCCGCGGTTCAATCCCGCTGCGACCACCACTGCCAACCAGCCCGCAGGTCGACGGGGCGATCGCTTGGCGATGAACGCCGACGGCCTGCCCTCGGTAATGGCCCGGGCCCCTCAGGCCGCCGCCATCGACGACGCTGCTGTCCCAAGTCGGCTGCCCGTCTCGGGGGCGCCCAGCCAGGCACTTCCGTCGCCCGGCGACTCATCGTCGATCATGACGAGCGAGGATCCTTCGATCGTGATCGACACCACGCCCGGGGAAATGACTGAGTACGGCCCCGATGGGTACGCGTATGGTGACGGCGGATCGGGGCAGCCCATGCCGTCTGCAGACGGCGAAATGTGGATGGGCGAGTATCCGACGCAGCTCCATGTCGAGTCGTTCTACGACGATCCGTTCGCCTGTGAAGAAGCGGCCTTCATGTCCTGTTGGCCGTATGACGGTCAAATCTGCGCCTGGCTGCGTCAGTTTGGCAAGCCGTATTACGGCTGGAGATGGTATCGCGACTTCACCGCCGGGGCCGGCATCACGTCATTCCAGAATCAGTCAAACTTCGGCCTGCTCGGCAACTACGGCACCAACGAATACATCAACTGGTCGATGCCTTTCTGGAACGCTTTCGGTGTCGGCTGGCAGCTGGGTGCCCGCGGCGTGCAGACGAACTTCCAGCAGCCCACGCTCAGCGACGGCCAGGGATCGCTGCGGGCCAACTCGCGCCAGCAGGTCTTTGTGACCACCGGCTTCTTCACGCGGGCCTTCGAGGGCCGCGGCCTGCAGGGTGGAGCAGTGTATGACTATCTCCACGACAGCTACTTCGAGAACGTCGACGTGGCTCAGATTCGCGGCGAACTGAGCTATGTGTGGGGCTACCACGAACTCGGCTTCTGGGGTGCCTTCAATGCCATGGAACAGCAGGGTTCGTACTCACCAACCGGTGTGTCGCCCGGCGTGGCCAGCACGGTTGACCTCTACACCGCCTTCTACAGACTCCACTTCGGCGACGCCAACGAGGCGCGGGTCTGGGGCGGTGCCTCGGGCAATGGCCAGGGGGTGATCGGGTCGACGATCCGGGCCCCGATGTCGCGGTCGCTCGCCATGGAAGGCAACTTCACCTACCTGCTCCCCGACAAGTCGCAGTCCGTCCAACTCGGCACGACAAGCGTGACCTTCACGCCCTCGGCCTGGAACCTGTCGGTGAACCTCGTCTGGTATCCGGCCGGCCGTGCCCGCCGGAGCCTGGCCAGTCCCTACCGACCGCTGTTCGACGTGGCGGACAACGGCAGCATGATCCGGGCCCTCTCCCGTCTGCCGACCCCCTGAGGGCTGTGATCTTGATGCGGACGGGTGTCGCCTGAGGGACACCGTCTGACACTCCGGCGGGATTTGTAGTATCTTGCGTGCGGGCTGGCGGATCGGATGGCCCCGTGCGCTCTGTCGCCGGGACTCCCGTCCAGAAGCACGACAACAGCCCCGCGGGACCTCCTCCACGACAACTCCTCATCGATACGTCCTCTTTGGAAATCATGATGTCGGAACACGAACACCAGAACGACCCCTGGGCCAGCCTGGCCGAGTCTCTCGGCGCCAAGCCCGTGGCCAAGCCAGCATCCCCTCCTGCCGCATCGACGCCCCCCGCCGCCACGCCCCCCGCGGCTGCCCGTCCGTCACAGAAACCGCGTGACGAGAAGCCCGCTCCCGCGGTTCGCTCCGACTGGGGAGGTCTGGCATCCTCCCTCGGATTGGACGCCGCAGCTGAGCCGAATGCCGAAGCCAGAACGAGCCGGCCGCAGCCGCCGAGGCCCCAGCCACCAGCCCAACCAACGGCGCGGGAACCTGTAGAACCGACACAGCGTCGCGTTGATCGCGAGCGCGACGAGTTCTCGTTTGGCAGTCGCCGTCCTGCCGCGGAGCCACAGACACAGCAGAGCCGCGAGCCAGTGGACGCTGCTCCACGGCGCGACCAGCCGCGACCGCAGCGGTCCGAAGAGCCCGGCCCCTCAGAGAATTACCGGTCCGGCGGAGAACGCTCTGAATCAGGTTCGCGCGACCGAACCGAACGAAACAACAACGATCGAGACAACAACGATCGCGATCGAGCTGAATCGGGCTCCGCACCGCGGGGTGCCGGCGAAGACGAACAGGGTGCGGGCCGCGGTCGTCGCCGCCGTGGTCGACGCGGCGGTC
>Ga0164295_10001766_pt1 | contig 17902 bp, 16 predicted proteins | sample GEODES006metaG_FD_111798 | JGI IMG/M metagenome (GOLD analysis project Ga0164295, IMG submission 111798) | Oligotrophic lake water microbial communities from Sparkling Lake, Wisconsin, USA - GEODES006 metaG | ecosystem: Environmental > Aquatic > Freshwater > Lake | place: USA: Sparkling Lake... | reverse complement strand
TCCATCCCTCTGGTCCCAACTCTTGAGTGTGATGAAGCCCAAGGCCGCATTTTGGCCGGTTCCTGCAAAACTGAAACCCAGCACGCTGACCATGCTTTCGACTTCGTCTTGTTTGAGCATGTATTTTTCGACCGAATCAATGACAGCTTTGGTTCGGTTGACGGTGGCACCCGGCGGCAGTTGAACGTTCACCAAAATGTTGCCTTGGTCCTCGTTGGGCAAAAACGAGGTTGGTAAGCGGTTGAACAAAATAACCACCGCCCCAATGATCACGGCATAAATGACCAGCATACGGCCAGACTTTTTAATCAGTCGTGCGACCCAGCTTTCGTAAGTTTGCGTAGTGCGGGCAAAGCCACGGTTGAACCAGCCAAAAAAACCGGTCTTTGCATGGGCATGTCCGGCTTGAACGGGCTTGAGCAAAGTGGCGCAAAGAGCGGGCGTGAAAGACAGCGCCATGAAGGCCGATATCAAAATGGAGATCACCATCACGGCTGAGAATTGGCGGTAAATATTACCGATCGAGCCTTTAAAGAACGCCAGTGGAATAAAAACCGAGACCAGCACCACTGTGACACCTATGATGGCCCCGGAAATCTGACCCATGGCTTTGCGTGTTGCAACTATTGGGGGTAAGCCTTCTTCATTCATGATGCGCTCGACGTTCTCGACCACCACAATCGCGTCGTCCACCACAATGCCGATCACCAACACCATGGCGAACATGGTCAGCACGTTGATCGAGTAACCCAACACGAGCAAACAGGCAAAGGTGCCCATCAATGTGATGGGCACGACCAAGGTGGGAATGATGGTATAGCGAATATTTTGCAAAAACAAAAACATCACAAGGAATACCAGCAGCACGGCTTCTAGCAAAGTTATAACCACTTGCTTGATCGATATCTCAACAAATTTGGAGCTGTCATAAGGAATGGTGGCTTTCACACCCGGCGGGAAATAAGGCGACAACTCATCGAGTCTTTTGCGGATGGCTTTGGCCGTCGCCAGTGCATTGCCGGTAGGTGAGAGCTGAACGCCAATGCCGCTTGAGGGGTTGCCATTCAAGCGTGTTTGTGGGCTGTAGCTTTGCGCGCCCAATTCAATGCGTGCGACGTCTTTCAGTCGCACCGAGGAGCCATCGGGATTGGCGCGCAGCACAACGTTGCCAAAATCAGTGACGGTGGACATTTGGCCTGTGACCACCACCGTCGCAAAGATGGATTGTCCTGGCAGATTGGGCAAATCGCCGATGGTACCCGAGGCGACTTGGGCGTTTTGTGTTGCGATGGCTGCAGTGACATCACTGGCCGCGAGTCGATAACTCACCAATTTGGCCGGATCGATCCAGATGCGCATTGCCCTTTCGGTGCCAAAGAGCTGTGCTTGGCCCACCCCGGGAACACGCTGAATTTCAGGCAATATGTTGCGCGCAGCATAGTCGCCTAAAGCCACCGGATCGATGTCTGGATTGCTGGACGACAAAATAGTAAACAGCAAAAAATTGGAGCGCGATTTATCGACCCGAACCCCTTGTTGGGTCACCGCTAGCGGCAGACGCGGCGAGGCACGACTGAGTCGGTTTTGCACATCCACTTGAGCCAGGTCGGGGCTGGTCCCGGTTTCAAAGCTCAGCGTGATGGAGCCTGTGCCATCGGCTTGCGCCACCGACTCCATGTACAGCAAGCCTGGCGAGCCGTTCATTTCCCGTTCAATGACGGACAAAACGCTGTTTTCAAAAGTCTGGGCTGAAGCCCCGGGGTAGGCCGCAGAAACAATGATCGAGGGCGGTGCGACCGATGGGTATTGCGCTACTGGCAGTTGCGTGATGGCGACACTGCCAACAGCCAATATGAACAGTGCAATGACCCATGCAAAGATGGGGCGGTCAATGAAAAAACGTGCCATTGCGAAACCTTAAGGACGAGCCGATGGTTTGCTTACAGCAGTTGCAGGTTGCCATGCAATTGGTTTGACGGGGGCATCGCCTTTCATTTTCTGGAAGCCTTCGGCTACCACCATCTCGCCTTCTCGCAAACCCTCCAAAACGATCCATTGTCCCTCTAGGCTGCCGTTCACTTTGATCTTGCGTGTGGTGACTTTTCCATCGTTGGCAACCACTTTGACGCTGTCGCTGTCACCCGACCTGAGAACCGCTTGCTGAGGAAGCAAGATGGCCTGAGCGGCAGTAGCTTGTTGTGTTTGAACGCGCACAAACATTCCCGGCAGCAGCAAGCCTTGGGGGTTGGGAAATTTCGCCCGCAATGTGACCTGACCCGTGCCGGGGTCGACGTTAAGGTCCGAAAAAATCAATCGCCCTGTGTGCGCGAAAACGGTGCCGTCTTCGAACTTCAGCCTGACGGTTGATGCTTGTTCAGCCTTGGTGCTTTGCAACTTGCCGCTGGCCAGCAAACTGCGCAAACGCATGACGTCACTGGCCGCTTGGGTGAAGTTGACATAGATCGGGTCAATTTGCTGCACCACAGCCAAAGGTGTGACCTCACCTTGACCGACCAAAGCACCTTCCGTGACCAAGGCCCGGCCCACCCGCCCAGCAATGGGGGAGCGCACTGCGGCATAGTTGACATTCAGTTGAGCCGTCTCAATGTTGGCTTTGGCCACCGCGACATCCGCTTGCGCTTGCTTGAAAGCGGACAGCGCGCTGACATATTCTTGTTGACTGATGGCGTTGGCTTCGATCAATGGCTTGTAGCGTTCAGCCAGGGTTTGTGCCTGGGTGAGGTTGGCTTCAGACTTGGCCAAGCTGGCTTGGGTGCTGTTAAGCGAGGCTTTGTAGGGCGAATCGTCGATTTGAAACAAAGCTTGCGCTGCTTTGACTTCACTGCCTTCGTCGAAATGTATTTTTTGCACAATCCCTGCCACGCGGGCCCGGACCTGGGCAATGCGATAGGCTTCAGTTCGGCCGGGCAGTTCAGTGCGCAGTGCGACGCTGGAAAAGGCCGTGGTGACAACGGCCACTTCGGGAGGTGCAGGTGCTGCAGGGGCAGGACCCCCAGTTGCCGTTGCGGGGGTGTTGCTCGCCGGGCAGGCACACAGCAAACTTGCCAGACATGCCATTAAGCCCAGCTTGCTTATGAAGGCAGATTGCGCCATAGAACGCGGAGGCAGGTTACTTGCAAACATGCAAAAGCTTTCATTAAAAAAATTCGGGGGTCATAGGCGACCGGGTGCAATCAAGGCGCATCGAAAGGCCGCAAGTGGCACCACCGTATTCCAGCGTATTAATTTCAGTATAGCAAGGCTGGTCAAGCGCTTGGGGCAGGGACTGTGCCAAAATCCGACGCTCCTCACGCAAGCTTCACCTTGTGCGCATGAACCGCTTTGCCACTTTGCTTTTTGAAGTGGATGCTGCTTCTTTTTCTGGTTCCTTATGGCAATTATTCTTCCCGGCAAGCTCGGTATTGATTTTGGTACGTCCAACTCAGCCGTTTCCTGGGCGCATGGCGACCATGCCTCGCAATTGATCGCCTTAGAAGGCGCGGCCACGACGATACCGACAGCGCTTTTTTTTGATGCCGAGACAGGCCTTACTCATTTTGGCCGTGATGCGTTGGCCATGTACCTGGCCGGTCATGACGGCCGTTTGATGCGGTCCCTGAAAAGCCTGCTGGGCAGCCCCTTGTTGATGGAAAAAACGGCCATTAATCACCAGCTTGTGAGCTTTCAAGACATCATTGGTTTCTTCTTAAGCGAATTGGGGCAGAGAACGGAGGCGCAACTGGGAGGCATGCCCCGCCGATTGGTGCTGGGCCGCCCGGTTCACTTTGTGGATGACGACCCTGAGCGGGACAGACAGGCCGAGCACATGCTGCTTCAAGCCGCCAGTCGCCTGGGATTTGAAGAGATCAGCTTCCAACTTGAACCCATTGCAGCAGCACTGGATTACGAGCGCCGATTGAAGAAAGAATGCACGGTTTTGGTGGTTGACATTGGTGGTGGTACATCCGACTTTACCGTCGTGCGCCTGGGGCCAGAGCGGTTTGCCAAAGCGGATCGGAAATCCGATATCTTGGCCACAACGGGTGTGCACATTGGCGGCACCGACTACGACAAGCGTTTGAGCCTGGCGCATTTGATGCCATTGCTGGGATACAAACACATGGGACCTGGCGGGCGCGAAGTGCCCAGTGGTGCGTTCATAGACTTGAGCACTTGGCATTTGATTCATTGGCAGCAAAGTCCAAAGGCTGTGCGCGATGCCCACGCACTGCGGACCAATTACAAAGATGTTCAGTTGCATGATCGCTTCATGACCGTGTTGCGTCAAAAGTTGGGCCATGGATTGGCACACAGTGTGGAACAAGCCAAGATCGCTTGCGCTGGCAGCGATTTGCCGCAGGTGATGGATTTGTCTTTGGTACAAGCCCATTTGGTGGCAGAAATGTCCGCCCACACTGTGGCCGAGCATCTGCACGCACTGTTTCTGGACGTGGTCGCTTGCGGTCAAACATGCGTGCAACTTGCGGGGCTCAAAGCCTCTCAGATTGATGCTGTCTATATGACAGGCGGCTCCTCAGCACTAAAGCCTTTTCAGACCGCGTTGCGTCAGGCTTTTCCTGGCGTGGATTTAGTCACCGGCGATTTGTTCGGCGGCGTGGCCTCAGGCTTGGCTTACGCGCAATGAGTGGGCGGTCTTTTCTCAGCGGTTTTCTTGTGGGGAAGCAGGGGCAATGGAAGCCCCTTCGATCTTGTGTTTTTTGAGCGATGCGGCCACAAACCCACTGCTTTTCATTTCTTCGACAAATTGACGTAAATACCGCTGCGCTTGGGGATCCCTGTCTTTGGGCAGGCCCATGGCCTGCTCAATCACCATAAAGCGCCCAGGCAGCAAACGCAGGTTGGGCAAGCGTGCCGCATCAAATTCAAGTTGTTGTTTCACGCCTGCTGCGACATCCAGTTTTTCATTCAAAAAGAAATCCACCGTGGTGGGGGAGGTTGGTGCGCGTTGCAATTGGGCTTGTTTAATTTCACGGGTCAGAAACAAGTCGTAGGCGCTGCCTTTGCCAACGGCAATGCGTATACCGGCGCGGTCCACATCCTCGTTCTTTTGAATGGCGGAGTCCTTTGCAACCACATAGCTGCCTTCAATCAACACGTAAGGCGAAGTAAAGGCGATACCCTGGCCGCGAACCGGGTCAATTGCAAAAAAACCGATGTCTGCTTGGCCGTTGGTCACCGCATCCACTGACTTGCCCGCCGAATCAAAAACAACCAAGGTCAAGCCCACACCCAAACGGCGCGCCAAATCGGTCGCGAGATCCACAGACACGCCCACGGGCTGACCCGAGCCCGCATCTTTCTGGGCCAAAATGGGGTTGCCCAAGTTGATCGAAGCTCTCAGGGTCCCCGTGGGGGCAAATTGTTGGGGCAATGTTGTCATGTTTTGCGCAAAGCTCAGCGAGGATATCAGGCACCAGCTCAGAGCCAGAGCCCAGAGGTCAAGTCGAATGGAAAGCATGGCAGCTCCTCAGTTCAGAGTGGCATAGTTTGGCAGGCTTTAGGGTTTGATAAGAATTCTTGTCTTCATTCCCGACTAAACAGAAACCCTGATGTGATTTTTTCTCTCTACGATTAGCATGCTTGCAGTCAGTTGCCCTGTGGTGGAAAACTGTTTTCAAGGAAAGCGCCATGAAATTGAATTTATTGAAAAACGCACTTGTTCAAACCGTGCTGATGACGGGTCTTGTGATGCTGGGACTGAGTGCTTGCAGCACACCCGCACAGGAAAAATCCGTTGCCAGTGGCGGAAAGACTGAACTGCTGTGGCTGGGACAAGCAGGTTTTCGCATCAAATCGCCTGAAGGCAAAACCATTGTCATAGACCCCTGGCTGACCGGTGGACCTAAAACGCCGGCGGCCATCAAAGCCGACTTTTCGGCCCTGGGCAAGATCGACCTTTTGCTTGTGACCCATGGTCACGTTGACCATTTGGGAGACGCCCCTGCCTTGGCCAAACTCAACAATACAGTTTTGTACGGCCCTGCAGACATGGTCACACCGCTCATCACCCTGGGCTTGATCCCCGCCAATTTGGGGCATCGTTTCAACAAAACTGGCAACGTCAAGCCATTGCCCGGCATCAAAGTCACCGCGGTTGCTGCGGAGCATTCATCCCTGATCGTCTTCAACAATCCCGCCACCGGCAAACCCGAGTCGCACCCCGCTGGCGAAGCCATGGGCTACATCGTTGAGCTGGAAAACGGTTTCAAAATCTGGCACATGGGCGATACCGGCTTGTTTGGCGACATGAAGTTTATTTTTGACCGCTACAAGCCAGATTTGGTGTTGATCCCGATTGGAGGCAACTTCACCATGGACCCGGAAGACGCGGCCTATGCCATGAAAAACTGGATCCCGGCCAAGCAGGTTATTCCGATGCACTACAACTCAAATCCCTTGACCAAGGGGACATTGGCTGAGTTTGAAGCCGCCATGAAGGGCAGCACCAGCAAGGTGGTACCCATGACTGAAGGGCAAACGCTGACGTTCTGACAGGTGCAGGCATGCCATCAGGCGTATCCTTCAGGCCTGATTGCATAGATGTTTAGGTTTCCCCATGTTGTACAAATTCAAATCCAAAGCCACCAGCGACTTGATCATGCTGGAGCCTGATGGCAAGCGGCTTTTGACCATTATTCGCAATGATGATTCAAGCAAAGGCATCTTGACGCCAGCGCAGTTGCCTCAGGCCATCAAGGCGCTTGAGGCCGCCATCGCTTTGGAGGAAGTCCGGATCGCAGGTGCCCTTTTGGCGCAACAAGAGGCAAGATCGAACCCAGAAGCGCAGGTGTCTTTTCGCGAGCCCGAGACAGTCAGTCTCAAGCGGCGCGCACAGCCCATGTTGGAGATGTTGCGAAGAAGCTTGTCAGCCCAAACCGATGTCGTCTGGGGCGTTTAATCGTCAGTCAAATTCAAGGTTTGAATGCCTGGCCAGTGAGTTTGAACCCTGCGGCGATACCGCGTTTTTTGAACCACCCCTGGTTCATCTCCAGCACATACCGGACAGGTTTTATTGAGCAATGTGAGTCATCAGATTGCGGCTTCATGTCCGCCAAGTTCACGATGGTGCCGTCATCTTCCACAAAAGCAGCGGTCAATGCAGTCAGCGTGTTGCGCATCCAAAAGCACTGCACAGAGGCTTGATCAAATACAAAAAGCATGCCTTCATTGACGGGCAAATCTTTGCGCCACATGAGGCCTATTTGCCTTTGTTCAGGAGTTAATGCCAACTGGGTATCTATCAAATGCATACCAGCGCCAATTTTGGTGCGTTGTAACTGCGTTTGAGCTTGTCCCTGGGCTGGGCTCAACCCCGGGGCCATGGTGAGCACAAGCGCCAGAGAAAAAGTGGCTATGCGGACCGAAGCGCCAAATAAAAACATGAACATTCCATCCAAAAAGGGGGCAAAGTTGGAGTGTAAACTGAGCAAATGCCTCACGACAAAATCAAGTCCATGCCACCCTTCATCCAAGTTCCAGCACAAGGCCAAAAAATCACTGTCAATGCGGACATGAGTTTGAATGTGCCTTCGATGCCCATCATTCCTTTTATTGAAGGCGACGGTACAGGGCGTGACGTGACACCCGTGATGATCCGCGTGGTCGACGCAGCAGTGGCCAAAGCCTATGGTGGATCCCGCCAAATTCAGTGGATGGAAGTGTTTGCGGGTGAAAAAGCGATTGCACTCTATGGTGAGCATGTGGGTTTACCTGCAGAAACGCTGGCAGCCTTAAAAGACTACCTTGTCTCCATAAAAGGCCCGCTCACCACACCGGTAGGAGGGGGTATCCGCTCGCTGAATGTCACTTTAAGGCAAGAGCTCGATTTGTACGTTTGCCAGCGCCCCATCCGGTATTTTTCGGGTGTCCCATCCCCGCTCAAAGAACCTGAAAAAACCAACATGGTGATTTTTCGTGAAAATTCGGAAGACATTTACGCCGGCATTGAGTTTGAAGCCGAGAGCGAAGGGGCCCAAAAACTCATTCAATTCTTGACCGTCGAGATGGGGCAAAAATTGCGATTTCCCGTCACCTCCGGCATCGGCATCAAACCTGTTTCTCGCGAGGGGACGGAGCGCTTGGTGCGCAAAGCCATTCAGTACGCCATTGATCACAACAAACCCAGCGTGACAGTGGTGCACAAAGGCAACATCATGAAATACACCGAAGGGGCATTCCGTGACTGGGCCTATGTTTTGGCACAAAAAGAATTTGGCGCCGTTTTGATTGACCACGGTCCCTGGTGCCAGTTGCAAAATCCCAAAACTGGCAAATCCATTGTGGTCAAAGACGTTATTGCTGATGCATTTATGCAACAAATACTGATGCGACCGGCAGAATATGCGGTGGTAGCGACCTTGAATCTGAACGGTGACTATTTGTCCGATGCTTTGGCCGCGCAGGTCGGGGGCATTGGCATTGCACCGGGCGCGAATTTGTCAGATTCGGTGGCTTGTTTCGAGGCCACCCATGGCACCTCGCCTAAATATGCAGGCAAAGACTATGTCAATCCCGGCTCTCTGATTTTGTCGGCTGAGATGATGTTGCGACACATGGGTTGGTCCGAGGCTGCCGACTTGATCATCTCCGCGATGGAAAATGCTGTTGCCAGCAAACGAGTGACCTACGACTTTGCACGCTTGATGGACGGCGCCACCCAAGTCAGTTGCTCGGGCTTTGGGCAGGAAATGATTGATCAGATGTGATCGGGCTCGTCGCTGCCAGTGGCGTGTGTTTCGGCTTGGATATTGACAGCCGTCAGGCCTTTGGGGCCATCGGCGATGTCAAAAGTAACCCGGGCACCTTCTTTCAGGCTTTTGTAGCCCTCCATGGTGATGGCTGAGAAATGAGCAAAAACGTCTTCTCCACCGCCGTCACGCGAGATGAATCCAAATCCTTTTGCGTCATTGAACCATTTGACTTTTCCAGATGTCATGCGAGTCTCCGACTTTATTGTTGTTTCAGTGTGGCTGTTTCCGAGTTAAATTGTCAATTCGCACTTTTCCTAGTCCTGCGCGCCAAATCTGATGTCATTTGTGAAAATTGTTGCACTTTTTGGCAAGGTCATTGGCACCTCTTACCAAGAATGGCCTTCAGGGTCGATAGAATCAATTTCATGGCAACTCGAAAACCTGTTTCTCCTGCAATTACCCCCCAGCCCGGTCGATCAACGGACGGCGGCGATGCTTTGGTGTTGGACCGCATCACCGACAAGGTCAAACCGCCTCAGATGTTCCAGGTTCTCATGCTGAATGACGATTTCACCCCCATGGAATTTGTGGTTTTGGTTATTCAGGAATTTTTCAGCAAAGACCGTGAATCGGCTACCCAAATCATGCTCAAGATACATTTAGACGGCAAGGCTGTTTGCGGCGTGTACTCCAAAGATGTGGCGGCCACCAAGGTGGACCAGGTTCTGGACGCGGCCAAGCAAGCGGGACATCCCTTGCAATGCGTTTCTGAGCCTGTTGAATAATCCGAATCTGCCCCAAAGTAACCCCATTCACCCCCTAGAGAAGGCATAAGGAAATCTCATGATTGCCCAAGAACTTGAAGTTAGCTTGCACATGGCCTTCGTGGAAGCCCGTCAGCAGCGCCATGAGTTCATCACGGTGGAGCATTTGCTGCTCGCCCTGTTGGACAACCCCAGCGCTGCAGAAGTATTGCGTGCCTGCTCAGCCAACATAGACGACCTGCGCAAATCACTGGCCGGCTTCATCAAAGACAACACCCCGCAGGTGGCTGGGACCGAAGAGGTGGACACACAGCCCACCCTCGGCTTTCAGCGTGTGATTCAGCGCGCCATCATGCATGTCCAGTCCACGGGCAATGGCAAAAAAGAAGTCACCGGCGCGAATGTTTTGGTCGCGATTTTTGGTGAAAAAGATTCGCATGCTGTTTACTACCTTCACCAGCAAGGGATCACGCGCCTGGATGTGGTCAATTTCATTGCCCACGGCATCCGTAAAAGTGACCCCCCCGAAGCCGCCAAGTCAGATGCACCCAGCAACCCCGAAGCCGAAGAGCAGGGTGGTGGCGAGCGCAACGAAAAAGCGTCCCCACTGGAGCAGTACACCCAAAACCTGAATCAAGCCGCTAAAGACGGCAAGATCGATCCCCTGATCGGCCGTGAATATGAGGTGGAGCGCACCATCCAGATCTTGTGCCGTCGCCGCAAAAACAACCCTTTGTTGGTCGGCGAAGCCGGTGTCGGCAAAACCGCCATTGCCGAGGGCCTGGCCTGGCGCATCACCCAAGGTACCGTGCCTGAAATTCTGGCCGAGGCCAACGTGTACTCCTTGGACATGGGTGCTTTGCTGGCCGGCACCAAGTACCGTGGCGATTTTGAGCAACGCCTCAAAGGCGTGCTCAAGGCTCTGAAAGACAAACCCAATGGCATTTTGTTCATTGATGAGATTCACACCCTGATCGGTGCCGGCGCTGCCTCTGGCGGAACTTTAGACGCGTCCAACCTGCTGAAGCCTGCATTGTCCAATGGGCAACTGAAGTGCATCGGCGCCACCACCTTCACCGAGTACCGCGGTATTTTCGAAAAAGACGCCGCTTTGTCACGCCGTTTCCAGAAAATCGATGTGGTCGAACCGACGGTGTCGGAAACAGTGGACATCCTGAAGGGCCTGAAGTCCCGCTTCGAAGAGCACCACAACGTCAAATACGCGGTAGCCGCTTTGCAGGCCGCTGCCGAGTTGTCGGCCAAGTTCATCAACGACCGTCATTTGCCTGATAAAGCGATCGACGTGATCGACGAAGCCGGTGCAGCACAGCGCATCATGGTGGCCTCCAAGCGCAAAAAGACGATTGGCAAAGCCGAGATCGAAGACATCGTGGCCAAGATTGCCCGCATTCCGCCGGCCAATGTTTCCAACGACGACCGCAGCAAGTTGCAAACCATTGAGCGCGACTTGAAAAGCGTGGTCTTTGGTCAAGACAAGGCCCTTGAAGTGCTGGCTTCGGCCGTCAAAATGGCCCGTTCCGGCTTGGGCAAAACCGACAAGCCGATTGGCTCCTTCTTGTTCTCAGGCCCCACGGGCGTGGGCAAGACCGAAGCGGCCAAACAGTTGGCTTACATCTTGGGCATCGAACTCATTCGCTTGACATGTCCGAGTACATGGAGCGCCATGCGGTCAGCCGCTTGATCGGTGCGCCTCCGGGTTATGTGGGTTTTGACCAAGGTGGCCTGCTGACCGAAGCGGTCACTAAAAAGCCACATTGCGTGCTCTTGCTCGACGAAATCGAAAAAGCCCATCCTGACATCTACAACGTGCTCTTGCAGGTGATGGACCACGGCACTTTGACAGACAACAACGGGCGCAAGGCCGACTTCCGCAATGTGATCATCATCATGACCACCAACGCGGGCGCCGAGACCATGAACAAGGCCACTATTGGCTTTACGAATCCGCGCCAAGCGGGCGACGAGATGGGCGACATCAAGCGCCTGTTCACCCCTGAGTTCCGCAATCGCTTGGACTCGATGGTCAGCTTCAAAGCGCTGGACGAAAACGTCATCATGCGGGTGGTCGATAAATTCTTGTTGCAACTGGAAACCCAGCTGACCGAGAAAAAAGTCGATGTCACTTTCACAGACAAATTGCGCAAGTTTTTGGCCAAAAAGGGTTTCGATCCGCTCATGGGCGCGCGTCCGATGCAGCGTTTGATTCAGGACACGATACGCAAAGCCTTGGCCGACGAATTGCTGTTTGGCCGGCTGATTGATGGCGGCCGCTTGGAGGTGGACATCGATGACAAAGACGAAGTCTTGCTCGACATCACGCCTCTCCCCAAGAAAGAGGGCCGGTCGGTCAAGTCGGAGCCAGCGGAGCCGGCAGAAGCTTAAAGTCCAGAAGCACTGAAATCAAATAACCGCCAACTCAGAAATGATTGGCGGTTATTTTTTTGGATGACTGACTCGTAAACAGGTCAGCGTCTTTTCCCGCCGCCGCCCAGCAGCGATCCCAGCACCCCACGCACAATCTCGCGACCAATTGACGACCCCACGGTGCGCACCGCGCTTTTGACCACCAGTTGGGCAATGCCGTCGCGGCGCCCGCCGCGTGGTCCGTCGGTGCCAAACAACAAAGTGGACATGCTGCCCATCAGGCCACCGCTGGAGGGCGCTTGTTCGGTCGTTCCGGCTCGTTGAGGTAAGCCTGCGGCCGATGCGGCGGCGGCTAGACTTGCTCCTTTGGCTTTCAGGATTTCATAAGCCGATTCGCGGTCCAGCAGTTGTTCGTAAACACCCGCGACTAAGGAGTTTTCGCGCAGGGCTTTGCGTTGTTCGGGTGAAATGGGGCCGATCTGGCTGCCCGGGGGCACCACAAACACGCGTTCGGTTTCGGTAGGGCGGCCTTTGTCGTCTAAAAAGCTGATCAAGGCCTCGCCCACGGCCAGTTCGGTGATGGCTGCTTCGATGTCCAGCCCGGCTTTGGGGCGCATGGTTTGCGCGGTGGCTTTGACGGCTTTTTGGTCGCGTGGCGTGAAGGCACGCAGGGCATGCTGCACCCGGTTGCCCAGTTGGCCCAGCACATTGTCAGGAATGTCCAGCGGGTTTTGCGTCACAAAATACACGCCCACGCCTTTGGAGCGGACCAAGCGCACCACCAGCTCAATGCGGTCAATTAAGGCTTTGGGCGCTTCATTGAAGAGCAAATGCGCTTCGTCAAAAAAGAACACCAGCTTGGGTTTGTCGGGGTCGCCGATTTCTGGCAGTTGCTCAAACAGTTCAGAAAGCATCCACAGCAAAAAGGTGGCGTACAAACGGGGTGAATTCAGCAATTTGTCAGCGGCCAGGATGTTGATCACGCCGCGGCTGTCAACCGTCTGCATGAAGTCCTGAATATTGAGCATGGGCTCACCGCAAAATTGGTCGCCCCCTTGCTGCTCGATTTGCAGCAATGACCGTTGAATAGCGCCGATGCTGGCGGCGCTGATGTTGCCGTAGTCGGTGGTGAATTCTTTGGCATGTTCTCCCACATGGCTCAACATGCTGCGAAGATCTTTCATGTCGAGCAGCAACAATCCATTGTCATCGGCGATTTTGAAGACCAAATTCAGAACGCCTGCTTGCGTTTCGTTCAGGTTGAGCATGCGCGTGAGCAGCAAAGGGCCCATGTCACTGATGGTGGCCCGTACCGGATGGCCTTGCTCGCCAAACACATCCCACAAGGTGGTGGGGCAGGCGAAGGGTTCGGGGCGCGAGATGCCTCGGCTGGCCAAAGACTCGGCCAGTTTGCCGCTGATCTGTCCTGTTTGGCTGATGCCGGTCAGGTCCCCTTTGACGTCGGCCATGAACACCGGCACGCCAATGCGGGAGAAGCTTTCGGCCAGTTTTTGCAGCGTGACTGTTTTGCCGGTCCCGGTGGCGCCGGTGATCAAACCGTGGCGATTGGCCAAACGGGCCAACAGTTCACATTCGGTTTGTGCGTTCCGAGCGATGAGCATGGTGTCTTGCATAAACTCCCTTTTGCAGTGAAAGTAAAATTACAGACTGTAGATTAAATCAAGAACCAAGGAACCGACGATGGCTGGCCACAGTAAATGGGCAAATATTCAGCACCGCAAGGGCAGACAAGACGAAAAACGCCAGCGCATCTGGACCCGGGTTGTTCGCGAAATCATGGTGGCAGCCCGCACGGGCGGGGGCGATGTCTCCGCCAACCCGCGTTTGCGTCTGGCCATTGAAAAGGCCAAAGCGGCCAACATGCCAGCCGACACCATCAAGCGCAACGTGGACAAAGCCACGGGCAACCTCGAAGGCGTGAGCTACGAAGAGATTCGCTACGAAGGCTACGGCATCGGCGGCGCGGCAGTGATTGTGGACACCATGACCGACAACCATGTTCGCACTGTGGCCGAGGTGCGCCACGCTTTCAGCAAATACGGAGGCAACCTGGGAACCGAGGGGTCCGTGGCTTTTCAGTTTAAAAACTGTGGACAATTGATTTTTGCACCCGGTACCAACGAAGACAAAGTCATGGACGTGGCTTTGGAGGCGGGTGCCGAAGACGTGATCACAGACGAAGAGGGGGCTATTGAGGTACTGACCTCGCCCCTGGATTTTGAAACTGTGAAAAATGCACTGGAAGCTTCAGGCCTGGTCCCCGACATGGCCGAGGTCACGATGCGGGCAGAAAACCCTATCGCGTTGGCTGGGGACGACGCGGCACGCATGCAGAAACTGCTGGATGTGCTGGAAGATTTGGACGATGTGCAAAACGTCTTTCATAGCGCAGAAATTTCGGAATAAGGGCTGTTGTCATGAAGGTTTTGGTTGTAGGCGGCGGTGGCCGTGAGCACGCTTTAGCGTGGAAATTGTCTCAGTCGGAACGGGTTCGTAAAGTCTTTGTGGCCCCCGGAAACGGAGGTACAGCGCGCGACAAACACCTCATCAATGTGCCGATCACCGACATCACGGCCTTGCGCCAATGGGCGCTTGAAAACAGCATTGAGCTGACCGTGGTCGGCCCAGAAGCGCCTTTGGCGGCTGGCATTGTGGATGACTTTCGGTCTCATGGTCTGCGTATTTTTGGGCCTACGCAAGCGGCCGCGCAGTTGGAAAGCTCCAAAGCTTTCTCCAAGGCGTTCATGCAGCGTCACCACATTCCGACTGCGGAGTTTGAAACCTTCACCGATGCCCCCTTGGCGCACGCCTATGTGGACCTCAAAGGTGCGCCAATTGTCGTCAAAGCCGATGGTTTGGCCGCTGGCAAAGGAGTGGTTGTGGCCATGACTTTGCAAGAAGCCCACGAGGCCATTGACTTCATGTTGCTCGACAACACTGTGGGTGTGGCGCACAACTTGGGGCGCGCGCGGGTGGTGATCGAAGCGTTTTTGCAGGGCGAAGAGGCCAGCTTCATTGTGTTGTGTGATGGCAAAAACGTGGTCGCCATGGCCACCAGCCAAGACCACAAGCGCTTGCAAGATGGCGATCAGGGCCCTAATACGGGCGGCATGGGCGCTTATTCCCCTGCCCCTGTGGTGACTGCTGATGTGCACGCCAGAGCCTTGCGCGAGGTGATTTTGCCAACCATTCGCGGCATGGAGAAAGACGGCATCACGTACACGGGATTTTTGTATGCGGGCTTGATGATCGATCCTCAAGGCCAGATCAAAACCCTTGAATTCAATTGCCGGATGGGCGACCCCGAAACCCAACCCATCCTGATGCGCTTGAAGACCGACTTGCTGGAGGTCATGCTTGCCGCCACTTCGGGGGGGTTGGACGATTTGAATCTGGAGTGGGATCGCCGCGTGGCCATGGGTGTGGTGCTGGCTGCCGCTGGTTATCCGGTGTCGCCCCGCAAAGGCGATGTGATATCCGGTTTGCCTGCAGATGCTGCACAGGCCATGGTTTTCCATGCGGGCACCCATGAACAAGACGGTCAATGCCTGACAAGCGGTGGCCGCGTGTTGTGCGTTACGGTGCTGGCCGACTCGGTCCGCCAAGCCCAACAAAAAGCCTACGACGCGACGCAGGGCATTCATTTTGAGGGCATGCAGTACCGTCACGACATCGGCTTCAGGGCCATCAAGCCCTGAGGCATCAACCGCTGATTAACATGACAGAAGATTTTGATATTGACGCCGCACGCAGTTATTTGACGGGGTTGCAGCAACGCATCACTTCGGCACTGAACGCGATGGATGCCACACCGTTCGTTGTGGATGCATGGCGCAAAGAGGCGCATGAGCCCTTGCAAGGCAATGGCATCACCATGATGATGGAGGGGGGGCCGGTGTTTGAGCGGGCAGGGTGCGGCTTTTCGCATGTGACGGGCCCCAAGTTGCCCCCGTCGGCTACTGCACACCGGCCCGAATTGTCAGGCGCACCTTTTGAGGCCATGGGGGTGTCCTTGGTGTTTCATCCGCGCAATCCTTATGTGCCCACAGTGCACATGAACCTGCGCATGATTGTCGCGAAGCCCGAAGGTTTGCCGCCTGTTGCCTGGTTTGGCGGCGGCATGGACTTGACGCCTTATTACGCCTTTGAAGAAGATGCGGTTCATTTTCACCAAACCTGTAAATCGTCCTTGATGCCTTTCGGTCAAGATTTGCATCCCCGTTTTAAAACGTGGTGTGACACTTATTTTTGCAACAAACACCGACAGGAGCAGCGTGGCGTGGGCGGCATCTTCTTTGACGATTTTTCTGAACTCGGCATGCGGCAGAGTTTTGCAATGCTGCAAAGCGTAGGCGATGCGTTTTTAACGGCCTACATGCCGATTGTGGAGCGACGCAAGGACATGTCCTACGGCGAAAGAGAACGCGACTTTCAGTTGTATCGCCGAGGTCGGTACGTGGAGTTCAACCTGGTCTGGGACCGTGGTACTCACTTTGGCTTGCAATCGGGCGGGCGCACCGAGTCGATTTTGTTGTCCATGCCCCCCTTGGTCAGTTGGTCCTACAAGCACCAGTCACAGTCAGGTTCCCCTGAGGCGCAGCTTGTGAGCTACTTTTTGGTCCCCAAGGACTGGGTGTGAGCGTCTCAGACCACGCTACGCTTACGCGTATTGGCGTGTACGGCGGTGCCTTTGATCCGCCGCATCTGGCCCACTGGGCCTTGGCGCAAGCCGCGGTGGAGCAACTTGAGTTGGACAGCCTGCTGATTCTCCCGACCGGCCAAGCCTGGCACAAGGACCGAGCCTTGACCCCTGCCCATCACCGTTTGGCCATGACGCGTCTGGCCTTTCATGACTTGCCCAAGTCCAGGGTCGATGATCGTGAGATCCGCCGCGCTGGCCCGACTTATACCGCGGAAACTTTGAGAGAGTTGGCCCAAGAAAATCCAGCGGCTCAATTGTTCTTGGTGATGGGCGCAGACCAGGCCAAATCCTTGCACACTTGGCATGAAATAGAGGCGATCTACCGATTGGCTATAATTGTTGTAGCAGAACGTGATGTTCCCGATTCACCATTGACGCAAAGTCAAGCGCGTTCGCAGGACAAGGAACCTGCCATTCATGGGGATTTTCTTGCCATTGTGCTCCCCCTGATGCCGCACAGCGCCACCGACATCCGCACGCGCGTGGCGTCTGGCCAATCCCCTGACGCACTGGTCTGCGAGGCCGTTGCAAGCTACATTCAAGAAAACCACCTTTACCCGACTGCCCGATGAACGATACCGCTGCCAAAAAAGACGTCACCAAACTCCAACGCGCCATTGTGGACGCACTTGAAGATGTGAAAGCGCAAGACATTCAGGTCTTCAACACAGAACATCTGTCGTCTTTGTTTGAGCGGGTGGTGGTGGCCTCTGGTACCTCGAATCGGCAGACCAAAGCTTTGGCGGCGAGCGTGCGTGACAAAGTCCGTGAAGCGGGTTTTCCCAAGCCCCGCATGGAGGGCGAAGACAACGGCGAGTGGATCATTGTGGATTGTGGCAGTGCGGTGGTGCATGTGATGCAACCGACCATCCGTGCTTATTACAACCTGGAAGAGCTTTGGGGCGACAAGCCCGTTCGATTGAAGCTGGGCGCACCTAAACCCTTGGAAACCGCGGGTCACAGTGGTACGGCCAAATCGGACAGAATCAATCACGCTGGCAAAGCGCCAAGGCGCGTTGAACCTGAGCCGGTGAAGGCCCAGATGCCAGGCCGCCCCAGTGCCAAAAAGGCCGTTGCAAAACCTGCCAGCAAAACTGCCAGCAAAACAGCAGGCAAACCGACCAGCAAAACAGCAGCCAAACCGGTCAGCAAAACCTCCGCCAAGCCTGCAAACTCATCCGCTGCCAAGGCCTCTGCCAAGTCCACAACCCCCAAAACGACCAGCGTCAAACCCAGCACCCCCACAACTGCCAAGCCAGCAGTCAAGGCGCCCCTGAAAATGGTCAAGGTGAATGCGCCTTCCAAGGCCGCCAAAAAGT
>Ga0164295_10001765_pt1 | contig 17915 bp, 17 predicted proteins | sample GEODES006metaG_FD_111798 | JGI IMG/M metagenome (GOLD analysis project Ga0164295, IMG submission 111798) | Oligotrophic lake water microbial communities from Sparkling Lake, Wisconsin, USA - GEODES006 metaG | ecosystem: Environmental > Aquatic > Freshwater > Lake | place: USA: Sparkling Lake... | reverse complement strand
CCAGAATGTTGTGCGTCCTTCAGGTGAGGTAAAAGACTGTACCTCTCTACCTTGTGGATCGTTCTTTTGATTATACACAGCAAATCTAGAAGTGTACTGGCCTTTCTCACCTTCAAAGTTTTGAAAGGTGTAGATTGTGGCCCCTCCTGTCTTGTAAGACTGCCGTATGACTGACTTGATCGTGCTATTGAGGCGACTCAGATCTTGATCACTAATCGATGAGCAGACACGATGAGGTGAGATGCCTGCAAAGTAGAGACATTCAGACTTCAGGTAATTTCCGACGCCAGAAACAATCGTCTGGTCCATCAGATTTTCAGTGATGACTCTGGCGTTCTTTGACCTGATCCTGGTGATAAATGTTGCATCATCAACATCTTCGGCAAGCATGTCGGGCCCAATGGTCTTGAGCTTTTTCTGCAAGTGCGTCTGTCCACGAACATACTTCAACGTTCCAAAGTTGCGTATGTCATTGAAATACACAGATGACCCGTCATCAAGATGAAATTGAGCCCGACTGTGCTTCTGCGGTGTACTGGACCAGCTGCCTGTCATTCCTAGCGTGTTCCAGATTGACCATTCATTTTGCAGCTGTATGTATATAAACTTACCCTTGCAAGATACAACAGAGACATTCTGGGGTAGGACAGACAAAATTTCAGCATGGCCTTCTGGAGGTCCGTGCTTTGTGTAACGACCGTAGTGATATGTTACTCCTGTAATCTGTCGACCTTGAAGAGTTCTTGCAAGTGCGTCAGTTACGATTCTTACTTCTGGACCTTCTGGGATGGTACACCTTCCTTTATTCTACGCTGTTAATCCACTTCCAATACTTCTTTAATGCACCATCCTTGGGTTCAGGAATCTGCGCCCAAAGATGTAGACAAAAGATCTGATATGCTGCATAAGCATATTCACCGATACCGTAAAGTACACGAGGATCTGCCTGCCAGGACTTTACAAGATAGTCCTGTGACATTCTTACCAAGGTCTTTGCGCGGCGATCGGCAAGACCTAAAGCCTTGATCAGATCACTGATCTCTGCCTGATCAGCAAATGCAGCTTCTGCAGCAGACGGCCACCTTGCAAAGAACTCTCTCATGTAAGGCTCAGACTCTGTTCGTCTTGTCAAATTACAGAAGATGCAGACGACAAAGACTTTCCAAGGATCTTTTTGGAATTCTTCTTGAATCAAGCCGTAGGGTGATTTTGGTGCATTCACATATTATTATAACACTACACCAGCGTTTTACACGAGATTAGTCTTCGTCCTCAACATCGGCAATGACTTCATCTTCGTCTTCACCAAAATCAAATGAAGCCTCTTCTTCAATACCTAATTCGGCCTCAAGCATATCCATCATTTCGTCAAGGAAAACCTGTTGTTCTGGCGCAAGAGTCTCAAAGTTGTCTTCCATAAAGTTAAGCATTTGCAAATGTATATCACTCAAGAAAGACTCATATTCAGTCTGTGGGCCCTCTTCTGTTTCAGGGCCAGGTTCAGCAGGTGTCTCAGCAGCACGATAATCAGACATACTGATGACTTCGCCTTCTAGCATCTCTAATAACATTCTCCTGATTTGCTTTCTATCTACGTTCATATTTTCACTCATAATGTCTTTAATTATGGCTTTTTCACGAGTAGGTGACTGACTTGCATATACATTCCAGCAATAATCCAGTGCCTGCTTGTGATTTTGTCCCTTACTTCTAGCATGTCGATACACAGTATTGTATATGTCTTTGAATCTTTTTTTCTCTTTTGCCGGTGCTTTTGACTGGGCTAAAGACCTTAATCCTCTTCTAACGACAATTTTAATTCTGTTAGATGACATAGGATTTCTAGATCTTGTTAGCCTACACCCGCATAACCGTTTGACCCAGTGACTGTCAGGAAGTTCTTGACAGGAATATTAGTCAAACCCGCGAGAAATGAGAACGTTGGCGTGCCTGCAGATCCGGAAATAAAGATTGCTGATGTTCTGATGTCTTGTGAAAATGATTGTCCACCGCTTAGTATCAAGAAGTTTGAATTTGACGGCTTTAGACCATTTTCTGTGAAAGCAACAGCAATAACGTTACCAGATGCTGCTGTATTTTGTATAAACAGCGATTTCGTCACAAACTCGAATGTATACGATTTCGTCTGTCCTAATGTAACATTCGATGCTGTTACAAATGGGACAGGTGAGATTTGATATGCTGGAACGTAACCTTCGCCAAGGACCGGATTATTTAATGACATTTACACACTCGCTGTGTATAAATATCACTCAATAGCCAAATGCGTTAATCGTGTGCTCAAACGGATTTCCTTCGATTTTACGAACCTGCCGTAGCATTTCTTCAGCCAGCCAACAGATCTCCCGTTGAGCGTCAGGTTTCATTCGAAGACCGAGAAAGTGACTAAAGGAACGCCAGTTAAACATGATGTCAGCAGTGATCTGATTTCCGTAGGGAAGGTAGAAGCGAGCACTCTCCTTGGCTCGCTTCCGACTCATGCCACTTGCAACGAGGCGCTCGAGAGTATCATGGTAACGCATGAGAGCGTCCTCCATGAAAGCGATGTAACGTGTCTGCTCATCAAGTGGCCAGTCCTTCGGGAGGTAGTACTTGTCATCCTTCAGCTCCTTATAGCGCGCCGACTCCGCGTTGATCGAGACACCGATCCGGTGCTTGAGAAGCTGGATGTGCGTTGCGATATCGGTCGTCACCAGGAAACTAATGCTGCTCTTCTCGAACGGAGTCTCATGTCCATTCTCTGCCAGCATTTTCAGGAGCGAGGGGATTCGCGACCTCTTCTCCTCCGTTAGGTCCCTGCTCGTGCTTGTCCACGCTGACATCGCATGGGCCTCGTCGCCACCGTAGTAACCGATTAATTCTACCTTGTTGTCCTGAAATGGCATTTCTTAGTTTGCTCCTGACGAGTGTGTCCCAAAACATTTCAAACAGCCATTGTGCTATTAAACCCACTGCTGTGCTAATTGCAAGAGCATGTGTTGTTGTAGCTACATTACCTGTAAAGTGATAGATGACAAAAAAGCTAAGGGTGATGGATACCACCCTCCATGCAATGACCTTTAGAAAGATTTCAGCTTTTCTACTCAAACTTGTACTTTACATCCACAGTTAACATCATCTCTGGCACTTTGACATGGTTAACAAGGCCAATCTCTTTTGCCTCTTCGGGTTCAAGATACCAATCAGCATGCTTCTTGGTGTGGATCTCGTCAAGGAAGAAATCCTCATCCTTTCCGATGTTCTGCGCCATGATCTTGAGAATCTTCTCATTGAGACGATCAGTCTCCTTGGCATCTGCCTTGATCTCTTCAACCTTTCCACGACCGGCACTTGCAACTTCGTGAATCATAATTGTAGAGTGAGGCGATGCAAATCGCATACCAGGGGCACCACATGTCAGGAGAACAGCACCGCAAGACATGGCCTTGCCCTCAACAATAGTCGCAACAGGAACTCGTGATGCCTTGATCGAATCAATCATTGTCATGAGTGAATAAACCTCGCCACCATAGCTGTCAATAACAACAGGAATTACGCTCTGGCCGGAGCATTGCGCAATTGACATATGCTGGTTAAACTCTTTTGCAGAATCCTCATCAAACTTATTGACACGAATGATGATAGGCGGAGCGCGGAGTTCGCACTCCTTAATAAGGGGAGAAACGCGTGTAATGATGTTCATGTAGCTATTATACCTTTTTGGTGTGTTGTTTACAAAAAAGGCTACCCGAAGGTAGCCTTTCTTAATTTAATGTGCTATTTTACCCGCACTTACTGCTTCCGCAATTTGCACATGTAACGCATCCTTCAACATAGAAGACTTGATCACTACCACACTCCTTGCACTTCTTCTCGTTGGTTGACTTTGTGCCATCTGGAATATATCCCTTAAGGACACGTGCAATACAGCGTGCGTATGTAAACATGTCTGACTCCTTATCCTTCTGGAGCTGGTCTACAACGAAGTTGGCTGGAACACCGTGGCGGAGTGCAAGAGAGATTGTTCTTGAGAATGCACCCTGTGTTGGATTTGCAAACAGGTTGGCGACATCCTTGAAGAGGATCTCATCGTCGGATCCTACAGGAACTCGAAGATTATAAGTTGAGATCCCATTCACCTTGCCATTCTTGATAAGTGTGCCCGTCTTAGACTTTTTTGGGACCTCGATGTGATTTGCAAGTCCGCTAAAGACCTCATAGGGCTTACCCTCATTAAGGCCTACAAGAACCATCCAGGACTGCTGCTTTCCTGCATCATCCTTCACATTGACACGATGAATATCACATTGAAGTTCCTTGGGACGCTTTGGATGAACGTCGGCTGCAGTCTTGGGCTTCTCTTCCTTCTTCTCCTCTGTAGAGATGAGGACACCTGTTCTGCAACCATCACGATAGACTGTGAAGCCTTTGCAGCCCTCCTTCCATGCCCTCATGTAGACATCATTGACTGTCTCACGGGTTGCAGAATTTGGAAGGTTGCAGGTCTTGCTGATGCTGTGATCAATCCACCGTTGTGCTGCTGCCTGGATATCAACGGACTTTACCCAGTCAATATCATTTGCAGTTCCACCCCAGTATGGGCTCTCCTTCTGATCAGTCTTGCCAGTGACATCCATCCACTTCTTGAACCAGTGGTGATACACAGTGTACTCCTGCCACTTATCTCCCATTAGGTCAATGTAGTCAGCAGTTGACCTTGTGTCGCCTTGTGTGATCTTGCGGCGGCGTTTGTAGGAGAGAAGGAATGCAGGCTCGATGCCCGAGGTCGTCTGTGTGAGGCAGGAAATCGAACCGACTGGTGCCGTGGTTGTGAGTGCAATGTTGCGTCGACCAGTCGTTTGCCACTGCTTAAGTGTCTCAATTCCACAAGCATTCATAACTTTGGAAAGATAGGCATGATCCTTCTCCTTGTTAAAGTCGAACACTGGAAATGCTCCGCGCTCGGCTGCAAGATTACAAGATGACTTGTGTGCTCCTAATGCAAGATGCTGATAGATTGCTTCAGTCATCTCAATAGAAAGCTGCGATCCGTATCGAACATTGAGCGCAGCCAATGCATCTCCTAGACCTGTTACTCCGAGACCGGTTCGACGCCCATTGAGACCAGCAGCACGGATCTTGGTCCACAGATCGAGCTCGATACGCTTCACTGCTGCGGGTTGTGGGTCCTTATCGATCTTCTCAAGAATTCGATCGACGCACTCAATTTCAAGATCAACAAGGTCATCCATGAGACGTTGTGCTTTTCCTACAACTGTCGTGAAACCATCATAATCAAACTTTGCATTCGTGGTGAATGGATTCATTACAAAAGATGTCAAATTAACTACCATTAGACGACAGGAATCGTACGGGCTCAGAGGAATCTCACCACACGGATTGGTCGAGATCGTCTTGTAGCCTACGTCACGATAGCGGTCCACGATTCCCTGGTTGACTACTGTGTCCCAGAAGAGAGCACCAGGTTCAGCAGATGACCAAGCAGCATCAACAAACTTGTCCCAAATCTGCTTCGCGTTGACAGTCCTACAGATCTCGGCTTCCTCTGGATGAACCTCTACGGGCCAACGAAGTAGGAAGTCCTTACCATCCTCAACTGCCTGCATGAACTCGTCAGTGAACCGGATCGAGATGTTGGCACCTGTTACCTTCTTCAGGTCTCGCTTGATATCGATGAAGGTCTCAATCTCTGGATGACGACAGTCAATAGTAAGCATGAGTGCACCGCGTCGGCCGCCCTGTGCAACTTCACGTGTAGAATTGCTGAAGCGCTCCATGAAGACGCCGATTCCGTCTGTTGTACGGGCTGCGTTGGTAGTGGGTTGACCCTTTGGACGAATATTAGAAACATCCATTCCAACGCCACCACGGCGCTTCATAATCTGTACTTGTTCCTGATCTGCGAAAAGAATGCCACCATAGGAGTCATGAGGCTGGTCAATAACAAAGCAGTTAGATAAAGACTGTAGTTGGTATGGATTACCAATGCCAGAAAGCGGTGAACCTTGTGGAACAATCTTCTTAAAGCCGTCTAATAGGCTAAAAATCTCATCCTCAGACATAGGATTAGGATATTTTGCCTCAATTCGAGCAAATTCTTTTGCAAGTCTACGAAATGTATCGGTTGGAAGTGCTTCAATGCGATTTCCATCAACATCACGCAGTGCGTACTTGTTAAAAACATCAGCGGCAAGATCATCGCCACCAAAATACTCGACGACTCTTTCATTTACAGACATGATATGACTCCAATCTTAAAATACAAGTTTATCATTTTGCGTTAACAAGGTCCCATTTTTCTTTAAGCAGTTTTTTCATGGTATGACCATCTGATTTTATGGCATCATCCAATGACATTTCATTTGTATCCATTAGTCTAAACTTAGACATTGATGTGTCAATTGTCATTGGAAATATCATTCCATCTCGACCTGCACGATTCTTTGCAACAAAGATTCGTCCTGCACCGGTTGCTTTCTCATTTGGCTTACGAGAAATTGATAGTACAACGTCAGCAACCATTGCTTTGCCATATGCTTCTGACATGTTCTCGAGACCGACAATTTCTGCGTTGGATGCTTCACGATTTGCCTGGGAAGCAGTCCAAATTGGTACATTAAGATCCATTGCCATATTACGAAGTTCTTCATAGACAAGCTTTAACTCATGACGAAGTGAGTCAAACTTTCTTGACGATTTCATAATGTCAGCATAGTCAATCACAATGACGCTAGGAACGAATGACTTAAGAAGAAGTTTCTCAATATGGTTTCTAATAGTCTGAACTGATGGGGTGCCTGTTGGGTACTCTTTAATGATCAGACGACCGAGCGAGTTTTGCTTATAGTATTCAAGAACTTCTTCTTTTCTATCAATGACGTCGCTGCTTGAAATTTCGCAGAGGTTGGAATCATAGCGAAGACCAACAGCTGTTTCAGATAACTCAAAGGTATAGTGAACGACATTTTTACCTGCACGCAATGCCTCCGCGCCCATTTGAACTAGAAAGTGTGACTTACCAACGCCTGTTGGTGCAATAACTACGCCAAGCTCTCCTCGACCAAGTCCACCATTTAGAATATCCTGCGCGTCAATTTGAGGCAATCCTGTTGGACATGTCTGACGGCGGGTCTTGATAAATCGTGCCTCTGTATCCTCAAAGAAGTCATGACCAATTGCAGCAGGTGTGCCTGCTGCCAAAGCATTCTTCATAAGATCGACAACGGAATCGATATTGTCGGTTGCAATCAGCTCGACTGCTTTCTCGAGAGCCTCGCGCATTGCCTGCTTTTTACAAAAATCAAGTGACTTGTCTTTGACAAACTGCAGATCACCCATGTCAGGATTGACACGAATGCGCTGGAGAAATTCGACGATTTGATCTCTAAGAATTGTGTCCTTTCCTTCCTTTAGGTCATCTCTAATGATAGTGATGAGCAATGGAAGTGTTGGAAAATCCTTATACTTTTGATGATATGAGAAATATGACTTGCATAGATATTGCAAATACTTCAAATCGAAGTACTCAGGAGTCATGATCTCAGTCATCTGAGTTGCCCATGACCTGTCTGTTAGAAGACCTTGAAAGACTTTTTCTTGGAAACTTTTACCGTATTGACTAAAGTGTGCAGTGCCTGACACCTTAAGCTCCGATGTGGCTGAATGTGTAGAAAATCATGTCTGCGTTAAATGTTTGAATGCCTAACTTTAAGAGATGACGTATGAATCCTATCTTGTCTCGATTAGTCTTACAAGACACGCAAAGATCTTGTATCCTTTTTGCTTGTGTCCCGCTTAAGATTGCAGTATCGAGATGAACCAGCTGCCAGTTTCTTTTGATCATTGCTTCATTTGAAACGATCTCAGCATGCGCCTTGATCTTAGAATTCGCCGCAGCTTGTCGAGCCGACATTAAAAAATCGTCTAGCATAACTGGAGTTTCGCCCATTAAACTCGAAAATCGTTTCGATAGGGTTTTAAACTTAACACCCGAAATTCCTGGAATGTTATCAGATGTATCTCCGCACACCGATTTTGCAAGTGAGAAATTATTAGGATGAATCCCAAATCGCTCGATCACATCCTGGATTTGAATAATCTTCTTTGACGTAGGTGAATAGATCACAGTCTTATCTGAGACCAACTGATAGAAATCTTTATCTGATGATAGAATCACCTTAAGACTGTCAGGATGCTCATATCTGCTGATGTATGCAATCACGTCATCGGCCTCACAGTCAGGAACATAAAGCTGGTTCACTGGAAGCATCTTTAAGAGCGCAACAATGTCCTTTACCTGATTGTCGTGATCTGACACTGTCGTCTTAATCTCGTCTGCATAGATTCTATTCAGGCGTTCAGGCCTACGGTGCGCCTTATATTCTGGAAAGATGGCCCGACGGCGGGGAGAACCACCGCCTTCCCATACAACATAAACCTTGTGCGGCTTAAAACGCTGCACAATGGAATTCATGTCATAAAGGAAGCCAATGATTCCCCCGACGTGGTTGCCATTTGACCCCATTGCTGGATTTGACGTAAAATGGCGCAGAAAAAGGTTAAGTTAAAGACCGTCAATTAACAAAATGTTGTTATTAATGACGGTCACCTCCTGTGTATTTTTCAAGTTGTTCATTGATAGCTCCTATAAAATCTTTTTCAAGATCTTTTTGCCATATAGTACAAAAATCATAACCATGCTCAATTGCCTTTACAGCTTTGCAACGATCTTTTTCCCACAAGTCTGTTGCATAAATTTCTCTAGACTTGTCGTAAAATGATGAATCGTACAACAAAGGATTCAAATGCCAATAGTCACCATTGACTTCTATGATGAGATTTAAGTTTTTAACATAGATGTCATATAGTTTTGTATCAATCTTAAACGTATGGCAGCAGTCGTAGATAGAAGAGAGATAGTCAAAAACTCTAATTTCAAGCTTGCTTCGGAATATAAATGAAGAATTTTTAAATTTTCCACTTGACCACATTTCAAGAGTTTTATTTGATAATTTTTCTCGCACTTCTTGTGTATGAGTCTTTCCCTTCATCCAAGAAATTCCGCCGCGTTCAAAAAATTTTTTACGACTCTCACTCATCTTTATTTTTGATTCTTTAGACATCGGTTGTCTTATGCGACCCTTCATTCGCGTTGAGAATCTTTCATAGGCGCCATTTTTAATTTTAGTTTCTCTTGCTTTTGCGCCTGCATTTTTAGAAGATTCAGCTGATCTTAGTGGGCCATGAGTTTCAATTCTTTTGATCACAGATTTTGAAATTTTCTCACGTGTCTCTTTGGTATGTTTTAAGCCTACGTGAGATTTGCTTATTTTTTGTTTAGTTTCTTCTGGCATTGGGCCAGTTTTTTTGCCAGTTTTATATTTTCTGGCTGCTTCAACGCGACGACTTATGGAAGTATTTTTTGCAATTCTGGCATACTCCTCAGAGCCTAGATGCTCCTTGAGCTTTTTAATTGCTAAGTTTCTTGAAATTCCTAAGACGCGTCTAGATTCATCAATTGTTCCACCCGCAGTGAAAACTTCAATAAATTTATCAAACATCAAACCTCCTACTATTAAATAGGAGGTTTGATGTGAACTAACTTAGGATCAAACTAATCAGATTCCTCTTCATCAGCTGCCTGATTTGCAGGATCGTCCTTGGACCTCACCATTACAGCCTCGATTAGGTCATCAAGGTAAGGCTTGTACTCTGGATTCTTGAGAAGATCTCCAAATTCTGCTTTGTAGAATTTCTTCTCAATAATTGTTCTGCCCTCATTTGCATCAGTGACTGTGAACACCTTCCACTGCGTTGTTCCAGACACACAGATGATCTTTCCATTGACTTCACGCTCACCAGCATCACGAAGAACATCAAAGATCTCCTCGTGCTCAACAATTCCTTTTCCAAAGTGAATCTGGAAATTTGCTGTCCTAAAGGGCGGTGCGACTTTATTCTTCACGGTTTTTGCAGAGACGTTGATGCCGATGATGTCTCCGTTCTTATTCTGGATCTGTTGACCTGCACCTAGCTTAAGTCGTGTGGTCGCATGGAATGGAATTGCCATTCCACCAGGAACTGTCATGGGATCACCATGCAGGACACCAATCTTTGTTCTAATCTGGTTGAGACAGATCATAAGAACTGACATGTCTCCGATGACGCCTGTGATCTTGCGCATCCCCTTTGAGATTGCTCGGGCCTGAAGGCCGATGGTCTCCTTGTCATAATCACCCAGTAGCTCCGCCTTGGGCGAAGAAGCTGCAACGCTATCCCAAACAATTGTAATAGGGACATCTTTTTGCATTGCTTTTGCCTTCACAATTGTCTTTTCTGCTGTGTCAAAGACCTCTTCGGTGCAGTGAGTATCAACATAGACAAATCGTTTGCTTACATCAACACCTAAAGACTGCAAGTTCTCAACAGATGTTGCATTTTCTGTGTCAATATAGACAACAATGCCGCCCATTTGCTGTGTTGAACGAGCAATTTGTGTGGCAATATGAGATTTACCAATCGATGGTGGTCCAAAAATCTCAATAATCCGACCAACAGGCAGTCCGCCATTTCTGCGGTTTGAAACGCAATAATCAAGCAACGTGGAGCCTGTCGAGACCCAGCTCTTTACATGTGTTGGTGATTCATCTTCTGCCAGGTTATAAGCAATTCTTGAACCATTTTCCTTGTTTAAGGATGAAATTAAATCTGCAGTAAAGTCACCTGCAATCTCATCATTACGCTTTTCTTTTGCAACTCTTGCCATGTAATCTCCTTTGATAGAAACAATACGGGGGCAGGTGTTGAATTACACCTGCCCCCAAAATCTTGCTAGTCGTCCATCAAATCAGAGAAAGCATCATCAATAGACTTGTAGGACTTATTTGCAGGTGCCTTATTGGAAGACTTTGGAGCAGGTGTTTCATCCTCGTCATTTGCGGCTTGAGCTGCGGCAACATTTCCACCACGAGAAGTTCCATCACCATCTTGCATTCCACCATTGATCCAATCATTGACAATCTTGCTAAGCTCATCTGGAGTCTTAAGCTCATAAAGCTTAGAAACGTCCGGGATGTTTGAAAGCCACGTCTTTGCAGTTGCCTGGTTGGTATTGAGAGGTGACGCCTTACCACGTGGCATTACCTCAGTCTCAGTGTACTTCTTGCCATTTGGCTTAAAGCAGCGTACCTTTACATCACGTCCATCCTCAGGATCGGTGATGTCACCATAATCCTCGTCGACCATGATTGCGAGAAGAGACTGGTAGACCTGCTTGCCGAATGCCCAAAGCTGGACACCCTTGTCCTCCTCACCACGAACGATGACTGGAGCATAGCAACGCATCTTTGGGTAGAGTTTCTTAGCAAGCTCATAAGACTCCTTAGTACCCTCATCACGAAGCTTATTGATTAGATCCTGGATGGGATCTGCCTTGCCGTACTGGTAAGGTGCGAGGAGGCCTGGGTTATTGCCGATGTTGTAGTAGAACCAGAGCTCCTTGAAAGGCTGGCCGTCGTTATTTGGGAAGCTAAGCAGGCGGACTGTGTACTCCTCGCCTTCCTTGGGCTTCCATGATGCCGAGCTCTTCTTGTTGTTACCGGAGAGATTGTCAAGCTTCTTGCGAATTGCGTCAAAATTGATTGCCATGTTATTTTTGCCTTAGTAGTAGTTAATGGTTAATGTGTAACTTACAATTTCCAATTCGTAATCTACAGAATGTAGGTTATTTCTTGGTGAGGTAAGCTCACTAGGTTATAATAAACCTAGATGAGGGGGTGTTCAAGGTCTTGGCTTAATTTTAAGTGGGTCCTTTACATAAGAACCACCGTATGGTTTTGCCATCTTCTTGTAAAAGTCTTTTTTCCTTGCAGGTCCTGCTCCAAGTGGAATAGTGTATCCTGCAATTGCACCAGCACCTGAGAACTCGTCGAGTTCAAGGTCGTCATCAATGTCAAAATCTGTCCTTAAGAGGTCATCTGTGAATTCTCTGAGTAGCGTTTCGTATTGTACGGCAGTTGACATAATAGCCTGCGCGCCATAAGGTTCGAAATCAACAAGATTAGGCATGCCTACATCCTTCAGCTTAATATTTCTTGAGAGTCGACGAGGTCCTGCAAGCTTTCTTGTTGCAATGGAGTCAAAGTTAAACGTTTCTCCTGCATCCTCACGATCATTTACTTGGTGCCTTCCAAGCTTGTATGAGAACGTAGAGTCAGCAGACCCTTCAAATCCGCCCATACTCCTGAAAGGCTTTGGAGCGTATGGCTTTCCAATGCGCTGTGCAGCATCATCGCCACCCCCAATTGCGCCTGCAACAGGGATGGCGATGCCTCTTGACGAGTATTGATTTAAACGACCTTCTGCGCGTGACATCTTATATTTTAATTATCTTCTTCCTTCATCACTGCCATTCTACTTGCACTCTGAAGAATAACTGCAAGATTATTTTCACATCCTGCATAAAAACGGTTTTCTTCACTCGACGTGCCTGCCTGTGTCAGGATTGCAATCCATTCATCCATGGACAGATGAATACCACTTGACTGTAGCATATAAAGTGTCCTATGCGCATGTGTCATCTTAGGCAGATCGGGATTGTATGTATAAACCTGACCTCTTTCAATATGCCATGAGGATTGCTGCGGGATAAAATAATCCTTGTCTTCATCACCAATTTTGCCTACTTCATGCAAGAGGCAAATAATTGCAAGGCTTTCTGGATTAACTGCAATACCTGTTGTCTCAACAAGCTTACGAGCAATTTTAAATGTTAGCAATGCATGTTCAACTAATCCACCCGCCGCCGATGTTGTGCGCTTGGCGAGGTTATGTGATGGACAAATTGCGATCCTTTCTCCGTATTTTTCTAGAAAAGATTCAATAACAGCTGCTCTGTCTCCTGTCTTAGAGAGGACCTTTTGAAATGTTTCAAAATTACTAATCACTCTTTCTTGCATTAAACACCTTTGTTGTAACATGAAAAGTTGTGGAGAGGCTCGAGATAAAAATTCCATCTCGAATACGTTCATTTATCTTTTGAAGATCTTCATTCCGCACGTCAACTACAAGCTCATCATGAAGAATGAAAATAGGTTTGGCAATATTTGAATTTTCTGTAATGACATTTAAAAAGCCTTCACATGCAACATCAACTGCTGTTGATTGCGTAAAATGATTCACAAAGAGGCCTTCATTGTCACAACGTAGCGGACGCCCATAATGGTTTCGAATCACTCCGCTTTGCATTTCATCTTTAATCCGCGCATTTATGCTTTTGACACCTAGCAAGTCGCGTATCTTGTCATAGGCAATGTCCGGATCTTGTTCTGTCATGAATTTGACAATAAAATTCTTTCTTGACATTCCATAGAGGATTGCAAGAATCATAAGTTTTATAGTTTTTCGCGCTATTTGTGTTAGATGAAGCTGTGTGCCAATTGTCGTATAGATGTCACTTGGAATGCCTCTTTGACCCATTAACGTCATGATAACACGCGGTTCAAGGGCACTATAGTCTATGCTTAACAAAGTTCCTGCATTTCCATACTCAGACTTGAATATGTGCCTGTGATCTTTGTTCATTGTCAAGATTTTTGGACCTGACTTGACTGACATTCGTCCTGTTGAGGAACTGTAATTGTCGTATACTATCTTTTCACAGCAACCTTCAACAACATGACCAAATGATTCAATGATATTTTGATCTTGCATCGAAAGAATCTTGTCATCAACATGTGCAGGTTGCATAAGATCAAGTAATCTATTTTGGATTTGATATTGCCCAGAAAAATATTGGTCATCAATGACATGATTGCATGTAGAAATTAATTTTCTAATGTGATTGATAGCAGTATTTTTAGGCAAAACATAATCAATACGCGGCGTATTTGTCCAGTTTGACCACCAAGCAACTCTTGCGTCGTCAGGTGTCATCTTTAAGTCTATAGATCTCGCCTCGGCCACGCGTCTTAAAGACAGATAAGCGTGATCATCAAGATGCCAGTAATCACCTTCAGAAGGCGCATGATCGACAAGATCTACAGAATCATCGCGCACAATAATGTGCTTTGCAAAACCTGTCTTTTCTTTTGATAGAAATATGGGCACATAAAATTATCTGTGAATTCAATTTGTTTTACAAGCAATTATTTCTGATTTGCGGATGTTGTGCTTATCTTTGTGCTTGCATGCTGCTGAAGGATCTTCAAGTCTGTCTGGAGCTTTGATGTGACAGACTTGATTGAGCCTTGATTTGTAGGATTTAATGTTACTGTCGTAGTGAAGCTTCCTAATTTCATTGAATGCTTAACAGTTGTAACAGTGTACGTGTTATCAAGTGTTGTACCAGTTCCAAAGTCTACATAGAAAGTCTGACCTCTATTGATGATCGGCATGCCAGGCATTGTCAGCGTGAGTGTTGCAGGAATTAAGAATAAGTCAGCATCAATGCCGGGAAAAGACCCGGGCGCAGAAGCGCCACCGCTATTCTTTATTCCTCTCAAAAGATTCACGTTAGAGAGGTCTCCCGACGCAGATGAACTGTAGCTTGCATTTGTTATCATTGAGCCTTCAGACCCGATTCTAAGCGTTGGCATTGTTAAAGTGATGATCTTCTTCGCCGTCTCTCTATCAATTGAGACAATAGGCATATCGTCGACTTTAGTCTTTTTTGATGTTGTCAATGTTGTAGGCAACTTTAAAGTAGATAAAAATCCGCTTTCGAATTTCTCAAATTCTTTACCTCGTCTAAAAATTCTGACTGCTCCGCAATCCTGCTGCATAATTGAAGTTATAATGTTTGACCCACGATATCCAGAATTTGATCCGTCGAATATGAATACGTTTAGGACCTGTTTTATGGTGTCGCCATAAAGCACAGGAGTCACCTCAGTGTGCATTTTTATACGAGGTGTGTCAAACTTAGGCTCAAACGACACGGCCAGACCTGCGTTAGCTTTTTCTTCATATATCCGTTGTAATGCTAGTTCAAATGAACCTTGAATTTGTTCACGAGCACGTGATGCTTCATCAGGGTCAAGTGTTGCATCCTTTGCAATCTCATTTTCGGCTTCTTGCTTGTCAAGCAAAGCCTTTTTAATTCCATAAGGAACAGCTGCTGCATTATTGACCAGCTTAATAAGCTCTTGCGCTGCCTTTTGTGCTGTCATTTTATTCTTTACGACTGCAACGCTAACTTCCGTTGTCGTCATTGGAAATGATCCAATGTTTAACCCTGCCATACGACCGGCATGATCATTAAAGTCAAACATTGTGACTCTAATTTCATCATAAATGCCTGTTAGAGAAACAGGAACGCAGAACAATCTATGGAATGCATCTCCAAACGTAATTGTCCCACCAATACGAGCTGGTTTAGAAGTCGATGCTGTAGTTGTGCTTGCAGGTGCAGCTTCTCCTACTTCAACTGCGGGTGGTGCGAGGTCACCATCATCATTAAATAAATCATTTGTCAATGTCTGGATATATTCATTCAATAAATCTTTAGAGCCCGTAGAGGATGAAGATTTAGGAGGCTCACCTTGCGCCTTGCTTCCTGATTTGGCATACGGTGAGCTAGGAGTCGTAGCAGGCTCCAGTGCTTTTCTTAATGTATCTCGAAGCTGTGTTGAAAGATTTGAATATGTTGAAGGCGTTGTCGTGTCGCTGGGCACGATTCCTGATAGGACTTTTGAATAAAAGCTTACAAGCTTGTCAACTTCTTCCATGCCGTTTTGAACATTATCAATCAATGATGAAAGTGCATAGTAGTCTTCGTATTTTATCCACTTATCTGATGTTTCCCAATTGCTAAGCTCAACGACCTGTTCATATGCACCTATAAATTTTTGCTTAGCAGGATAACCATCTTTTGCTCTCTCGTCTATGATTGTGAAAAGTTGGTTCATTTTAGCCCTAACCAACTCATATGAAACATACTCGCCTGTATACACAGACGTGTTGGATGCAACCCACTCACCCAAGCCTGTCAATTGAAGCTTAATGCTCAGCGAAGTTGCATCTCTATTATTGAATGTTGCTGAATTGACACAAAAAACTTGCTTGCTCTTAAGCGCATTAAGAAATTTTGCAAATTGGTTATTTGTAAATTCACCTGACTCAGGATGTGACCAACCCCACTCAATCTCTGCTTGGACTGTTGGGAACACGCCTGGTGTTATTAGGGGTGATAATTCGGCAAGTCTTGATTTGTCATGCAGAATTATTGTCATATCGATTTTTGTATTTGTAGTCATGAAGTTCTGGCTTAGTGCAGAAACATCAAAATTTATGCTTTCTATTGATGCTAGAGGCTGCATTGGGTCTAGTACGTGGACGCCTCTATGTGCTTTATATGCTGCTTGTGTGTTTATTCCGGGCGTAACAAGTGTTTGTGGTGCTTGAAAAAGCTCCATTCCGCTAATTGATGTATTCAGTTTTGCTGACGGCATATTGACAGGTGTAACTGGAATTGTTGTAAGATTACCTAGTTTTCTTAGTAAACTGGTATTGTAGCCACCTGTCCGCATTGCTCCTAAAAACGTGTCTAGCGTCAAGAAAGGCATTGGCACGCTATCGTCATTAGGAATGTTCTGAATTAACTTCATATTGAAATAAGGTGTACACTTTGAAAGCTCAACGCTTGGTATTAAATTTGAAAAAATTGCGACGTATTCAGCTCCTCTTGTGCTGAAGTTGTTTTCCTGTCCGGTGTTTGTAAGCCTGACGTGCGTGATATCACTTTGTTTTCGTTCGCCTGTCGGTATGCCTGTCAAAATACCATTATAGAAATCTGCTGGCGTGAAGGTCGATACATTTTTAACACCAAGAATTGATGTCTTTGCAGCATCGAGAGCAGTCTTGCTTATTTCTTCATCTGCGGACTTAATATCTTCAATCCGCGCCGGAAATTGCCCCAATACAAGATCACGAAGGGCATCATCTTGCGTTTGCGCAGCAAATTCTTTTGTTACTGCTGCTTCGATGGCTGTATTAGTTGATGTTGAAATTACACGTGACAGATCGGAACTTTTAGCCAAATACAATACCTTGCGCAAATTTTCAGCTGCCTCATAAAGCCTGCTTCGATTGGCAATACCTTGACGTACGCTTGAATCTCTTCGAGGATCACCCATTATGACCTCATCATCTCATATATTTTGCTAAGGTCGGTCGGCACTCTTATATAAGTTCCTGGTGTTAATTGCATAGACCAACCTATGCCCGATGCCGCGGCTATAATCCACCACAAAGATGAATCTCCATAAGTCTCAAATGCTATAACATCAAGTCGTTTATTGCTTGTCACTTGTGTTAAGACAATTGGTATGACACCTGTATCAACTTCATTGTATATACGCGATGAAAGATCAGATGTTGTGTAGAATTTATTCCCAATCACAGGTTGGAAAAAATATCTGCTAGTTGCCATATTAGCCCCTCATTTTACCTTAAAAATCACGTATTACTAATTTTTATTAAATAGATTGATAAATTTTTCTCTGAGTTGTGGTTCATTACCATTGCGCTTAAAATACTCTCTAGACTTGATTGCATCAACAGTAGTTGGATCACCTGCAACAAGACTTGTGGCACCCACATTGTAGATTGGTGCTCTATTTGCACCGTAGGCATCAAGACCTGGGCTGATGTCGTGGATAGGATCGAATGCCATTGTAATCTTGCATGCCATAGGTGCGCGTGAATTCCACCTCGTGTCCCAGACTGTATTTTGATCAATCCACGTAAAGTTCATGCTAGTGACAACTCCTGCCAAGCCTCTACTCATGGAGTCTTCCATTGCATAAGCGATAGTTCCTCCAAGGCCTGTGGGTGCTGTCCACTGGCGCATTGCAGACCCCAAAAAATCAGAGATTAAATCGGTAGAATCAGAAGGT
>Ga0164295_10001763_pt1 | contig 17919 bp, 16 predicted proteins | sample GEODES006metaG_FD_111798 | JGI IMG/M metagenome (GOLD analysis project Ga0164295, IMG submission 111798) | Oligotrophic lake water microbial communities from Sparkling Lake, Wisconsin, USA - GEODES006 metaG | ecosystem: Environmental > Aquatic > Freshwater > Lake | place: USA: Sparkling Lake... | reverse complement strand
TTTTCTTCACAATCTTTCGCAAAATGTCCTTCTTTACTACAAATAAAACATTTATTATTAGTTCCATTACTCATTTGTTGTAAATGAGTTATTGTAGTTGTATCTAATTTAATTTTAACATAAGAGCCACCACGAACATTTTGAATTCCATATTTATCCATATAAATTCTAGTATATTTATCTTCATCATAATCATCACAATTTGGAATAAGTTTTATTAATTTAATGGGTTTATACTTGACAGTCCAAGCAGAACCATTAAAATTAAAATGACTTTCTATACGAAATTGTGGATTACTTGTTTTTCCAATATAATATTTATCTTGCTCTAACTGAAGTATGTATATATAAACCATTTTAATAAATAATATTTATATTAATAAATACTATTTAATTCAATTTTATTTTATTATAAATAATCGGCGTTTGAAATGTTAAAAGGTGTAACAGAATTGGATGACTTGGCATCCATTATTTCAATCGGTATGCCAATCATCTTTGTAAATATATCTGTTTATGAACAAATGATAATTCTCTATATATACATCACGACGTCTTATTTATCACATTCGGAATTATATTGGTCGCATCATAGTATTCATCATAAACTTTTGAATTATAATTATTGTATATTATTTCCGATTTTTGATGTGATTTTTGGGACATATCGAAGTGATTTCAACTATTTTAGAAAAGAAAAATCAATAAAGTGTCATGGTCGTATATCACATATCTGAAAATCTATTATATATACAGACTTTGTGCGGTCGTAATATATTTCAATATCATACCATCGATTAGACTCAATTTATTCAATAATTCAATTTCCCCCACACTTTCACAGATACATCCCAATTCTTTGGCAATCGTCGATATTTTCAAAACGGCTTTTGTAAAATCCCCCACGGAAATCTCTTTCTCCGTCGCAAGCCGTTGTATAAACTCTTTGCATTCTACCTCGTTCGTACATTTACACCATTTCGCCATTTCGTCATATAGATCAAATATGACGAGATTCTCATAATGGATCCCCGTATCAAGTCCGCTATTGAATTCTCGTGTCTCGATTTGTTCTGCGATGATACACATATTGTCCAATAGTTTATCTATCTTCCCGATCGATGCCAGAGTCATCCGGAGATCATCCGGTACGCGGATCTGTGTAAAACACGAGAAAATGGCGACGAGTCGTTCTGCCGTTTCTTCTTTGAAGAAATGTGTGTATTCTAGAATTCTCGCCATCAAGAGGCAATGGACTTCCGCCATCGCCGTATGTTTGCCTTTATGTGTCAATTGCCATTGCGCATCCACCTCTTCCATGTACCCGTCCGTCAATAGAAATTTGCCAATTATATTTATCTGTGCCCGTATATATCCTATAAGATAATCCCTATGTCCCTGTTCTTTCTCATATTCCGCCTGAACCGCATTATATTCATGTACAGTTATCATATCTTGGGCAATATATCGATACGCGTCTTTTAAATTCGCCATGTCGCGATCGATCGCTTTCCGTTTTTTGTTTATGGCATATTCGCGCGATTTGTCCAATAGAATCATTTGGTTACATGCATCGCGTGGGGTCCGCATCATTTCCAGTTGGGTGGTTTTTGAATCCAGTTTCCGTTTTAATTCCGCAATAAGTGTATTTTGCGATTGGATTTGTATCGACAACTGTTGTGAAATCATGCTCGATTCTACAAAATGGGCGATTTCGTCCGCGGATCGTGGACCATTGCGCAGTAGCGAGAGTATCGTATTATACTGTATGTGGAATTTGGAGACGAGTTTCTGCGGTTTTCCACACAAGAGTTCTTTATATTCCAATGTGCTAGGAGTCTTATAGAGATTATTACAGTGGATAACGTGACCGATCGTGTCGAGACCACGTCTGCCGGCTCTCCCTGCCATCTGTGTATATTCATGGGGGTACAAGAATCGGGGTCCTTTGCCGTCGTATTTCGTGAGTCCCGTGAATATGGCCGTTTTAATGGGACAGTCGAGTCCGATGGCGAACGATTCCGTCGCAAAAAGGAGTTTGATACATTTGCGCGAAATCATGATTTCCACGATTTCTCTCAATACGGGGATCATACCGGAATGATGAATCCCGATGCCTCGTTCCAATAGTTTTATCAAGTCTCCATATTCGGGGAGTTCGAGATATTCGCGATAATTGGGGAATTTTCTTACGATCTGTTCACATTCGCGTGCAATCGTGTATGGGATTTTACTATCGAATTCGAGGAGATTCGTCGTGATTTCTTTCGCCGTGAGTTCGACATGTTTCCTAGAAAATACGAATGCGATGGCGGGAAGCATATCCCGATCCTTCAACATTTGGGTGAGTTGATTGAGTACATGTTTGCGTTTCATAAAGGTCTGATTATTGGTGAGTGTCGTTTCCAGGCGTTTGACGCGATGTACCGCCTCTTCTTTGAAGACGCCTTCGGCGGTTTTCAGGGGGAAGAATTCGTTCGTGGCATCGCGGATTTCCTTCTGTTTGGTCTTGTCTTGTACATGCTTGAAAACCTGCTCCGTAGTAGTCATATAGGAATAATGTGTGAGGGGGACGACGCGGTGATTCGTCGAGGAAAGCCAGACCTCTTTTTTGCCATGTTTTGTGGTTTCGACCCATTGGGCGAATCCGGCGGGATTATCGATCGTGGCAGAGAGCATCACCATCTGGACATGTTCGGGGAGCATCATGATCGTTTGTTCCCATGTTTGTCCGCGATCTGCATCGTTGATATAATGGACCTCGTCGAATATGACACATGCGAGATCTTCCGCAATATTCATGTCGAATTCTAGGAGGGGACTCATGTCCGAGGACCTTGTAGTTTCGGTTTGTCCCATAGTGAATAATCGGTTCATTAAGATCTCCGTGGTCATGATGATGACATCCGCTGTGGGATTCATCTTGATATCCCCTGTGAATAGTCCGAATGAAATATGCGGATATTTATGTGTGAATTCGTAGAATTTCTGGTTGGACAAGGCCTTGATAGGAGCAGTGTATATGACTTTCTTGCCTTTTTTTACAAAATGTTCAATGGCGAATTCTGCGGGGAGTGTTTTTCCCGATCCCGTATGCGCCGTTACCAATACATGGTTTCCTTCCACGATTCCTTGGATGGCCCATTTTTGAAAATCGCTCAAGGGATACGGATATTTTTCGAAATATTGGTCATATAGAATATTCTGCGGATAGATTTGATCACACTGTTTTACCATTTGGTCCTATATGATTTGTGGAGGAATATTTATATTGTTTATTTGACTGCATTTATAGTAACAAACAATTATTTTATTGTCTGATTCCGAAAATATCAATACATTTCTTTACACCTTTGCACATTTCATAACTTGTGAAAACGCCCATTATAGACGCAAAAAATAATTATTTATAAAAATGTCTATAAATAATCGGCGTTTGAAATGTTAAAAGGTGTAAATAAATATAACATATTATATATGTCGTTTTGTATTATTATAGCAAGATATAATGAAAATGTAGAATGGAGTAAACAATTCCCAAATGTAATAATTTATAACAAGGGGAACAAATTAGATAATAATTACAACGAGGTTTTTTTGAATAATGTAGGTAGAGAAGGTCATACATATTATAAATATATTTGTGATAACTATGAAAATTTAGCAGAATATACTATTTTTTTACAAGGGAGACCATTTGACCATTCACCAAATATAATTTCCAATTTAAGTAAATATATTAATAATAAAGAATTGAGTATTGATTTTGAATTCTTAAGCGAACAAATTCATCATTCTTCTTTAGATTTAGAATGTAGTAGATACTGGCAATGTAAAAATATACACAAAAATTGGGAGCGAATATTTGGTGTAAATATTGATAATCAAGAATGTATATTTGGTGCCGGAGCACAATTTATAGTTTCAAAAAAGAAAATATTAAAAAATACAAGGGAATTTTACGAAAATATTACGAAAATGTTAGATTACGATATTGACCCATTAGAAGGTTATGATATTGAAAGATTTCATAAATATATATTTACCTTGAAGAAATAAAATGGGACATTTCAAATCAGCACTGGTATACATGAGAAAAGGTGTAAACCCCATAACTAAATTAATTTTTCCAAAACTCATTATATAAAATATTATAATTCACGAGTAGAGTCATATAGAAATTATGTAGAGACTTGGATTTAAGGGTTGGCGCGCAAATAGTCCTGTAAATAGAACCATATATCATGACATGGTTGTTGCCACTCCACGATTTCGCACATTTCGCGATTCAGTAAATAAACAGAATTCATGATGGATTGATCTTTTCCTATAAACCTGCATTGGTCGATGAAATATTCGAGCATGTCGTAATATTTGTCGTGCCATTGTAAGAGGACTTCTTTCCCGCCTCCGAAAATAGTACCCCCGATGCGATTCTTGAACTGGAATAGAGGCAAGGATTCTTTCGTGGTCGCCTGTTCCAACTCATCCGGTTGAAAAGGTTCGACTTGTAAGAGGAGGACTTTGTTTAAGGGTACGCCTCTATGGATATTGGGCCATTGGATATAGTCTGTGTTTCTCCTGCGGAAACATCCTATATCCACCCATAGAAAATAGTCGGTTTGAAAAGGATCCATTTCAATTGCGCGTTTCAGAAAATGCGACTTTTCCGACCATATCATATAGAGATCTGCATTGTGTCCTATATACGTCTCGCGATCGATCTGTTCATTGTTTTTGAAATCGGTATAATATCGATAGGAATGGAATTCTTTCAATGTGGTGACGACGATCCGCGTTTTTTCCTCCCGGGATTTGCGCAATTCGCCTATCGCGTTCGCCGATTCATGATCGCAAAAAATGACCATGGGATTATCGATCGCCAGCATATTCGCCATCCAACTATAATACGTCACATGATCCGCTTTCGATTTTGATAAACGGAAATAGGCAGTTACGATAGTAGCGGTTGTCATTATATAGGATATATCGAAAATTTTATATATTTTGGGGTAAATGATATAATAATACTCCGGACAAGATGTCTATATGAAGATTTTATTAATTGGACCTGGATACATGCCGATTCCACCCAAGGGGTGGGGTGCAGTCGAAGGACTCATATGGGACTATTACGAGAATCTGAAAAAACGGGGTCAAGACGTCGAAATTGTCAATACGAATCGGGTAAATCAGATCATAGAAATATGTAATTCACGCAATCCGGACATTGTCCATATCATGTACGACGATTATATCATAATTGTACCCTATTTGACGTGCCCACGTATATTATATACCTCCCATTATGCCTATATTACAAATCCCAATTTCGAACAAAGATATTCCTCCTATTTTCACAATTTTTTTAAAACCGCCATTGAATATCAGGATCGAATCGTGATTCATTCCATTAGTCCCCAGATAAGTGACATATATAGAAAACACGGATTTGCGGGAAAGATCGTGGACATATGCAATGGTGCAAGGGAGGATTATTTTCACTATGTGACGAATCCCGAAAAAGGGGAATATAGTATTTATTTAGCAAAGATCGAATACAGAAAAGGACAGTATAAATACCAAACGATTCCCAATATTCATTTTGTCGGAAATTATCATGATTCTCCATTGGATAAAACACACCCCTATTATTTGGGAGAATGGGATAAACCCTCATTGTACAAAAATCTCACACAATATGGAAATCTGATTCTATTAAGTGAAGGCGAAGCGGATCCATTAGTTGTAAAAGAAGCACTTATCGCGGGATTGGGTGTAGTCGTGAGTGAATGTTCATCCGCGAATTTAGATCTCGAGAGAGAATTTATTACGGTTATTCCAAACGATAAACTCCTAGATCTAGAGTATGTCGGTGCAAAAATAGCGGAGAATCGCACATATAGTCTGTCACATAGAGAATCTATCAGGGAATATGCCTTGGCACATTTTGCATGGGCCACAATTGTAGATACCTATTTGACCGCGATAGATCCTCCTCCTACCAGTAATAAGAATCTAGTCATGAAAATCGCATTGGTGGGTCCAGGTATTATGCCAATCCCGCCCCCCGGATGGGGCGCCGTTGAGATACTCATATGGGACTATTATCAAGAACTCACACGTATGGGTCATATAGTGAATATTATCAATGATATACGCACTGGACATCGCGATCAATCTGCGCCAAATACCCCATATTGCCAAGAATTGATCCGGAAAATTAATTCGGGGGATTATGATTTTGTCCATATTCACTACGATTGTTTCTATCATATCATGCCATATTTGACATGCAAAAGAATCGGTATAACGAGTCATTATCCATATATCGATCAACCGGAAAAACACGCGAGAGACGGATACGATTCTACATTTCGCGGAATATGTGCGAATACGAGACATGTCATTTTTGCATTATCCCAGAAAGATTATGATACCTTTTATTCGAATGCGACAAACAAAGATAGGATCTATATGACATTAAACGGTGCAAATTCTTCCGAGATTGTCGCGATTGATCCTGTGAATAGAAGTCATATAGATAAATCTATCTACTTGGGGAAAGTGGAAGAGAGAAAACAGCAATATAGATATTGCGGTATTCCGGGAATTGATTTTTATGGGAAATGTGAAACTGCGGATTTCGTGGGGAAGGAATGTTATAAAGGCGAACCCGGAAGAACTGAACTCATGGCGAAATTACCACAATATGGAAATATGGTTCTATTGAGTACGGGGGAAAATGGGACACCGCTCGTTATTAAAGAGGCTCTTATGGCCGGATTACCCGTCGTGACGAATAAATATAGCGCGAATGATTTGGCCGTTGATTTGCCATTTATCGATATTATCCCGGATGATAAATGGGGAGATATCCCTTATATTGAATCCGTGATTATTGAGAATCGAAAGAAATCGGGAATGTGGAAAGAAATACGCGAATATGCGATGGCACATTTTTCATGGGAGACTTTGGTGAAAAATTATGGTGTTTTATTGCAAAATACATAGTAATTCATATAATTGATCCTAGGATCATTATTAATAAAGATAATATCATTCTTGTATTTCGGTAAAATAAGGGCGAAAAGGGTTTGTTCGTTATCCACGCGTTCTTTTTCGATGAATTCATGGATATAATTATGGGCACTTTCTTTGCATATGTCATATAGAATATCTTTATTCCCACCCCAGAAACCGGCCATAATAAAATTCACCGTTTGTCCTATATAGGATTCTGCCTTTTGGGGATTTTCCAAAACGTCTTGTAATTCACGTAATTTACCGATTTGCATATAGACTTTGTGTTGCAAATCTCGGATGAGTTCTTCATTATACAGGGGGGAGGATATATCGAAATTCGCGAATCGACTCAATCCGGCATCTATCCAGAAAAAAAGGTCGGTTTGAAAATAGTTGTTTTCTATTGCATCCATCATCCATTTGAATTTACTATGAATAATGGGTATATATTCATAGCAATTATTTTCTAAAGCACGGGGATGCATAATCCGGTGTTTGAATTCCGTATCTGTAAGAATCCGTTTTACAGAATCGACCGTATAATAAAAAGGCACTTCTTCCAATGTCGTATAAAATACTTTTGTAGGCAAATCTTTTCTAACAGTTTCTACAATGGATCTGTTTTTCTCTTCCGTATAAATCACCATAGGAAATGGGATCGTGAGTGTTTTTGCAAACCATTCTTGGTATTGCCGGAATGATCTGGCGTCATGGACTTCTCTCTGGATTTCATATAAGGCAGTTACAAATGTAAATGGCATTATTTACATTTGGATTTAATTTTCTATATTACTTTTATCTATAGTGAAGACTATATCATCGTATCTATTTTTATTGGATCTTAAATCGTAAATTTTGATGAATTGTTTCAAATGATCAGGGACCGCATTTTCAAGAATATTTATCCAATCCATATGTTGAACATCTTCGATAATCAATATTCCATCCTCTGTCATTATTTGCGAATATAATTTTATAAATTGTATCATACTCTCTAATGTGTGTGGTCCGTCATCTAACATAAAATCGAATGTTATATTTTTATTCAAGAATTGTGTCCTAACAAAATTCTCATCGTATGCATCAGTAGAGGTATATAAAATAATCTTTTCGTTATTCTTGATGCCTTCCCAAACCTGATCCATATGTATAATATCCAAACCATATACATTCGCATTGGTGAAAAAATCACGCCATAATTTTATACTTCCTCCACTCCATATTCCTACTTCTAATACATTTTGAGCAGTCTCTTTTTTATTTATCAACAAGTCTTGGTAAAGTCCTAAATATGAATGTGTGGTATTTTTATCGGTTCGCGAATTGTTTACTATATCTTTTAGGCTCATATGATAATTCGATTATTATATATTGCGGTATATAACGAACGAACGATCGAACGAACGAAGCGTCGTTTTATTTGTAAAATAGAGTGTATATTTTTTTATGATTATTTACATCGATTTTTCGATCATGTTTATTTGTATTATTGAAAAATACGATTTTATTTTCATTGCATTGACCTCTATATTCTGCTAAATTATGCCAATTTACATACTCAATATTTGGGAGTTGTTTTATAAATATACCAATCGATAAATCGTCCACTACATTCATTATAAATGCGTCTCTGTCTAACACCATTTTCAATGCAATCGATTTACTGAATATTGCAAACCCGCCACCACAATACCATGTCCCCCAATGCGTTTGATCTATAATACCACATCCTATGTCAATCCATTCTAATTTTTGTAAATTCCCTATATAATATTCTTTGTATATATCCAACTTATTCAATAATGATAGTATTTTGGGGATATTTATACATGTAGCAACAGTTGTTCTAAATATAAAATCGTATTCAATATTCATTTTATTAGTAATAATATCGATTGCATCGATCGTTTTATTTAGTATACCCGGTATTAAACTATCGGTACCATTTATTGTAAGTATATTTCGTTCCTTGTCATATAGATAATCTTCTTGAATTGGTTTATAACATATAAAACAAAAAAAGAATTCTTTATTGTTTACGGTCTTGATATATTGATTCGTTTCATTCAGCATTGCATCATAATACTCGTTTTCATTATAAATGGATAATATCAATATTTTTGACATAATAATATATAATTTTACTGTATATGTTATTTATGGATGATAAACCAATCGAAGGCATTATTCCAAATGTACCCGGAATCCTATATGGACAAAATGCGCGAACTGACGAATTGAATGCCCGATTGTTTGGACGTTATTTCCCCGATGCACCTTTGCAACCCAATTTCGACCCCCGACCCGTTTCCACCAAATACGCGTTTTTGCCCATTGTCAATCGCAGGAAAGATCCCATTGTCCCTATAGAAAAATATTTAGACCATTCTCCCCAATCCGTAGAAGGAAATTTCTATTGTGGAACGGACAAAGCCCCCACTGATGGATTCTTCCGAAATGTGGATACCGAATCCACTCTCCGGCATCAATTCTTCGCCCTACAACGCGATGCGGGTCAGAGTGTTTATATCCCCGATACTCAAAGTGACATGTATAGGACAACCGCTGTAGGCCGACAGGAAACGCAAACCCATACTGGACTTTTTACCCATGAGTCCTATAGATCACCTTCTATGGAACATATTGCACAGATCGGTACAAAAATGTTTTACAATGGAACCCGTGATCAAATGCGCGGGGAATATGTACAAACCGTCGATAAAAGATAATATCCATGTTATATAAAATGAAAAATCAGATTCTTTCGATGCTCTTTTTATTGGGTATCATTCTTATATTCGTTTCGTGTTATCGCAGGTATTCCGCGGATCGAAATGGAAAAGAGGGATTCACGCAAAAGGAAGTCTTCACTTTAAAAGAGGGGAATGATAAATACGACGAATTCTATAGCGAGATATACGATACATTGACTCTATGTGACAAACGCGCCGAATCAGAGGTCATGCAAGTCATTCAGATGACGATGCCGAGTCCGAAACATAGTGTCTTTCTAGACGTGGGATCCGGAACGGGGGATTTAGTCAAACATATCCAACAAAAGGGATATCGTGTATACGGAATCGACCAATCTTCCGCCATGTGCAAACGCGCCATTTCTAAACACGGAGATATCCCTGTGAAACAGGGGGATGTTCTCGTTTCCATGAATTTCGAGAGGAATACGTTTTCCCATATTACATGTTTGTACTATACAATCTATGAGATAGAAGACCGACGCCAATTCTTCAAGAATTCTTATTTCTGGATAATGCCCGGAGGATATTTGATTCTACATTTAGTCGATCCCGCGAAATCCGATTATATCGTCCCTCGTGGTCGTCCCGCCGTCGTGGATAATATACAGAAATACGCCAATCGCCGGATCACGGATACCATCGTGGATTTCACGGGATATACGTATAAAGCGGGATTGCATAGTCCGTCACAAGACATATACGTCGTCAAGGAGGAATTCCGGGATAAATCGTCGGGATATGTTCGTCAGAATGAACAAGTGCTCTATATGGACAGTATCGAGGATATTTTATTGGAAGCCGTCAAATGCGGGTTTTTGATCAAGGGGAAAGCGGAAATGTCGGGTGCCCAAGATAAATACCAATACATGTATATTTTAGAACGGACGTTATAATCCGTGTATTTTTATAAATTTGTCATATAGAAAATGTATATGACAAATGAATCGTTCCAGTATTTTATCGTAGGCGGATTTTTCACCATGATCGGCATTTTTCTCTACATAAAACTCCGATTCCCCTTTTGGAATGGACAGCCCGTTTTCCATACCTACGATTATTTCCGCAAATGGGTTTGTCGGAAACCCTTCATTGTTCAACCGGGGTACCCCTCTGTTACGAAATACTGCGATTTCGATCATATAGCAACCATGAATGTTCTCGAGGATTTGACGGAGGATCACGTCTCCTGTTTCGTCGATCTGGTGCAATGTCATTATTTGGACAGTGATGGGGACGTGGTATTTCTCTTCAACAAGGATATCTATAGGACACTCTTCGCGGGGCATATACACCCCTCCTACATTTCCTTCTATATTGTGCCCTTTATGGGTCGGCCCAAAACCATCGGCACAATTACCTCCCGTAGTGTCCAAGTTTTAGTCCAAGGACACGATAGTATCCCCTGTTACTACTGGGATTTCATCTGTGTCCATCGCGCACATAAATCCCAGAAAATATCGCGGAATCTCATCCAGACACACGAATATCGCGCCAGAATCCAGACACCGGTCGTGGCAATTTCCCTTTTCAAGAAGGAGGGGGAATTATCCGACGGGATCGTCCCATTTGTCCAATACAAATCCTATACGCGGATATTGGATCGTGGATTCACGCGTCCTCGTCTCCCCCGATATTTCATGTGTAATCGCGTCGAACGCACGAATTTAGCCAGTTGTATCGAATTCGTGAATTTGCAGAAATCCCGTTTCCGGGCGTCGATCATCACCGATCCGGGCAATTTCGGCGAAATGATCTTGGGTAAAGTCCTATACGCATATTGCGTCGAATCGAGGGGGGCGATCTACGGCATCTACATTTTCCGCGATTTACGCATTGTTACGGGCGACGTCGCCGGCATGAGTCTTATAGGATCTATACATGCGTCGAATTCGACGAAACTCTTTTGCAGGGGATACCTGAATGCATTATGGGAACTCAAAGAAGCAGTCGGTGAGTTCGGGATAATTGTCGTGGACGATTTGTCCGATAATGGAATCTTATTACGTGATCTATATGACATAACAAACGATTCTGTATCCGCGGAAACCCCGATAGAATCCGCGTATTATTTCTATAATTATGTGTGTGATACGGTGGAACAACCGAAAGATGCGTTGATTGTCCTATAGAATAAATACATCTATCGGACATATTTGCCTCCTTTGGAAAAGGAATCCACCACGAAAATGATGAAAACTCCTAAAAAGGTATATAGAATGAATTCTTCCGTCACATTCGCCGTTTTTTCGTATTCCATATTTTCCAACATGTGAATCATATAATTGATTTTTTCCATGAGACGATTATCCACGATTGAGGTTGAGGTTGAGGTTGAGGGAGGGGTGCCATATTTCGACGGGAATCTGCGATTTGCAGTGGGGTCATATACGGCCTGATAATTGCTATAATTACTTTGGGATGGATCGCGCACTAAAAAATCGGTAGTCCCCGGATTGTGAAATACGGGTTTAGGTATTTGTATGGGATTTTTAGGGGGTTCGATCTCTTCGTCGGGTAGAATGACTACATCTTTCCGGTTTTGGGTAATGGGACGGGGAGGGGGTGTAAAATTGGCGAGTTTATCTCCGTCATTTGCCGTATTCATTTGATTGATCAATGTATTGACCCTGGCATTTTGTTCGGTATGTTGTTTTGTCATTTCGCTTACATCCGGTTGTTCTTTATGGGAATTATGGGAACTACTATTGAAACTCGTATAATCGCGATCGGTTTCGTCCTCTACATAAGACCGTATTTTCGCGGTTTTTCGTATGGTAGAATTTCGTTTTTTGGTATCTTGATTGTCATTTGTCCACGGGGATGAATAACTTAATAATGACATAATAAATGACTATTTACATATTAAAGATAAAAAAAAGTATTATCCGAACATGAAGGGAAAGGGGGAGATCCTATAGAAATGATATATAAATGTATAATATAAATGGCGACGACTTTTGGCAAATATATCATTGAATTTCTACCGATGATATTGATTTATTTATTGGTGAGTTATACAAATCCCGTAGTTCGATTGAGTCATACCATTTTAGGGAAAATACTCGCTGTATTACTAATCATCTTTTATTCGACGATCGACGAGATCCATGGCGCAATTGTATGTATTCTTGTCATATACTACTATCAATCCGATTATGTAGAAGGAATGGCAACATTGCTAAATGAAGAAGACAAAGAGAAAGAGAAAGACAAAGACAAAGAGAAAGAAGCGCAACAAAGTCCTATAGAAGGATATAAGGGTGACAGTGATTCGGACTCGGATTCCGGGTCCGATTCGGATTCGGATTCGGATTCGGACGAAGAACATGACAAAAAGAGTAGAAAGAAAAGGAGGAGTAGGAAAAAGAGTAAGAAAAGGAGGAAGAAGGATAGAGAGGAAGGATTCGAACTTTTAGAAGACGCATATGTAGAAACAATCAAACCAGTGATAAATGGAAACGCGGACGAATTCAAAAAGAAACATTGCAAAAATGGACATTTGATGTCCAAGGATCATCGCGTAAAAACGGAAATGGCGGAACACGTTTTCCCGGAAATCAAATATAACGCCGAGAGATGTAATCTATGTGACCCTACCTGTGATTATTCCATCATAGAATCGAAAATAGAAACGGAACAAGTATTGCGTCCAAAAGAATCAAATGATTGGGTAGATCATGTATGGAAAACCATGTCGGACATTTATTCCAATGTCTCAATGTAAGAGTCCTATAGGATTATATTCTGCGGATTGGAAAAATATCACATTGTATATTAAAATACAATGTCATATATGACGAATGGGAATGGACCGATGCCAATGAAAAAAATGAAAGCGCCGAAAATGCCGAAAACGGATAGTGTATTTTTGAAATATGCGTATAAGACGTACTTTTATGTGAATGACCAAGTATCTGCGTTGAATCAGAGTAAATACTTTGCAGGGTTAATGATTATCACGATTAATATAGCGAGTAAATTTGTGAATTTCAATATCAGTCGGACAATGGAATCTTATCTGAGATTTACATTTAGTCGAGATATATTGATTTTCGCCATTATGTGGATGGGGACGCGCGACATATTTGTTTCGGCGGGGATGACGGTTCTTTTTATCATTGTGATGGACTTTTTATTGAATGAAAATAGCATATTCTGTTGTTTGCCAGAGACGTTTACCACGGAACATTTGACCAAATTGGACGAAACCAATGCGAAAATATCACAAGATGATATCAAAAACATGGAGGCCATTTTAGAAAAGGCGAAACATATCACCACCTTGATGGACAAATGAGATGATTCGATTTGATTCGGTAGATTGGTCGATTTGTAAAAATAATATGTGATTATATTAAAATGAGTGAATATGGTAGTAGTGATCCATGTAATATAGATATAAATACTCCAATAAAATTAGATACTGTACGTATTATGATTGATTCCAATATACCGGGAAAGGACACATTCGAATTAAAACGCCAAATGATCTTTCATCCGACATTGAAAGCTTCTTCTTTTAAAAAAATGTCGGATTATCCATTTATTACAAAAGATAGATGCTACCAACCGGTTGTAACCCGATTTTTGAACACACAAACCTATGATAAAAAGATATCCTTCTTTTTTAGTAAAGAAAGGCAATTGAAAGTATTTGAAGATTTGAATTTGTATAATTCTTCTGGCAAGACTCCAATAATAAATAATAGCGCAAAAAAAACAAATGATAGTGAAGAAGACAGTGATGATAATACGCAATTAAACGAAGAAATAAAAGAAATAAAAGAGATAAAAGAAGAAATAAAAAAGATAAAAGAAGAAATAAAAGAAAATAAAAAAGGAATTGATATTCTCGAAAAATCAAAAAGAGATGCTATACGTAATTTAGATGATGTAACATTTGATTATTACAAATCATCAATAAATCATAAAATGCGAGACTTATTAAACCAACCAGAGAATTTTGAATTTAAAAATATAACGCTTAAAAATCCGGATAATGATGATAAATTATTAACTCAAATAAATAATCTTTTAAGAGCAATAAATAAAGCAAATAATCAAATTATATATAATCTAAAACAAAATAAAGAACTCAAACAATTAATTGTTGATTTGCATAATACAATAAATCTAGTATCGGAGAATTCAATTAGTGTTAAAATTAATCGCGATGTAAATAAAATTTACATAAAAAATGTAAAAACAATGTTGGGAATGTTATTTCCAAACAGTTTTCCAGCATTGAATAATATCAAAGATTCCTATTCTATGTTAATTAATCCAAATGAATCTGACGATTCTGTTTTTTCATGGAAAAATGTGTATCCTCGATATTTATTTCAACCTATTTATCCAGATCAATATTATTCTTATTTGCAAATTGACGGTAAAACATATACAACTACCCAATTAGTATGGTTGAATGATATTTTTAATCATCCAAAATACAAAGAACTAATCGATAAATATGAGTTTTTTATAGTTTGGAAAGAACAACAAAAAACTACATTAAAAACGGATCTATCAAAAAAACAACAACTATTTAATACTGATTTTAATACAGGTAAATATCGTTTTTCCGATTCAGACAAACAATTTTTCATAGATAAAAAATATGATTTATCATCAATAGCATCAAGTGATAGATCATACTCTGAAAAATTAGATTTAAATCGAAATTTAGATGGTATTCATGATAACATAGAAGATATCGAAGATTCTTTAAGTAAAAATAAAACGTCGGATGTATATAAAGAAATTTTGGATTCTGCCCTTGCGATTCGTACATTATACAAAAAAGTGTCGGATAAAATTATTGTAAAAAAGGATATCGAAAATAAAGTCACACGTTTGATCAGTTCCATTACTGAAATCAATGCCATCATTAATATACAGCAAAAATTCATAGATACCAATGAAATTGTCTTGAATTATGAATCGGAAGATAAATCGACAGTGGATGAATTGAAAGAAAAATATCCAGAATATATCGAATTCGTAGATTTATTCAAAACATTTATCCGACCAAAACGAAATACAACCAATGTAGAATTGCAAAATACGATCGAAGATTTTGCAACAGGAAGTCAAGCAGAATTTGATGCATTGATACAACAGTCCGAAGACACTGCTATAAAAGTAAAACAATGTACAGAATTAAATATATTACAGGCAAAACCGAATGAACCCCGTTTTGAGATATATATTCAATTAAATTTAATTGCAGGAAAATTAAATGATGCAAATCAATCCAGAATTAATTGTATGTATAAAAGCGAATATTTGGCAACAGAATTAGATCATATATTGCATCCATCTAAAAAGACATGGGAATTACCTACCAAACGCCTTTTTTTCGATTTGGACGAATTGGAAAAAAAAGGTGCGTTACCGCCTGTAATCGAATCTACTAAACCTCCGCCCATTGAAACCAATATGGCTCCTCCCGCCAATATGGCTCCTCCCGTTGCCGCCGCCGCAGGGGGATCTAAAACACGTCATCGTATATTGCCGATTTATCCTTTACGTAAAACCAGAAAAAGACGATCAAGGGGCGGTCGGTCGGTCTAATTAAACCGGTACATGATGGGATCTTTATCTGGATTTTGTTGAATAAATTCGAGTTCTGTCCTATAGAATTGTTTGACGTCTGGTCCCGAGACGGCCGAATAATAATTCGCACGCATATATTCGAGTGGATATTTGATATAGTATCCATGTTCTTCTGAATATTCTCCTGTTGACCATGTTGTTGTACCATTTGTTCCTCTCACGGAATACATGATATAAGGTATCTGTTTTACGATAGTACATTGTTCCTGTAAATGGAATGCGATAAGACGTTCTAAATTCCAACCCATTCCTATATTTGCGCGCATTTTTTCATAATAATGACGGTGATTGAGTATCATTTCTGGTAAAATATTCAAATAGGATTGAATATTCCATTTGGATAAAACGGCATGGCGATCGGTATATCCACCATAATGTTCTCCGAAAGGTATCCATACGACCGTATCAGACAATAGATCCATTGTGGGATGGGGCATTGTATATATAAAATCACTTCGTGTAATAACAAATCGATCGTATTTATCTAAAAGACCGTTTTTGACAAGTTCGCGTAAAAGAAACCATCTATAAAAAAGGAGAATCCCCGCAGATCCCGGATGTTGATTCGGACCTTTGATTCCCCCCATGAATTGATCGGGGATTTTCAAATATTCGCGCCAGTCCATAATGACAGGGTTCTCCTCTTGGATTGTACGAGAAACATGGTCAAATGCATCTGCATAATTCTCGGGTTCGTCATATAGAAATCTGTATATGGCCTTCTGGAAAAAAGGGTTGGAATAATCATAATTAGAACGTACCCCTATACAAATACACAGATCCGCATTTAATGGGTTTAATACATTTTCTTCTATATTTGTGTATGTGAATTCCGATGCACGTGTTTCGCTCAATATGATGACGAGAGTTTTTTCGTCGGATGATTCTTGGTTCGACATATTGATTTATATGATATAAAATAATATGCTATTTGACGAATTTAGTGGTGGGGTTTTTACACGAAAACGGGTTTCCCATCTACATATTTTCCTGCTTCTACGCTAATATCTCCATTCTCATCTAATCCGTATATGACACTATTTGTTTCGTTTGTCACATAGAATACTTTACCCTTGATGGTCACTTCATAGACTTCGTCTTCCTCTTCCTCTTGTTCCTCTACCTCCACAACTTCTTCTTCTTCTACCTCTTGCTCTACTTCTTCAACCTCTACAACTTCTTCCTCTACAACTTCTTCTTGCTCCACCTCCACAACTTCTTCCTCTTGTTCCTCTACAACTTCTTCCTCCACAACTTCTTCATCTTGTTCCTCTACAACTTGTTCCTCTACTACTTCTTCTTCCTCTTCTTCTTGTTCCTCTACAACTTGTTCCTCTACTACTTCTTCTTCCTCTTCCTCTTCCTCTTGTTCTACAACTGCTTCTTCTTCCTCTTGTTCTTCAACAAGAACTTCTTCTTGCTCTAACTCTACCTCTACATCTTGTTCTTCAACAAGAACTTCGCATACCGTTTCCACAACTTCCGTTTTTATATGAGTTTTTTCATTCACAGGAATCTCGGT